>ENA-OYWU01000330-OYWU01000330.1-human-gut-metagenome-genome-assembly--contig:-NODE-330-length-27983-cov-6.869450_pt1 | contig 27983 bp, 32 predicted proteins | sample MGYA00244173_ERZ653403 | MGnify/ENA primary metagenome ERZ653403 (study PRJEB26926, sample SAMN06165043) | human gut metagenome | biome: ENVO:00009003; feature: ENVO:2100002; material: ENVO:00002003...
GATTTTCATACTCTGATGGGACATTTGTCACATCGAATGTCGATTATTCGTTGTAACTTTGCGTATGGCAACACTCTATAAGATATTGATTCTGTGTGTTGGCTTTGCTCTCTCCTGTCACCTATGGGCGCAAAGTCTATCGTTCTTGCTCTGCCGGAAAGGAGGCAAGCGATGAAGAAAGGTATTAAAATATCGTTATGGATATTGGGCGGATTGGCGAGCATCGTGATTGCTTTAATTTGCCTTGTCGGTTTATTCTCGTATTTCATTCAAAATTATAGAAACAATCAGGATAACTACTTTGCAAAAGTTGAATATTACGTTGAAGGAAATGTAATAAACCAGCAAGAGGTCGGAGGTTCTTACTGCCTCATAGAGTTAGATCCGACAAGATTTGAGATGATAAGGAACGAAATTCATTCATCGGATGATTATGTTGGCGTTTATACCACAGACACATCCAAAGTTTTTATAATTGCTCCTTTACCTGAGAATTTTTCATCCGCATTAGAAAGAATCAAGTTAAACACTCACGACAAACAATTTGTATTTAACGACACATCTGTGTCCGTATTAAGAACCGCCGCCCTATACAAACATAAATTGCCACATAGCAATAACTATACTCCATTCTAAATTTCTATGGGAGAAGTATTAAGATACTACATATTAATAGCTATTATCATCTATGTCGTCGGCATGGAGATATATAAGGCTGTCCGCACCCAGACTACTGATTATTTGCTTTGGGTAATAGTCGGATTGTTCGTAATAGTGATTTGGCTGTCAAGAGGCTTTCTTATTATTTGTAAGATGTATGATTTGATAACATGGGTCGTCTGTTTATTGACAATCAGCAGTTTCATCGTGCCAAAACGATCCAAAGCAAGTCGATTGGTGAAGGGAGGAGCATTATTGAGCCTTTCATTGACAGTTATCAGTTTTATCTCCCTTGATATTATTGCGACACGGAAAGACAGCACTGTGATTGAAACATCGTTAAATGGTTATTCAACAGCTCGCATTGATGAAATTTATTTCATATATAATGGTAAATCATTTGGTCGCAATTATAATCTTAAGGATTATACATTTGTCAGAGATTTACGAAAAGTCTACAATTTGGAACTGACTATAATCCCTATTACCGGTGAAATAGCAAAGATAGAATCTTTAGGCCTTGTGCCAAAGCATGATTTTATAGATTGGAAAGGAGGCAAGCGATGAAACATATATTTACGACAATTCTAACCATATTTGCTTTGTGCGTATCGTGCAAGGGCAAAGGGGCTGCGTCAGCGTCAAATGCCAATAAGCCGGATTCTATAAATGAGTTGAGCGCAGGCAATCCGTTTGCGTTTCTTGAAAATCTTGGAATAGATTATGAATCTCTTATTGCAAAAGACGATTCCTTGCCCGCTCCGTCAGACAAAGACCTCCTTTTGACAACAAAGGAGCAGGGAGCTTTGCTCAAAGGTGTTATCGACGCTGATTTTGACATCTCAGATACGACATCGGTATATTTTGTATCAGTCAGGCCGATAAATGATGACGTAGTATTATGCCAATACAAATATCTGCACAGCGACATAGAAGATGTGTATATTGCAACATACAATGCAGATGGAGCATTGATTGATGCAATGTATGCAGGAAGCTATTGGGATAAGTCGGATTTAGCGGATAATTCATCAGACTCAACCGAGCTGATATACGCTGAGCATACATTGATATACTTTATTGCGGATCATGAATTTACATATACCTATAATTATAAGGAAATAGAACACGACATCAATTCTGATAAGGATACAACCACATACTCACAAACAATTTCAATGTGTTGCAACATAGCGCAGAACGGCAAAATTGCCATAACTTCGCCTGAGATTGAAACGTATGAGGAAGGCGTATTCAGATTGTGGATCGGCTCAGGGAGCAAGGATGAGTGGGAGAAAACAGCAAAGATACAGACTCTCACCCACTACCCCTATTCAGATGAAACCATACTTGAAAAATGGGATAGTCTGGGTAACGAGGTTGATGCGGCAGTGGCTGAATCCTTTGTTTTCCACTTTTTCAATTATGTATTCATGCCACAGCCGGAAAAGGTTTTGAGATACGTTTACGAAAATCGTGACTATAAATCTTTATCACTGACTATGCCTCTCGGATTCTACTACACATACACTCCACAAACCCGTAAGGTCATAGATACAGCCATTGCCAAACTTGACAGTCCTGCAATGCGTAAATACTACAAAGAAATGACCGAACTTTGGGTGTCAAATGCAAATAACTGACAATATGAAACTGACCGATAAACGATTTTGGATATTTGAGGCATTGGCAATATTGTCAACAGCTACAACCATAGGTATTATACAAGTTTGTTTGGGTAGATTTGAACTGGATGGAGACTCCATGCCTATTTTTTGTTTTATTTTGACTTCGTATTTAGTCGGACAAACGGTTGCCTGGAAAGTATCTAAATGTCCTAAATGGCTGAAACTTGGTCTGTCAACTTATTTTTACTCAATTATTTCTTTTGCGTCATTATTCGCATTTATAATTATTCTTGATTATTTAGATCCAAAGCCACTTCCTGTAGATGTTTCAGTAGATACACATATTGGATTTTCGACATTCAGCATATCGTTGGTGGCATTAGTTTTATGGAGCTTAGTTTCATTCATTCCATCTATGCTTACGGGATTTATTGCTTCAATATACTTAGGTTCCGAAAAGACTAAAAGTAACAGGACATTAAAGAGTGTTTCTCTTGAACCCTTAGGCGTTAATGGTTTTGCATATCTGCAAAAAGAAGCGCTGAAAATAGCGAATGGATACTTTAATTCAAACAAGCCTATTCTTGGTGGCGATGTATATAAGTTGGTTAACGGATGTATTGAATCTACTTCCGACAGTTGGTACTGTGACCGAAAAGAGTCTGAATCGCTGTATGATTATGTTGTCCGCAGCTATCATATTACTTGCGACTATATAAGAAATTATCCGGACAAAACAAATACATTTTTCAGCATCGTTATAGAGCAAATAGAAGATGAAATCTGACAGCAAGATATACAGATTTTTCTTTGGGCGGCGGGGTCAGAGACGCTTGCCTATTGGTGTTATACTGCTGATTCTCGTGCTTTTCCTCATTGTCGGCTTGTATTTACAGAATCGAAAATATAATGCGCTGTCTACAAATCCGGTTTTTACATCAACTGTGGTTTCAGATGTGTATAGTATTCGCAATAATCCATATTTGAAGTATCAAATTTTTGTGGATGGTAAAGCTTATGACGGCGGAGCTCCACGCCGTGATCTTTCCGTGGGCGACAGTATTGGTGTGGTGTATCAGAAAGACAATCCGGAAAACAACATAACAGTGTTTGAATATTATGATGGGCCAGAGTTTGGGGCTGTCACAATATTTGTAATTATTGCGATTGTTCTGGCTGTATATCGTTGGCTGAGAATTAATCGAAAATATAACGATCGATGCCCTGAGTTGGATAGCTTGGGAAAGTGTGCGATATATCGCACTGACAAGGAGTACATATTTGTCACGGTATATTATGTCAACGCGAGTTATCCGATTAAATTCTTGCCTCTTGACTGCGATAATGGGGCGTTTGAGAATACTCTGACAGATATTTTCCAAGCAAGTCAGCATGACAAATACACCGAAATAAAGGCATCCGAGCTAATCAAAGCGATGAAACAACGCTCGTGGCGACAGCTCTATATGCACTGTACGAGTGTTCTTGTGATACACGACAGCCGCAAACTGAAAATACTGCCGACCCAAAAAGCCACCGACAAAGGTCTTGATTGGGATTACGACCGGGAATTGTCTTTTGACCTTGACGGTGCATCTTGGAAAGATATTATAAACTCAATCCGAAAACTCCTTTAAACCAATGAAACTGACCGATAAACTATTCTGGATATGGAAAGTGAGATATACCATCAGATAAATGTAATTGATTGCGAATGTTCGATCAACTCAATAAATTATGACGCTACAGACCTTAAAATTATGCTTGATCGTTTTGACAACAATGAAACGATTACTATTCTATTTAGGAATGTATTTGCCTATCGTGTAACTCTGGAACACTTTAGAATGACTGAGGTTATGGTGGGATTAACTTCCAGCCCCTTATACGAAGTGGAAAATTCCTCTTATCTGGGAGAAATCATGGCAACCGGGATGAGTGTGTTGTATGGATCTTCTCTAAACGTAAAGCACTATGCAATAAAGACAACCGAACACATCGTAGATATTTTAACATCCGAAGCCTACATCATAGAATGAAACTGAACGATAAACGATTTTGGAATTGGCGCACACTTATCGTAGTGTTGATTATCTCACTACTGATTGCAATTGTCGTGTTTTTCAAAAGGTGTATGACAACTAATACTGCTGATATAGAGCGTGTGGGAAATGAAATTATCGTAATGATTGATGATTTTCAAAAAATGAATAACAGGCTACCAATCGGACTTAATGAGATAGGAACTCCTTTCGAGGGAATTAATGAGACCTATGAATACAAGGACTATATTTTCTATTACGAACCGAGAAAAGACGGCTTTTATTGGCTGACTGTCACATTCGGTCCGGATGAGAATTATTGTTACAATTCTAAAAATAAGTCCTGGATATGGGATTGTGATTCTGAGCAAGTAGAAATATATAAACAATATCCTTGAAAATGATTCTTGCAATGAAGCTGACCGATAACCGGTTTTGTATATTTGAGGCGATATCAAACAAGACAGGCACTGTGGCAAAAGATTGCACAGTGCCTGGTTAGTTATGAGGGGTAGGGGTTTTACTGTTCGAAGATGTAGGAATAGCTGGCTATGATCTTGTCGATGGCGCCGTTGGCCCGGAGCGGGGCGAGGTTCACACGTGAATCGCTATTCATCGTGAGGTTATACTTGTTGGAGTAACCTTTGCCGAGCGCTGCAACCGATTTTGGTTGCAATCAGTAAAAGCAACCTAATATAGTTGCGTAAATCAAAGATAATATTTATTTTTGACAAAAATTACTGATTATGAAAGTTGGTGCAATAATAACAGGCGATATTGTGGATTCCACTAAGATGGTCGCAGAGGAACGTACATCCATGTTATGTATGCTGCAATCATTGCCGGATTTACTGATGCCGTTGATAAAAATTGATTTGGAGGTGTTTCGTGGAGATAGCTTCCAGATAAGGGTCTGGAATCCCTCTTATTCATTAAAGGCGGCTCTTGCCATACGTGCCCATATACGGTCTTTTAAGTTCGCCGAATATAACCGTCAATGGGATGCCAGGCTTGCAATTGGGCTTGGAACTGTGGAATATGAAAACGATACACTCGCAACAAGTGATGGCGAAGCGTACAGAGTATCTGGAAGAGGCCTTGATGCGATCGGTAAAGGGCGGCTGGTAATAGAGACTCCTTGGGAAGATGTAAATAAAGAGTTGCGGGTTTCGACTGCTTTTGCTGATGACATTGTTTCCGGATGGACCCAAAGCCAAAGCCGGACCATGTTTCAAAGTTTGACAACAGATATAAGTCATACTGAAATCGGGAATGTTCTCGGAATTACCCGACAGATGGTAGACAAGGCTTTGAGGGCCGGTAAGGAAGAATTAATAAATATGTATATCAATAGATTCCAGGAACTGATTAAAGAAAGACTCTGATGAACACCATCATTCTTATAAAACTCATCGCGGCGCATCTGACGGGAGATTTTATTCTCCAAAGTGATACAATATGTGCCGAAAAATGCTCAACAAAAGTTTCCGTCAAATACCGTGCACTAATTTTTCATGCTTTAGTTCAAGCGATATTGGCCTATGTTTACGTCGCTCAATGGAATTGCTGGATTATTCCTGTCGTGATTGGGATCAGTCATTTCATTATAGATTGGGCCAAAACAATGAGTAGGAGGAATGACCTTATAAGTTTTTTGTGGGATCAGTTCATACACTTATGCATTATAATAGGTTTGTGGTGGTTCGCATTTGCAGGAATGCATCAACCTGGTATGTCAAATGAAATATTCTCAATGAAGTTCTGGCTTATTGCGACTGCATATATAGCTGTGCTTGCACCCACTTCTATTTTGATAAAATACTTTATCGAATTTGAAAAGTGGATGCCTTCCGATGCTGTTTCTCAGGGATTGCCCAACGCTGGCAAATGGATTGGGTATCTTGAAAGAATATTGATCCTGACATTCATATTTACGAATAATATAGAAGGAATAGGGTTCTTATTGGCAGCAAAGTCCGTATTTCGTTTTGGGGAACTTAACAAAGCCAAAGACATAAAGATTACCGAATATGTGCTTATCGGCACATTTGCCAGCTTTACGATTGCGATATTGATTGGATTCGGTATGAACTGGCTCAGTGGTACGTTTTTTTGAATAGAATTATTCAAAAAAACATCTTCAGATCAGAAAACAAGACAGGCACTGTGGCAAAAGATTGCACAGTGCCTGGTTAGTTATGAGGGGTAGGGGTTTTACTGTTCGAAGATGTAGGAATAGCTGGCTATGATCTTGTCGATGGCGCCGTTGGCCCGGAGCGGGGCGAGGTTCACACGTGAATCGTTGTTCATCGTGAGGTTGTACTTGTTTGAGTAACCTTTGCTGAGAGCTGTTTCCACGCATTCTGTGGCCTTCTGCAATTCGCCGGCCTGTGCATAAAGGCAGGCGGCTATATAGTTGGTGCTGCCGTCTGAATCGGTGGCTGATTTCAGGATATTGTCAGCCCAGGTTATGGCTTCGTCTTTCTTGCCGCTGAACAGCAATGCGAATCCATAAAGCGAACGGGGCGATGTGGCGTCGGTGTCAATGCCGGCCATACGGCGATAGATGGCAAGGGCGTCGGAGTGTTTCTTGAGGCCGTCCTCCATCACCCATCCGCGGTTGAGATAGTTCATGGGGGCTTCGGGATTGTCGATAATCATCTCTGCGAAAAGAGTAGAGGCATCATCGAATTTTCCCTGCGAGAACAGGATAAGTCCTTTTTCGGTCAGCACATCCTGATTGGCGGGAAGTTTGGCCAACGCGCGGTCTACGGCCGTCATGGCATCGTCGTAACGCTTCTGCGCACGGCAGATTTTAGCCATTGTGAGCTGATATTCGCCGTTGTCGGCGCCCATGCCGATTGCCCGGTTCACATTGTCGAGAGCCTGCTGGAAATCGCAAAGAGCATAATGGCATTCGGCCAGTGAGCCGTAAATGCCGGCGTAGTTGTAGAAGTTTCCGTCAATCAGTTTCTGATAATCGGCAATGGCCTGGGGGAAATGTTCGTGGGCCTGCGCTATGACGGCGCGGATGTAGATGAACATTCCCTGCTCGGGAGCCTGGTGGATGGCGTTGCTGAGTGCTGTGATTACGGCGGGATAATCGATATTGGCCATATCGGTCAGCTGCTGGAACGCCTTTGAATTGTTGTCGAGGCTGATGGCCATAATCAGATCGTCCACCGCGCCGGGATTGTTGCCGAGCATGCGGCGCACGCTGCTGCGGCGCACGTACACGTCGCTGTCGGCCGACATCATGGCCACGGCATCATCCATATATTCCTGTGCCAGCCCGAGATTGTTCTCCTTGACAGCTATACGGGCCAGGCCGGTGAGTGCCTCGGTGCTGCGGCCATTGTTTGAGCGCAGACGGTTGAAGTCGGTCTTGGCTTCGGCATATTGTCCGAGCTCATATTCGCAGTTGGCTTTCTGGTAAAGGGCCATGAACGAGGTGGGATCGAATTTCAGCGCCTCGCTGAAATCGGCGAGAGCCTCGGCGGGCTTCTCAAGCATCTGATAGATTTCGCCGCGGAGCAGATGGCACTGGAAAAGCATGTCGCTGTCCGTGGCAGGAGCGAACTTTATGGCATTGTCCACATCGGCAAGTGCTCGCAGATACTGGTTGAACTTATAATATTCGTTGGCACGGCGGAAATACACCTCGTAGTTCTGGGGATTTGCCGCGATTTCCTGATTATAAACGTCCATCATGGCCTTTGTCATGGGATCGTTCATGTTCGATTGTCCCACAGCCCATCCAAAGCTGCCGGCACCGATGATACAAGCTAAAAATAATCTCTTGAAATTCATGTTCTGTTGAAAACGTAGATATTTTTCGGATGAAACGTACTGTATACGATATTCTAAATTATTTAACGTAGAGGTGCGTTATTTGTTTCCACGCGGTGGAATTTTTACTGTCAGTTGTCGTTTTCAGGCGTGGCCTTGATGGCGTTGACAGCCGCACGTATCAACGACAGATGCGACAGCAAAGAGCCCATGAGGTCGAGACGCAGCATATTGGCGCCGTCGCTCTTTGCTACAGCCGGATTCTGATGGGTCTCGATGAAGATGCCGTCTACACCGGCTGCTATGCCGGCTCTCGCCACGGTTTCGATCATGTCGGGGCGTCCCCCTGTCACTCCGGCCGTCTGATTGGGCTGCTGGAGCGAGTGGGTGACATCAAGGATTACCGGACAACCGTTTTTCTGCATTTCAGGGATGCCGCGGTAGTCCACAATCAGGTCCTGATAGCCGAAGGTTGTGCCGCGTTCGGTGATGGCCACATTTATGTTGCCGGCTTCGCGCACCTTGTTCACGGCATGCCGCATGGCTTCGGGCGAGAGGAACTGGCCCTTCTTTATGTTCACCATTTTCCCGGTCTCGGCAGCCGCTACAAGAAGGTCGGTCTGGCGGCAGAGGAATGCCGGAATCTGCAGGATGTCCACATATTCTGCAGCCATGGCAGCTTCCTGCGGGGAGTGTATGTCGGTGACAACCGGAATGTGGAATGTCTCACGCACCTTGCGCAGTATTTCAAGGGCTTTCTGATCTCCGATTCCGGTGAACGAATCGATGCGTGAGCGGTTGGCCTTGCGGTAGCTCCCCTTGAATACATAGGGGATGCCGAGGGCCGATGTGAGCGATGCCACACGTTCGGCGATTTCCATCGCCATTGTTTCGCCTTCAATCACACACGGGCCGGCGAGCAGGAAAAAATTGCCCGACGGCGACGACATCAGATAGTCGGTGATTGTGGCGGATGTGGTGTTCTGTTCCATGTTGCGTTTATGCTGTTGTTTCGTTGTTTCTTATGATTGGATGTCTATTCCCGACCTGCAAGCTGGTTGACCACATGCACCGTCTGGCATGCCATCAGGGCGGCTGTTTCCGTTCGCAGGCGAGCTTCGCCGAGCGACACCGGCATGAATCCCGCAGTCAGTGCCTGCTTGATTTCCTCGGGTGAAAAATCTCCCTCCGGACCGATGGCTATTACCACGCTTGCGCCGGGGCGCAACTGCGCGGCAAGCAGCTGCCGCTCCATGTCACCTATGCAATGGGCGATGAAGCGCAGGTCGGAGGCCGCTGTGTCTTCAATGAAGCGGCTCCACGGAGTCATTTCCGACACCTGCGGGCACACAGCCTTCAGGCTCTGCTTCATGGCCGAAATGGCTATTTTCTCCAGTCTTGACTGTTTTATGTCCTTACGCTCCGAGCGGGCGCACAGCAACGGAACGATGCGGTCTACACCGATTTCGGTCAGTTTCTCCACCATCCATTCCATCCGGTCGATGTTTTTCGTGGGTGCCACACCCACCACAATTTCACCGGGCCAGAACACAGGTAGATTCTCACGACCGATAATCTCCACACGCGTGCGTTTGGAATGCGCCTCCGTGATACGGCAGACGAAGCGGTGGCCCGCTCCGTCGATTACCTCGATTACGTCGCCGGGTTGTTTGCGCAACACGCGCACACAATGCTGCGAGTCGCTTTCCGGCAGGGTTAATGTGGCTTCTATGTCTGGTGCATAAAACTGAATCATGCCTGATGATGGTTTGATTGGTTCTGTTGTTGTCTGATCGTGTCGTTTCAGATTGAGGCCATCCCTTCCGGATCGCTTTCGGTGTCCTCTTTCAGCGCAGGCTCTATAGCGTGACCTTTGGTGTTGTCCTTGAAAATCAAGAAGAACAGTATGCCTACAAGCAGTGCGTATCCGGCGAAGATGTACCAGCAGGTGCGCCAGCCTTCAAGCTGCTCGGCAGGGGAGAGGCCGGCCGGTACGAAGTGATTCACCACAGCCATAGCCGATAGTGTGCCGATAGTGGCGCCGCAGCCGTTGGTCATGATCATGAAAAGCCCCTGGGCGCTGCTGCGGATGTTAGGGGTTGTCATCTTGTCCACATACAGGCCGCCTGATACGTTGAAGAAATCGAACGCGATTCCGTAGACAATGCACGACAGTATGAACATCCATACACCCGAAGCGGGGTTGCCGGCGCCGAAGAATCCGAAGCGGAATACCCATGCGAACATGGCCATGAGCATCACGCCTTTTATGCCGAAGCGTTTCAGGCACACGGGTATAAGCAGGATACACAACGTTTCACTGATCTGCGACAAGGAGATGAGTGCATTGGCGTTCTGAGCAGCCCATGCGTCGGCGTAGGCCGGGATGGCTTCAAAACTTGTGATATATGGGTTGGCGTAGCCGTTGGTAATCTGCAGCGATACACCGAGAAGCATACTGAAAATGAAGAAAACGGCCATCTTCTTCTGTTTGAACAGCTTGAAGGCGTTCAGCCCGAGCGATTCGGTGAGTGATGCTCCCGAAGCCACTTTCGATGTGGGGCATTTAGGCATTGTAAGTGCATACGCCATGAGGATAAAGCTCAGGACTGCCGAAGTGAACAGCTGCATGTATGTGGACTGGAAACGGGCGTTTTCCGGACCTACAAAATTCACAAACAGCATGGCGCATATGAAACCGATGGTGCCCCATATACGTATGGGCGGGAAGGCTTTGATTGTGTCGCAACCGGCCTTGGTGAGAGCGTTGAACGCAACAGAGTTGGCAAGTCCGATTGTCGGCATGAAGAATGCCACCGACAATGTGTAGAGGGTGAATAGCGGGCCGAACTGAATCTGGTCGGCAACGAGGCAGTATGCCCCGGCAAGTGCCATGAAGAGGCCTGCCAGCAGATGCGAGAGGCTGAGCATGCGCTGAGCCTGAATCCAACGGTCGGCGATGATGCCGATTACCGACGGCATGAACAGCGACACGATTCCCTGGATGGCATAGAACCAGCCGATCTGTTCCTGCAGGCCGTTGCGGGCAAGGAAATTGCCGAGAGATGTCAGATAGGCACCCCATACGGCAAATTCCAGGAAATTCATTATGGAGAGACGAAACTTCAAATTTTTCATTGGAGGTATGATTTTGGGTAATTGTAGATTTTGTAAAAGTTTAACTTGTGTGCTGCATGCCGCCGAATCATATGGATGGTGGCTGTCGGTTTGACCGCTCTGTCAGTATGGCTTTTATGCGGGCGGCCAGTTCATATTCTTCATTCTTAATGTGTTCCTGCATCATTTTGTTTAGTTCACTGTCGCTTTTCGTCTGCAGGCTGTCTTCGGTGGATGCGGGAGTTTCTGAATCTGCTGCCGCCGCATGTTCCTCCTTTATTTCCATTATGAATCCGGTTTCTTCAAGGATTTCCGGAGTTGTGTAGATGGGGGCCTGGGTGCGCATGGCTATAGCTATGGCGTCGGAGGTGCGTGCGTCGAGTATCACTTCTTTGCCGTAACTGTCTGTCAACGTGAGCTCAGATGAGAAAATACCGTCCTCGAACTTATGGATGAATACTTCTTTCAGTTCGATGCCGAACCCATGAGCCATGGATGCGAAAAGGTCGTGTGTCATGGGCCGGGGCGGGATGATACCCTCCATTTTTATGGCTATGGCCTGAGCTTCCGGTGCGCCTACAACCACGGGGATACGGTATGGTCCGTCGGTCTGGGCCAAAATCAATGCATATGCGCCCGACTGTATCTGGCTGTAGGAGATACCCATCACCCGCAGGCGGATGCGTTTCCCGTTATCGTTGTTCTGATTGCTTGTTGGCATTTCGTTAATAGGTAGGATTTGGGCGGTCAGTGGTAGCAGGTGGTCACACCACTATGTTCCGTCCGGTTATTATGCCGCTTCCGATGCAGAGCCGGCTGTCCTTGTCATAAATCACTCCGAACTGCCCCGGCGCTATTCCCTGCACTTTTTCGTCCGATTCAATCACATATTCCTTGTCGGAAAGGTGTGTGAGCCGTGCGTGGGTGAAATTGGGGGCGTGCCGGTTCTTGAACGTTATCTCTACATTCTGTGCTCCGGAGGGCCAGGGATTTTCGGTGATGAAATGCATCTCGTCGAGGTGGAGGGTGCGGCCATACTGCTTTTCGCAGTCGTAGCCGTTGCTCACGTACACTACATTGTCGTGCACGTTTTTCTTCACCACATACCAGGGGCCGCCGCTGAGCCCGAGTCCCTTGCGTTGGCCGATGGTATGGAACCAGAATCCGTTGTGCTCGCCGAGTTTCCGGCCGGTCTCTATCTCAACGATAGGCCCTTTCTTCTCGCCGAGATGACGGCGGATGAAGTCGTTATAATTTATTTTCCCGAGAAAGCAGATGCCCTGACTGTCCTTGCGGTATGCATTGGGCATGCGTGTCTCAATGGCTATCTCACGTACACGGGCTTTGGGAATGGAGCCGATGGGAAACATAAGATGGCTGAGCTGGTCATAGCTGATGCGGGCAAGGAAATCCGTCTGGTCCTTCACCGGGTCAACAGCCGTCGACAGCCATACCTTCCCGTTGAGTTCGGTTGTGGTGGCATAATGGCCTGTGGCGGTCTTGTCGAATTCATGTCCCCAGCGCTGTTCGAAGAATCCGAACTTTATCATTTTGTTGCACATGATGTCCGGGTTGGGGGTAAGTCCGGTTCTTACGGTCTCGAGGGCGTACTCCATCACGTTGTCCCAGTATTCCTGATGAAGCGACACCACATCGAACGGCAGATTGTAGCGCCGGGCGATGAACCGGCACATCTCTATATCCTCTTCGGCTGAGCAATCCCCTTCATCGTTGTCCATTCCGATACGTATGTAGAACAGATGGAGGTCGTGTCCCTCCTCAAGCAGGCGGTGCACGGCCACGGCGCTGTCAACGCCACCCGAAATCAATACGGCTATTTTCATCTTGTATGTAATTAATCGAGAAAGAGCCTTCTGATCACTGGGCTTTCATTTTGCTCCTGACCACATAAAATGCCTGCAGGAGGTTGTCAATATCGAATGTCTTGGAGAGAATTTCGTGTTTGCCGTTGAGATAAAATATCACAGGCGGGCGGCGCATGTCATATAGCTCATCGATGTCGGGGACGGCCCCTACAATCCATTTTTTGTTATAGGTGGAGGTCTTTGCCTTCCATTCGTCGGTTATCTCGCCGGGATAAATGCTCAATACCTTGATTGCATTCAGGTCGATAAGGTCGTTGAGGTTGGGGTCGGCTGCCAGGCGTATGCGGGCCATCTCACATTCGTCGCAGTCCGGGTCGTTGATGAACAGCAGCACATAGGCACGCTGAGGCAGGTCGCTGAGTTTTCCGGTTGTGCCGTCGGGTGTGGTGTAGGTAAAGTCGGGCGCAGTCATACCCACCTGTGAGTTTTCAAGCACCTTGGCCTGATACTCGAAGCGGGCTTTCTGCGCCTTGGATATTTTTCCGCTCTTGGCCACAGCCTGGGCAAACGGAAGATAACATTCATCGCATATGATATTGGCGGAGTCGGCATACAGGGCCCCTTCGGCAATCTCGGCGAGCGACAGCAGGTTCTTGGGATTCTTGTTCACCTGTGCCAGCAGCTCGTCGATCGATTTGTGAACCACATCCGCATCTGCATAGGGCATCAGATTGACATAATCGCCGAATGCCATACGGAGTTTCCCCAGCGATGAGAATGCCGATTTCAGGTTCGCGCGTTTCCAGAAGTTCTCAATGAAAAAGTTGGATCGGTCGGAGAGCGTTTCCAGATTTTCAGGGATACTGGGATATTCGAACAGCTTGTCGGAAGTGGTCTGTGCGGCTCCATTGCAAGAGAATCCCAATGCGAGTACCGCCGACAGCATGAGGGTCTTATAATTGTTCATTACGTGCATGATTGCGTGCTTGTTGTCACAAAATAACTCAGGCACTTGCTGGCCTGACTGTAAAAATGGTTTCGGACTATTGCCTAATCTGCAAAGTTAGCGAAACTCACTTATATTAGCAAGCTGCAAGTGCCTGTGTTAAGATTATTTGATAAAAGAGGCGGTTAAGAGGCGGTATGCACTCATTGCCACAACTTATGAATCCTCATTGCCACCAGTTGTGGAAGTGGTGGACGGGGCCGTGGCCGTGGCCGATGGTGTACTTGCTGCCGGCCTCGATGGCTGCGGCGATGAAGTTCTTGGCATCGCGGGCGGCATCATCGAGATTCTTGCCATGGGCAAGTGCGGCTGCGAATGCCGACGACATGGTGCATCCTGTGCCGTGGGTGTTGCAGGTCTGGCTGCGGCGTGAGCTGAGTTCCAGTGTTTTGCCTGATTCCGCGTTGTAAAAGATATCAGTGAGAATATCGTCGTGCAGGTGTCCGGCCTTCAACAGCACCGACACATTGCCGCAACGTTCGGAGAGGCGTCGTGCAAAGTCGGGTAATGCTGCCTGATTCCGGATTTTCTCGCCAAGAAGAAGTTCTGCTTCCGGAATGTTCGGCGTTATTACGCGTGCCCGTGGAATCAGTTCGTCGCGCAGGGTATCAACCGCGTCGGCTTCAAGAAGCGGGTCGCCGGAGGTTGCCACCATCACGGGGTCAAGAACGATGTTGCGCAGCGACGGGTACTGGTCGAGCGTGTGGCGCACGGCGCGTATCAGCTCAACGGAGTGCAGCATGCCGATTTTCACGGCATCAGCCCCTATGTCATCAAGGCACGAGTGAATCTGGCCCGTGACGAACTGCACGGGAATGGGATGTACTCCAGTCACGCCAACGGTGTTTTCGTCCACCACGGCCACAATAGCGGTCATTCCGTAGCATCCCATGGCCGAAAATGTTTTGAGGTCGGCCTGAATGCCGGCGCCTCCGCTCGGGTCGCTTCCGGCAATCGACAGGCAGCGACGGTAAGTGTTCTTTGGTGTCAGATTTTCCATGTCTCAAGATTGTAGGCACTGTCCCAGAACATCCATTCCAGACGTGTGCATGTTTTGAAAATAGCGGTCATCTCTTCGCGTATCTCATCGGAAGAGTTGTCGGCAAGGGTGTCGCATATGTTGATTGCCAGGCGTGTGGCTTCAGCAAACGACTGGTCGCCATACGTCTCGATCCATCGGGCATATGGATTTGCCGCGAGGTCACGACAATTGGCCAGGATATGCTCACCCACACGCTGGTACACCCAGAAACAGGGGAGGAGCGCAGCCGCTTCTACTTCAAACGCACGCATTGCGGCTGCAGTTTCCACTGATGTATAGAATGCACACGTGGGCGATACCGGCGGCAACGGCTCTCCATTCAGAAATGATTCGTGAAGGGCTTTCTCCACAGCTATGCCGTCGGATGCGAATTTGAGGAATGCGTTTACGTGCCGGGTGTCTGTGAGCCGTGAGGCTGTATGAGCTAATGAACGGCAGTAGCTTGCCAGATAATGGGCATCCTGACCGAGATAGAACAGGAATTTCTCGCGAGGGAGGGTACCTTGCATAAGCTCGCGCACAAACGGCTGCCGGAGGATGGCTTCATATACATCTTCCACTGCTTTCCATGCGGTTTCGCTCCAGCGGGGGGATTGGGGGCTCATATGATAAAAAGTTTGTTGGGATTAGAATTCCATTAGTTCAAAATTCATGCTCAGCAGATTCATGCTCAGCAGTTTCCCGGACAGGGCGGAGGGGATTCCGGCCAGGATTTTAAGGGCTTCGGCTCCCTCGATACATCCCAATACGCCGGGGGTGGGACCGATGACACCTTCAGCGGCAGCTTTCTGCGAGAGCAGCAAGTCGCGGTCGGGAAACAGGTCGGCATATGAGAATGTGTTGCCCGGAGTGAACACCGAGGCCAGGCCCGTGAATCCGCTTACCGAACCATAAATCCATGTCTTTCCGAGGGCGGTGCACACCGAATCGGTCAGATAGCGTGCCGCATGATTGTCGGTGCAATCCACAATCAGGTCGTAACCGCTGAAAATTTCAGCGGCATTGTTTTCCGTAATGCCATCGGGATATGTATCGAACAGGGTTGACGGAGCCATAGGTGCCAGGCGCTCATGTGCGGCCACGACTTTCGGTTTCCCGATGTCGTGGAAGGTGTAGAGCAACTGCCGGTGCAGATTGGATTCCGACACCGTGTCGTGGTCGGCAAGGCCTATGTGCCCCACACCCGCCCCGGTCAGGTACAGCGCCACCGGACAACCCAGTCCGCCCAACCCTATAATAAGTACGGAGGCCGCCGCTATGCGCTTCTGGCCTTCTGGCCCTATTTCAGGGAGCGTGATCTGACGGGAAAACCGTCCGTCGTGGATGTTTGTCATGGCGGTATGCATCGGTTCAGGCTGTAACATCGAATACCTTGTCCCAGTCTTTCCATACCACTTCCATGCCGGCATTGCGTATGGCCTGTGCCACCTCGTCAGGCGTGCGCTCGTCGCTCACTGTAAACTGCTCCAAGGCAGTGGGGTAGGTGTGGTAGCCACCGGGTTCGGTTTTGGAACCAGCACTCATGGATGTTGCCCCGAGGGTGCAGATGTTGTTGCGGAATGTGGGGAGTTCGCGTGTGGATACGGATATATCTACGTCGTGGTCGAAAATACGGAAGGCAAAGGTGAGTTGAGCCAGTTCGCGGTCGGACATAATCACGTTCGGCTGATAGCCGCTTGCCGATGCACGCATGCGTGGGAAGTTGACGCTGTATTTTGTTTTCCAGTATTTCTTACGCAGGTAAAGCAGATGTCTTGCCATCATGGTCACGTCAGTTCGCCAGTCCTCCAGACCGATGAGCACACCCATCCCGATTTTGTGCACGCCGGCCTGACCCATGCGGTCAAAGCCGTTGACGCGCCATTCAAAATTCGACTTCATTCCGGCGGGATGGTACACCTTGTACCGTTCGCGATGGTAAGTTTCCTGAAAGCACACCACTCCGTTCAATCCGTCGTTGACCAATGCGGCATATCCCTCGGTGGGGAGAGGCATCACTTCGATGGATAGGTTGCTGAAATAGGGGCGGCACACCTTCAGCGCTTCCGACAGGTATTCCACGCCGGCAACCTTTGGATTCTCGCCCGTGACAATGAGGAGATTCTCAAACGGGCCGAGTTCCTTTATGGCTTTGCATTCATCCTCAATCTGACTCGGGGTGAGGATTACGCGGTTGAATTTGTTGTGACGGTTGAAGCCGCAGTACACACATGAATTGGTGCATGAATTGGTGATGTAGAGCGGAATGTACATGGAGATGGTCTTGCCGAAACGCTCGCGTGTGAGCATACGGCTCTTCAGTGCCATCTGCTCAAGGAACGGGGCTGCCGCCGGAGATATCAGCGCCATGAATCCATCTATGCCGGGATTGGGCGACGTCAGGGCACGACGTACGTCTGCCTCGGTGCACGCGTTGATGCGTGCGGTGGTCTCGTCCCAGTCATATTTTAAAAGTTCTTCTGAAAACATGATGAAAGGTCAAATCAGATATCCAGGAATGATGTGAGCGGGCTGCTGGCCACCGCGCAGTCCGATTGTTTGCCGAGTCCGGCCAGATATGCCTGACGTCCGGCCGTGGTTGCCATGGCGAATGCCTTTGCCATTTCCACCGGGTCGGAGGCCACGGCGATTGCGGTGTTGACCAGTACGGCATCGGCACCCATCTCCATAGCTGCCGCGGCATGCGAGGGCGCGCCCAGTCCGGCATCAACTACCACGGGGACATTGCTTTCGGCTATAATGATTTCGAGCAGGTCGCGTGTAACCAGACCTTTGTTGGTGCCGATAGGGGCGCCGAGCGGCATCACGGCTGCTGTTCCGGCCTCTTCCAGACGTTTGCACAGCACAGGATCTGCCTGAATGTAGGGGAGTACGATGAACCCGAGTTTGGCCAGCTCTTCAGTGGCCTTGAGGGTTTCCACCGGGTCGGGGAGCAGATATTTTGGGTCGGGGTGGATTTCCAGCTTGATGAAATCGGTCTCGAAAGCCTCGCGTGAAAGCTGGGCTGCAAGAACGGCTTCGCGGGCATCGCGCACCCCCGAAGTGTTGGGGAGGAGCTGGATGCCGTCGGCCTGGATATGCTGAAGCATATCGTCTTCCTGGGCTTCCATGTCGATGCGTTTCATGGCCATTGTGACCATCTGTGTGCCGGAGGCGAGGATGGCCTCTTTCATAAGCCGGTTGGAGCTGAACTTTCCGGTCCCGACGAACAGTCGCGATGAGAATTCGCGTTGACCTATGGTAAGAATATCATTCATGTTGTTAGGTTTTGAATTATTGTTGGAGTAGCTCCGATAGCTATAATAGCTATTGTAGCTATCGGAGCTATTATGATTTTAGAAAATGAAGCGGGCGGTTTCGGCAGCCGGGTCTTCGGCGTTGAGTATCGCTCCGGACACCGCCACTCCGTTCACACCCGTTTCCCGCAAGGCCGCTATATCGTCTGGCGTTATTCCGCCGATGGCCACAACCGGAATTGTTATGCCGGCCTCGCGGCATTGCCGCATGATGGTGCTGTAACCCTCGAGTCCCAGGATGGCGCTCAGGTTTTCTTTCGTAGTGGTGAAACGGAATGGTCCCAGTCCTATATAGTCGGCGCCGGCAGAGGCAGCCGACTGAATGTCGGCAAACGAATTGGCGGTGGCACCTATGATTTTGTCAGGACCGAGGATGGCACGTGCTTCTGCCACCGGCATGTCATTTTTGCCGAGGTGCACTCCGTCGGCTCCGGTTTCATCGACGAGATTCACATGGTCGTCAAGAACCAGTGTTGCACCGAAACGGTCGCAAAGGCCGCGCAGTTGGCGTCCTTCGGCGATTATCTCCTCTTCCGATGCATGTTTCATGCGCAGCTGAATCCAGCGGCAACCGCCGCGCAAGGCTTCGGCTGCGCCTGCCGATTCAGACCGGAAGCGGGTGTTGGTATGAGTGATGAATTGCAGCATGGATACGTTGGATTATGGTTGTTTCTGAGCGGTCGGCCCACAGATAGCCCAGCATGGCGGCTCCTCCGAATCCCAGTTGGCGCAACTCATTGAAACGCTGGGGCGTTATCCCCCCAAGTGCTATTGTTTTTGCGCCGACACTGTTGGAGGCAGCTATCTGTTGTGGGGTGAATGCGGATGCATAGCCGGTCTTTGATATCGAATCGAAAATAGGGCTGAGGAAGCAATGGGATGTGAACGGCTGCCATTCCTCAAGTTCTTTCAGAGAGTGGCATGATCGACTGAGGATGCCCTGATATCCCTCAGGCGGAGTTGGGTGCGCCGCATTGAGATGGATTCCTGTGCCGAATTTCACGGCGAGATGGTGGTGGCTGTGCAGCGACAGGCGTGGCCTGAGGTCGGGGTGTATGGCTTCGATGAGTTGTTCCATCTCTGCGCCTGTGGCATCCGGTTTGCGTATGTGTATCCGGCCGATGCCTTCGCGCAGCATCAGTTCAATCAGCCCGGCCTCGCCATCCACGGGTTCAGGAAGTGTTATACCAATGATTTTAAAGGAATCAGCCACCGCACACGGCTTTTATCACTGTTATCGAGTCGCCGTGGTTTACCGTGGTGTGCTCCCAGTCGCATTTCCGTACCACCTTATTATTTATGGCCACGGCAATGCCTTTGTCAGGGATGTTGCACGCATGCAGAACTGCGGGAAGGAGCACTGTGTCGCCCTCGAATGCGTGCGGTGAATTGTTGATTGTGATTTCCATGTTGAGTTTCCTTTCGTCGGTTCTAACCGAATCAAGTTCAGAGGGTGTAATCTCAGCCTCGGGAGAGGCACCCCGTTGTTCCCACAAAGTTAGGTAATTTATTCATAAAAATCACGGATAGGTTAAAAAAACATTATGGCACGAGGTTTGTTAATAAGATATAAGTAAATAAACAATAATTTCAAGATATGAATTTCAATAGTTTCACTATTAAATCGCAGGAAGCCATACAGAAGGCTCTGGAATATACGCGTGCTGCAGGGCAGCAGCAGATAGAGCCTGTGCATCTGCTGAAAGGGATTGTTTCCGAGGGAGAGTCGCTCGTGAAATTTATCTTTCAGAAGGTGGGTGCCAATATGGCAGTCGTAGGACAGCAGCTTGACCGAGAGATTGCCTCCCTGCCTAAGGTGAGCGGTGGCGAGCCTTATCTGGGACGCACCGCCAACGATGTGCTGCAGAAGGCTCAGGATATTGCCAAGAAACAGGGTGACGAGTATGTCACTCTCGAGGCGATGCTGCTGGCTCTGTTCCAGGTGAATTCGCCTGCCTCGACCATTCTGAAGGATGCGGGGCTGAGTGAGAAGGAACTGGAAAGCGCCATCGCCGAGTTGCGCAAGGGTAAAAAAGCCACCGACCAAAGTGCCGAGGAGACATATAACTCGCTGAACAAATATGCCATCAATCTGAATGAACGGGCGCGGGCCGGCAAACTTGACCCCGTTATCGGACGTGATGACGAGATTCGCCGTGTGCTCCAGATTCTGAGCCGACGCACAAAGAACAACCCCATGCTGATTGGAGAGCCGGGTACCGGTAAAACCGCCATAGCCGAAGGGTTGGCCCAGCGTATTGTCCGTGGCGATGTGCCGGAAAATCTGCGCAGCAAACAGATTTTCTCGCTCGACATGGGAGCCCTCGTGGCCGGAGCGAAATATAAGGGAGAATTCGAGGAGCGTCTGAAAGCCATCGTTAACGAAGTGACGCAAAGCGACGGCGAGATAATCCTGTTTATCGATGAAATCCACACGCTTGTAGGTGCCGGAAAGGGTGAGGGTGCTATGGATGCAGCCAATATCCTTAAACCTGCGCTCGCGCGCGGTGAGCTCCGCAGTATCGGTGCCACAACACTCGACGAGTATCAGAAATATTTCGAGAAAGACAAGGCTTTGGAACGCCGTTTCCAGAAAGTGATGGTGAACGAGCCTGACGAAATGAGCGCGATTGCCATTCTGCGCGGTCTGAAGGAACGCTATGAGAATCACCACAAGGTGCGCATCCGTGATGAGGCGATTATTGCGGCCGTGCAGCTGTCGGAACGTTACATCACCGACCGTTTCCTCCCCGATAAGGCCATCGACCTTGTTGACGAGGCCGCATCAAAGCTGCGTCTGGAGATCGATTCCGTACCTCAGGCACTTGACGAGATTTCCCGCTTGATTGCTCAGAAGGAGATTGAACGCGAGGCCATCAAGCGTGAGGGCGACAAGGAGAAAGTCCGCGAGATAGAAAAGGACCTTGCGCAGCTGCGTGAGGAGGAGAAGGAATTCACTGCCAAATGGAAGGCGGAGAAGGACCTCATCAACCGCATACAGCAGAACAAGATTGACATAGAGCAACTGAATTTCGATGCCGAGAAAGCCGAACGTGAGGGCGACTATGCCAAGGTGGCTGAAATCCGTTATTCCAAAGTTCAGGAAAAGGAGAATGAGAACAAGACCATCCAGGAACAGCTCAAGATGATGCAGGGTGAAAAGGCCCTGATTAAGGAGGAGGTGGATGCCGAAGATATAGCCGATGTGGTTTCGCGTTGGACCGGTATTCCTGTGAACAAGATGGTCCAAAGCGAGAAAGAGAAACTGCTGCATCTCGAAGAGGAACTTCACGACCGTGTGATAGGGCAGGACGAGGCTATCCGCGCCATCGCGGATGCCGTGCGCCGCAGCCGCGCAGGCCTCAATGACCCGCGGCGTCCCATCGGCTCGTTCATCTTCCTCGGTACAACCGGCGTGGGTAAGACCGAACTTGCAAAGGCGCTGGCGGAATATCTGTTCGACGACGAGAACATGATGACCCGTATCGATATGAGCGAGTATCAGGAGAAACATGCCGTGAGCCGTCTGGTCGGAGCGCCTCCGGGATATGTCGGTTATGACGAGGGTGGCCAGCTCACCGAGGCTGTGCGCCGCAAACCCTATTCGGTGGTTCTGTTCGACGAAATCGAGAAGGCTCACCCCGATGTGTTCAACATCCTGCTTCAGGTGCTCGACGACGGCCGCCTTACAGATAACAAGGGGCGCATGGTGAACTTCAAGAACACCATCATAATCATGACCTCAAACATGGGCTCGAATGTGATCCGCGACAATTTCGCCAAGATGACACCGGAGAACCGCGACGAGACCGTTGAGAAAACCAAGCAGGAGGTGCTCGACATGCTCAAGCAGACCATCCGTCCGGAATTCCTCAACCGAATAGACGAGACAATCATGTTCACTCCGCTTAACCAGCAGGAGATTGAGGAGATTGTGGGCTTGCAGGTGAAGGGCGTGCGCAAAATGCTTGCCGCCAACGGTATAACCTTGGAAGTGACACCGGCGGCATTGAAATTCCTTGCCGAAGAGGGTTACGACCCCGAATTCGGTGCGCGTCCCGTGAAGAGGGTCATTCACCGGCTGGTGCTCAACCGTCTGTCGAAGGACATACTTGCCCAGACTGTGGACCGCAGCCGTCCCATCATCATTGATGCCGACGATTCCGGCCTGACATTCAGAAATTAATCTATAATACTTAAGGGATATGAAAAAGTTTTTCAGTTATTTGCTTATCGCACTGCCGCTCGTGTTTATAACGACCGCATGCGACGATGACGATGATAAAGTGCCCAACGTAGGGGTGCAGTGCACTATTTCAGGTGGCGTTTTCAACGATGACGTGATTTATGTCGAGAAGGGAGAACAGCTTAAAATCGATGGTCTCACCCTCGTTAACCACACTGACCGTGACGCCGCGTTCGGAGCCGTGTCCTATTATTGGGACCACTATCTGATTGGTACCAATCCGTCGGCACCTTACGAGTTGATCATCGATACGGCCGATCTGCCCCTCGGCAATCACCTGCTGCAGGCACAGATGCCTATCTATGTGGTGGATTACCCGATCTGCTGGGGTTATATACAATATGAAGTGTGCATCGTCGAGCCGGAGCAGGCTCCCGACGGCGACACTACCTCAAAAGTAGTGACCGGCATAATCAAAACTCAGGAATAATATAGACCAAGACCTGAAGAAAGGGGCTGTGATGTGAATCTGTTTTCACATCGCAGCCCTGTTCTTATGTCGTAACGGATGGTGTTCTCAGGCTTTTTCCGAGAGTTCGAGCCAACGCATCTCTTTTTCGTCGATCAATGCGGTCAGTTCTGTGTAGCGTTGCGATTTCTCGGCTATGTCGGCTATGGTCTCACCGCTGTTGAACAATGCGTCGAGCGCATCTTTTTCGGCATTCAGCGCCTCCAGTTCGGCTTCCAGTTGTTCAAGTTCTTTCCTCTCCTTGAATGTCAGTTTGGCCGGACGTTGTCGGGCAGATTGGGGCTTGGTGTCAGCATTGTCAGTGCGTTTGGCCGTCCGTTCCGCTTCCTGAGCTTTCTTTTCCGCATCCTGTTGTTGCAGCCACAGGCGGTAGTCGGAATAGTTGCCCGGAAAATCTTTTACCGACCCGTCGCCGGGGAGCACGAAAAGATGGTCCACGATATTGTCGAGGAAATATCGGTCGTGGCTAACGACAATCACGCACCCTTCGAAGTCGGCAAGGTACTCCTCAAGGATGCCGAGGGTTACAATGTCAAGGTCGTTGGTGGGTTCGTCGAGTATCAGGAAGTTTGGCGAGCCCAAAAGAACCGATGCGAGATAGAGACGGCTCCGCTCGCCACCGCTTAATTTGGCAATGAGCTTTTGCTGGTCGGCAGGTGTGAAAAGAAACTGCTGGAGAAATTGCGACGGATTCAGCCGCAGTTCGCCTCCGTTAAGCACGATGTCGTCGGCCACATCTGTTATGGCCTCGATCACTTTCTTGTCGGGGGAAAAGTGCATGCCGTCCTGGCGGTAATAGCCGAAACGGACGGTGGTGCCTATGTCCCATGTACCGCTGTCGGTGGCTACCTCGCCGAGCAGCATCTTTATGAATGTGGATTTGCCCACGCCGTTATGGCCGATGATGCCCACCTTTTCATAGCGGGAAAAGATGTAGTTGAAATCGTCGAGAATTATTTTGTCGCCGAACCGTTTGCTTACGTGCGATGCCTCGAAGATTTTGGAGCCGATATAACTCGACTTGACGTTAAGACTCACATTGCGCTGACGCAGGTCGATGGCGGCACGTTGCTTCAGGTCGTAGAAGTTGTCGATGCGGAATTTGGCTTTCCCGGCACGTGCCTGCGGCTGGCGGTTCATCCACTCCTGTTCGCGCCGGAGGGTGTTCTTCACTTTTGCCAGTTCGGCCGTCATGGCTTCGATGCGTTCGCGCCGGCGTCGCAGATAGTTGTCGTAATTTCCCTCATACGAGAATATCTGACTCCGGTCAATCTCGATTATCCTTGTGCACACACGGTCAAGGAAATAGCGGTCGTGTGTCACCATCAGCAATGCCACACGCGAACGTTGCAGGAAACTCTCAAGCCATTCAATCGACTCGATGTCCAGATGGTTTGTCGGCTCGTCGAGAAGCACCAGCTGCGGTTCCTCAAGTATCACCTTTGCCAGGGCCACACGTTTGCGTTGCCCTCCGGAGAGTTGTCCCACGGGTTTGTTGAGGTCGGTGATGTCGAGTTGCGAAAGCATCTGGCGGAGGCGGTCCTCGTAGTCCCAGGCATTAGCGGCATCCATTGCCTCGGATGCAGCGGCAATTCTGGCGTCGTCGCCCGATGCCAGAGCCTCCTCATAAGTGCGGATGGCTTGTGTAACTGCGGAATCGGCCTGCAGGCAGGCTTCGGTCACGGTGAGGTTTTCGTCGAGTTGCGGGCTTTGCTCCAGAAATCCCATGCGAAGTCCGGAGGTGAATGTTACCGTTCCGCTGTCCACACTCTCCTGCCCGGCGATGCATCGCAGCAGTGTGGTTTTGCCCATGCCGTTTTTGGCTATCAGACCGATTTTGTCGCCTTCATTGATGCCGAACGTGACATCGGCGAACAGCAGGCGGTCGCCATAACTCTTTGTGAGATTCTCTATTTGCAGAAAACTTGCCATGTGTTGAAGTCTGTTTTAAGCTTCAAAGTTAGCAAAATATTTGCAAATGTGAGGGGAGCGGTGCCTTCTTGCCCCGGGCGTCCTGTTACATATCAGCGCTCATAACGAGATTATAATGGATTGAAGCCCTTCGGGACTGTTGCGTCGCAGATTTTCCACTCTCCATCAGATTCTGTCATGGAGAATGTGGTGGAACCCAAATGTCCCATATCTTCCCAATTAACAAGAACTTTGTTGTCCTTGCGTGGTAGGATGGACAGCACTATTGAAGGAGTGCCATCGCCATCCTGCATGCCCGACCTTAAAAGCCACGTTGCGTAACCGTCCGGATCGTATTCATTGGCTTTTTTCAGACGCTGAAGAAAATCGTCGGTACAAATGTCCGCAATTTTGAAATCAGGGTCTTTGGCAGTTGCAAACACCAGGTTTTCATATAATTGCCGGATTCTTGCCTCAATAGTGGGAAACTGTTTGGTGAAGGAGTTTTCATCGCCTCTTATAAATATCGCGCCCGGCTCTTTGAACATTATGGGCAGAGATAAACGGAGGGGCGCTCTTTTTGGCGTGCAAAATTTTACCCTGAATTTAGGCATTGCGTTGACAAGCCTTAATGCTTCGGCATTCGCAGCATCGTTTTTACTCGGTCTGAATAATTTCGCATCTGTAACAGAACCATCCGGTTGAACGTAGAACTGGACGATTACTCTTTCGTGCCCCTTATATCCCTCGGGAATCTGGATATTGGCGTCTAACCATTCTTTGAGCTTGCCATTGCCTCCGGGAAATTCACAAATCGGGTCATAGTTTATCCAAATATCCTTATTCGCTTCGCGTACTTCTGATTTCAGCCTGGCCAACCTTTCCGGCGACACTGTTATGAAAAGCGCACGGTTGCCGTATTCATCATTTTTGACTTCCATCTTTGAGATGGAATCAGTTTCAACCATGTCGGGTCTGGCTTCTGCAATCCATTCGTTGTTGAAATAGTAGAATACCGGTTTTGTGTCCTGTTCGGTAAGAGGAAATTGAATTTCGCGGGCAATTGTATCGTTCTCGCAGTTATTCTGCGCGAACGCAATGCATGCCTGACCGATAATCAAGGAAATTAAAAGCAACTTCTTCATATGGTATAAGGTTTTTATTTACCAAAATGTCGTGGATTGGTTGCCACCTTTCCGCCCGCAAAGTTACAAGGGTAAATGTGTTTTTGCCTTAACAAATGTATAGACCACTTTATTTTTTGATGCTCGTTTCCGGATTTTTCGCCAGTTCTCGTCTGATGCGGCTGAGATGGTTGGGCGTAATCAGCAGGAAGGAGGATAGATCTTTCATTGTAACAGTCTCGACAATTTGGGGATATTGTTCACACAATTCCACATAACGCTGACGTGGCGACTTGCGGTAGAGATTGAGCAACCGCATGAATACCATGTTGAACAGAGCTTTATATTCATCAAGCAGAGAAGGGGAAAGAGATTCCTTGAACGTTTTTAGCGGCACTCGTAGTATTTCGCAATCACATCCTGCGATAATTGACATCTGGGATGGCTTTCCATGTAATGATGAATGAAAATCGGTGATGAACTGACCCGGAAAAGCGAAATTAACCACTGCCTCATCACCCGACTCGTTAAGAGTCGCTACTTTGAAATAGCCTGACACTACAAGGGCGGCATAACGTGCGATTGTTCCTTGCTGGACAAAACGCTCGCCTTTCTTATAATGGCATGGTGTTCCATTCTCGCGGCAAAAAGCAGTAGCTGCCGTGAGATCTAACAAATCAACATATGAGTTGAACTGTGCCATAATGAATTACAAAGTTAGAAAAAATTCTGCTATGCATCATTCCATGTCCAATCAATCGCGATGAGCTTTCTCCATGGCGCACGGTCACCATCTGCATCCAGCCGCACATCAAAAAACGCATCACCCCTCAAAAACTGCTTCCGCTCCCCTGGGACAATCCCCGCAAGGAACGGAAGGATAGCAAGCCCCGGCGCACAATGCCCATAAGCAGCAAACGGCTCGATATTGTGACGAAAAGATTCGGCAGTTAGCGGTGTGATGATTTACAAGTATCATCACTTTTCTTTTTCCCTGTCTCGCTATCGTCTTTTTCGTGACGTATGTTGATAACAATGTCAGGCAAATCCTTGAACGCCTCATCCAGATCCTTCTCTGTCAAATAAAAAGATTTACCAAGTGCCCAAAAGAACAAAGGACCCAATATGGCGCAAATAATGCAGAAGGCGCAACCTATAATATTCGTAATTGTCCAATCCATTGGTATCAGTAATTGTGTTGTCCAAAGATAATAAAAAAACAACAAACAAAAGCAATGTCTGAAAAAAGCGCTGTAACAATTGATTTTATCATTAAAGACGGAGAAAACGGACAGAAAAACTGGTGTTATATGCGGACGGCTTTCGTAAAGTTATGCCACCATCTGCATCCAGCCGCACATCAAAAAACGCATCACCCCCCAAAAACTGCTTCCGTTCCCCTGGGACAATGCCCGCAAGGAACGGAAGGATAGCAAGCCCCGGCGCACAATGCCCGGCAGCCGTGAACGGTTCGAGGAAGTGAAGAACAGGATTAGTGGTTAGTTTCCCTTTCCCTCTTTTTCTGTTGAGCGTATGATGTTTTTTTTATAGTAGTCTGATCTTTATTCTCTTGTTTTTTGTCAAATACGCCAATATAATCCAACACAATGGCAATAGCCGCTAATCCGGCTGCGATTATGAGTATCAGGCAGATTATGGTAAGTAAAAACGTAATCATGATGCACGTGGGACTAATTATATGAGCCAAATATACGAAAATCTATTTGATAAATATAGCTAAAAATGGTCACCATAGTATCATGTCTGATTAGATATTGATCCTGTCTCTTATACACATCTGACGCTGCCGACGAATAGCCTTGTGTA
>ENA-OYWU01000381-OYWU01000381.1-human-gut-metagenome-genome-assembly--contig:-NODE-381-length-25777-cov-11.184161_pt1 | contig 25777 bp, 36 predicted proteins | sample MGYA00244173_ERZ653403 | MGnify/ENA primary metagenome ERZ653403 (study PRJEB26926, sample SAMN06165043) | human gut metagenome | biome: ENVO:00009003; feature: ENVO:2100002; material: ENVO:00002003...
CGAGATGACGTCGAGTCTCGTGGGCTCGGAGATGTGTATAAGAGACAGGTTCAAGCTCTCCATTAAAAATAGCGTCTGTCCTTTCTTGTGCTTGCACCAGTGATAGCTTATTAGCTATTTTTCTGGGCCTACAAGATGGGCAATTATGAGGATTATTGTTAAAATGATGAATCCATCTTTCAAAAATTGTTCCACAGTTCAGACATTTTACTTTAATCTTTTCACTTTTTTTATCCACTCTTATAAATTCAATAAGCTCAACTTCTTGAAAATCATCAATATTACGCAAAGCTTTTTGCTCTGATTTTGTCATATTTATTACTCCTTTATATTTCTATAAAGTTCAGACCATATCATTATCCCTTAAGGATATTTTCAGCTTCGATTTACTTAAATCTACACCCATATGGGTTGGTCGTTGAACCTTTTTCTTATAATAAGAAATTTGGCTGCTGATTGTCCAATACTTATCATTTTTACTACTCTCTTAAAGCCAATTCTTCACAGAATTGTTTAGTAGATAAGTCTCTAAGGAGATTCCAGCAATTCAAAAAATTGTTGCCCTAATATTACTATTAGGCGACGCAATGAAATTTCGCGTCTGTCGCATCCGCTGCGCCCATACCTGCAATACGAGCCATCTTTAGAGTTTCATTAGACAGTTCTACTGAGTGTTGTAAATCTAAGCCCTGCTCTACGAAAAGGGTCGTCGCGTTATATGTGTCTTTAATTGCTACGCCTAGCTCATTTGCTTGCGCGGTAAACTCTGGAAGTCTCTCCCACATATCACCAACAGAGAAATCAGAAACTACCGCAATCTCAGTCATTGCACTGTCAAGTTCTTTTACTGTTTCAAAAGCAGAACGAACTGCTCGTTTAAACAATTGAACAGAGTTAGAAATTGAAAAGAAATTCTTCAATTGGTCAGTTAGACGTTGAATATCTTTATCTCGGTCAGTTAGTTCTTGTAAATCTTGTCCTGCGGCTTGAGCATTTCTTCCTAGAACCCTAAGTGGTTCGGCTCCTTCAGAACTTGCATTCCGAATATTTTCAAGAACTTGCTGCGCGCGAACCCCAGCATCGCTAGAAAAAGTTGAAAGTTTATCATTTAGTTCATCAATATTATTGATACTACTGAGGTCAATACCAAGAGATTTCCAATCAATACCGCTAATCTTTTCAAGTTCTTGGCGTACCTCTCCAAAAGCTTTTGCTTGTTTCTGCGGCTGCGTGTTATTGAAATCACTAAGAGCTTTCTTCGCTTTATCAATTCCATCAGCAATCTTTTTTGCTTCTTCTTCAATTTGTGCAAAACTTGGTTTAACAGCCTTTTCGGCACTTTTCGCCGCTGCTTCTAACTGAGGTAACTGCTCCTTTAGCGCGTTGTATTGCTTTCCAAGAGAAGTTCGCTTATCCGCACTAACTACATTACCATCTTCATCTGTTTTTAGGTATTTAGTTGGATTATTTCCGCCTTTTGCACGCAATTGAGCTTCTAATGAAGCCAGTTCCTTCTGCGCGTTTAGTAACGCATTAGTAGTTTGTTCGCGTAAATTATCAATAAATTGCGCTCTTTCAGCTTTAGAATTTGTTTTTTCTTGAGCGTTAGCTAAATCTTTTTGAAGACGTTGCTGCTCCTTTAGTCCCGCTACTGTAACCGAATTGTATTTCGTTCGCGCGCTAGTCAGTGCATCAATTGCCTTCTTATCATTTTTGAGAAGCGAACTATTCACTCCAGAAGAACTTGCAAGACGAGACAGCCTATCATAAAGTCTATCAATAGCATCGGTGCTTTTCTCAACTTTTTTTACATCAACAAAATCTACTTTATTACCATCTGTCAAACCTTGAAGCTTTTTTAGTTCGCTCATCAAAGAAGAAAAAGTATCTTCAAATTCACGATTTAAGCCTTTACCTAGACTTAGCTTACTAAGTTCATTTTGAATGGTCTGAATTTTAGAAGATACTTTTTCTATATTGCCATCAAAGGCAATTTGTATTACTCTTTTTTCTGCCATTTCTCCCTCCCACATAAAAAATCAGCATTAGCGGAAAACTAATGCTGATATCACTTAGAAATCACTATCTATATCATTACTCAAAATATAGAATTCTCCTACATAAGAACTCCCTTTTGAACCCACTGAAACGCCTACCGCCGAGAAATTAGCAACCACCGGTGTAGCTTGCGCGCCCAGCCGAATAGATAAATCAGACATTAGTTTCAACTTTGGAATTTTGAAAAGTCCAGTTACAACTTGCCCGGTTGTATCGTCCTTTACTCTAGTTCTAGCTTCAAGTTCCACGAAGCCAGTCAATAAACGCTTACCCAACTGAATTTGAGAAGCACCATCCATATAATTATAGGTATATTGCGCTACCACTTCTGTATATGGATTTTCAATTTTTACTCTTTTTCCATCCAACCCAAAAGAAATTTTTTCTCCAGTTTTTTCTTCATATAAGAAGAGTCTTATTGGAATTTCTTTTAGATTGAACTCTCCATTCTCATCACTTTCTATTTTCTCGCTAAACAAGACTGGAATAGGGTCATCTTTCTGAAAGTCCACCAATTTTGAGTTCATCAGAAGAGCCAGCTGAGTTTTTGAAAAGACTCCTTGAGAAAATGAAAGAGGAAGTTCTTTTGTTGTTTCCCAATAGACATGTGCACGATTATCAAAGCCACCTCGTGCAGCTACAAAATTTTTTACTTCTTTCAAAGCTCCAATTTGAATTTTATCAAAAGTAGCAAGAACTTCTCCTTTTTCAATTTTTCTATTTCCAATCTCTATAGGATAAGTAGCTTTCAAATAGCATGGCTCTAATTCCTTGAAAGAAAATAAATCTACCATTTTATCCTCCAAAAAAGAGCGATGGAGGCCAACCTCCACCGCCCTATTTTCTCTATTCAGATTTTAGATATCATACTTGACTAGCTTCATCATTTCGCCGTTCTTTGGACGGAGAACCTTCATCTGCATATCAAAGACAGTGGGGTCGCCCTCAGCTTCCATTGTTAGAGTAACGTCAGAAAGCATCTTTGCCTTTGGAATTTGAATTTGGAAGAAGCTATCGTTACCAGTATCTTCACTGCGGCAGTAAGTGTCGCCAATACATGCATAAGTTCCGGGGAACGTCTCAGCATTAATAACAATTTCAGTATGGTCCTTGGTAGTAACCTTGTCAGTGATATACACAGCGTCGGCACTCCATTCAGAGCTAGAAGAGCCAGTAGCCGTATAATAAACAGCGCTAGTAGAAACAGTATGCTTCTTACCAAGGCCTAGATCTAGCTGAGTAGGAGCAGCGCTAAGAGTGCCAAGCTTAGTTAGGTTCCAAGTACGAAGTACAGAACCACTAGCAGGAGCAGGAGCAGAAGCACCATCAGCATCACCAAACATGATTGCCATAGATTTAGCAGAGAAAAGAGCATCCTGAAGGTTTAGGGTGATTTCACGACCAAAATCCCACATAACCAATTCGCTATTACCCTTGCCGCCACGAGCAGAAGTGCTATCAGCTGTTTGCTCGACGGTTGAAATTTTTAGAGTCATCGATATTTATTTATAAGCCAATTCTTATAAACCTTCATTACGAAGCTCAAACTTTCGTTTGAGATTAGACTATATCATCTCTTGTTTCAGAGTCGCGCGCTGTCTCAGTTGGATTTTCTGAGCGCTTAGTCGTTGAACCTTCTTGAAATCTCCAAATAAACCCTCCAGCTGTTTTTCTTTTCCCTTTGCAAACAAAAGAAATACCTCTGTTATTCACATTTGTTTGTCGAGCAGCTTCTGCTGCACTTTCAAAAGAAGCAATATAATTCATGTCTAAATCATATTGAACAACGGGTTTTTTTACTTTATCAGTCATCTTTCTTTGTATGCCTTTTCTCACCGTTTGATATTCAATTACTCGTCTCCCACTCTCATATGAATGTCGAGCATTTTCAGAAGTTGTACACCATTCTAAATTTTCTACTTTATTATTATGAATATTATGGTCAAGATGATTTACATAAGGTAAATTATTTGGATTCGGAAGAAAAGCCAAAGCTACAAGTCTATGAACGTATCTATCTTTACGAACGCCATTACTATGTAGAGCCACTGTATAATATCTTTTCTTATTACCAAAAGACAAAATGTGATTAGTTTGAATTCTTTTTACTAAACCTGTATTTGAAATCATATAATTTGTATCTTCAGCAATTATCCGCCATTCAAGCTTGGCTGCTGATTGCCCATTCTCACTTTGTTTCAAGTTCAATACCTCCTTAGGTCTTTAGGGGTTTCCAGCAATTCACGCGATTTATTCTGGACTACTCTTTCAATCCAGATATAGCGCAGGGGCGCCAATAGAACCGTCGTCATTGATATCATACAAAGTGAAGTCACAAACTTCCTTGATACCGTAACGACTTAGAATATCAGCCATTTTATAGCCTCCTATAAAAATTTATTCATCCATATCAATGTTTCTAACCCAATATTTGGGTTTTACTTTTTTAGCATCAGCGCCAGCAAGTAAGCTATCAACATCAAGTTGATATTTTTCTTTTTCTTGATAGTAACGTATCAAAATTGGAACTGAAGCATAACTCAACTCTCCAAGAGAAAGTGGATTTAGTCCAAAACCCATACAACAAAGTGAAGCCAATGATGAACCTAATTGGAGACCTTTTCCTGATTTTGCCTTCACTCTATCACGATAACGAGCTTTGGCTTTCATCCTTTTTAGACGCGGATCCTCATTTGGATTGGGAGGATCAATTTTCTTTTCACCAAGCATCGCGCGCACTTCATTCTGAAAATTGAAAAAATTAGAATCATCAATAATTTTCAAATCATCAATTTTTTCAATTTTTTTCAAAACTTTTTCAATGTCTCCAATAATAATTTTTTTCTGCTCATAAAGAAGCGTTATGGGTTCATGAATAAAAAAGAAAAAAGCATCATTGGTCAGTTGCCGCATTTCTTCACTATTATAAGCATTAGTAAATAATGTTTCAAAAGGCGACAACATATTGGCTAAATCTAACCCTTTCTCAGTGAATTCGTCCTCTATCTCCTCTTGAGACAAAGTAAAAACTCTTTTATATAAAGGAAATTTATCATTCCCAATTACATCTTTTATCTTGGGCGGATATATTTTACAGAGATTATCAAAATTTTTAGGGAAGCCAAGAAAAACTCTTTCATCAATCATATAATGAAAAAGAATATGTCATTTCGTAACAGGAAATTTCATCTGTAAAGAAATTAGCAGCAAAATCTCCACCATGAACTCGACCAAGGCCATCAATATTCTTCCCGTTCAAAGAATTCTGAATTTCTCCCATTATACAAAATGGTCGAAGGTTCTCATCTTTGATAATCCATTGAGTCATAGGAACAAAAACTTCAATAGCAATAGATAAATCTTCAATTTGATTATTAGCATCATTTTGATGTCCATTCACCACTCGGATAGAAATCAAACTTTTTGCAGTTTCTTTCGGCCTCACACGAGGAACGATTTTTATCAATTCATTGAAAATTTCTTCCTGTATCTGTTTCTTTGATAAGTTCTGATTTGCTAAAGGATCTTTATCTGTATAATAAAGATATTTGAGAAGATTTTGATTTGATTGGAGTCTAGTAACAATTTTTTGAAGATAAGGCCCAATTTCTCTTAGATTTCTAATCATTTATTTCCCCTCCATTCAGCCAAAAGAAATCCTCATCTGTATCATTCTCTTGCTTCATAGGCGCGGGTGTCAAATCAAATTCATAAACTGGGTCAATTGTCACATATTCAACTCCTTCACTTGATTGAAAGTCGTATCCTGTTACTCGATAATATTCCTGAAAAGGTTTTTCACCGACAATAAAATAATCGTCTTTTTTTATGTATTGATTTCTTGGCATAATGAAGAAACTAGTCTTCAAATTCTCTGTATAAAGAGTATCCATTCGACTTCTTGAACGAAGTTCATCTATCAACATATTGTTTTCTTGACCATACATATAAGCCCAAGTATTTTGAGTTGAACCATCTCGCGCGGTCCAGGTCAAATAGTGAGTCATATGAAGCATAATATAACGGTTATATCCACTTGCTTTTATTCGTTCAAGATAATATACCATCCAAGGTTCTTCAATTCCATCTTTATTCGGTATCATAAGAACCGTTCCGTTTGGAATTTTTACTTCAATTTTTGTCAAAAGATAATGAAGAGCTTTTGTCTCATCTTGTTTATAGCGTTCAAAACTACCTTCAACATCGGTGTTATTGTATTTGAAAACTGTATAATAAACAGAACGAGAAAGATATAACTCAAATTGATGCTCGCGCTTCCCTTGAAGTCGTGACTGATAATCATTGCCATAGCGATTCAGTCGCTTATTATAAATATCATAATAGTTCATTAGTCTTCCCCAATAAAGTCATACAACTAAAAATTGTATTACGAAAATATTCATAACGAAGATAACGAAGCGAAGAAATTTTAGCCAGCAAAATATAATAGTTTATTGTGCGTAAATCCTCTGAAAAACCAAGAAGCTCAGTAATAATCGAATCAAGAAATTTTTCCCACTCGCCATTCTTTTCAAATTCACACAATAGACCAAAAAGTTTGCTCTTTAGCTTGTTGATATATCCTTCAGCAAATTCTTTTTTCATGACTGCTCGGCCAACTTACGATAAGCAAAGGGCCTCCGCTTTATAGAACGATAATAAATTGCTTCTAACTGCGCGGCAGCCTTTTGCTCGGTTTTTAGCATTTGATCAAACTTATCAAGAAGATTTGCTTGAGAAAAGTCTCTTTCCTCATAAAGAGGTTTTACATTTTCCCAGCAGAGAATGGTCCTATTGAGCCATTCTACTTTCATATAACAAGCTAAAATTTGAATTTCTTCATTATCTAAATCTTCAATGAAACCTTCGTTATTCCATTCAAGAGATTTGCGGGGGAACTTGAAACGAGTGACAGCGCCAGTTAGAAGTGTTTCTAAATCAGCCTCTAATTCTTCCTGCGACCATCCTTGCCACTCATCCTCTAAAATCTTTGACAAAAAAGCTTTATATACCGTTTGTAAAGGAGTCGCCATTTATTAGCCCTCCTTAGCCTGCCTATTTAGTTCAATCGCTTTTAGAATATCCTTTTCACAAGCTTCTTTGATGATTTGTGCTTTTTGAAAATCTCCTAGCTCGTTATAAATAGCATAATCAGATAGCGCAAGCATTTGTTCATATGTGAGCTTTTTGATAAATGCTTTGAACTCATTGATTGGCATAACCGTCATCGCGCGCTTCATTTGAGGCTCTTCTAGTGGAATTAGATTGACTGGCTCTGTAGCATCTTCTGGTTCAAGCCCCAGATCTTTCTTTACTTGAAGATCATCAATATAAAGCATTCCGCTTTCTATCATATAACGGAAGCCATAATCATACATCATCTCTTGCAAAAGTTCACTATCCACTGTAAAAGATGAGCCGCGCGCAATTAGTTCACGACGGAAATTCAAGTCTGGAATTTTTACCAAAACTGAACCAGAATACTTACTAATAATTTTTACCTTAGACATTATGAATACTCCTTTTACTCCAAAATTTAGAAAAAGATGGAGGAGGAGCTACCTCCCCCATCCATTATATATCGTAGGGATTTATCAAAGATTGACGTAGGGGTTCTCGTAAGTTTGCTCGATACCGGTATTTCTATAAATACCCCAGTTATGATGAGCAAGAATAGCACAGCCCATCTTCTGCTCAGCATAAATCTCAGTAGAACCATCACGGTTCTGGTAGTCACGAATTAGAGAGCCACCTTCGAGTCCAACCTTGACAACCTTCTCACCGCCAGCGGGAAGAACATAAGCAATCTGTGGGTCAATCCAGGTCTTCTCATTGCTCTCGTCAATAAAAGACTGACGAATTGGAACGACTGGGCAACCGCGGAAGACGTTGATGTAACCAGTATTATGAATAGCATCAATATCTTGAGGATGATAAATGCCATTGGTGGTATTGGCAATACCAGAAACAATTGCGTCAGCACCCATCGCACCAATGAACTCAGGAGGAGCAAAAATAGCAACGCCATTGCCATACGCACGAACAACATTGACTAGCTTGACCATCTTCTCAGCATCCCAAGAAGAAGTGTCAACCTTATTAGCGGCAGGACGAGCAGAGGCATTGATAGCTGCACGGAGGGCTTTATAAACCTCATAATAAACAGCGTCAGTTAGACCCTCATTTAGAATAGCCATACACTCGGCTAGAGACTCTGCGCCGTCAGCAACACGTTGCAGGTCAACAGAGACACCGCCACCAACATTGTGCATATTGAGTGTAAAGGTGTCAGAATCAAGACGGAAAGTCTCATAAACACCATTGATAGCAGCCTGAGTTAGGAATTTCTTGGCGCGTAGCTTGCCCTTACGGACCTTGAACATAACCTTCTCGTTATTCTTCGTGATTTGAACATCAGCAAAATCGCCAATGGCATCAATAACCTTTGCAGGAAGAATTTCGTTATAGGCCTTCATGACAATTTCATAAATGTCATAACGATTCTTCATAAACTGATTATAGGAGCCCATTAGCTCGCTAAGACCATCAGCAAAAGCGGCCTGCATATCAACTTCCTTATTTGCATAAGTGGCAGGCACAGTACCCTTTACGACGTGAAGGGCAATTTCTTGTAGTTCAGCAATAGTCATTTTATTACCCTCCTATTACACATCTAAAACTTGTAGCTTTACGCCCTTCTGACCGTCGGGCATAGTGCCATACTCAACGACCTTTAGCTTTAGACCAACGGTAGGAGCAGTGGCGGTCAAACAAACAGCACCAGTAGTATCAACTTTACCATAAACAGCAGCAGTCTTATATGCCTTTAGTGCAGTAATGAGCGCTGCTTCATTAGTATATTCTGTATCAGAATAGCAAATAGTGTTAGTATGCCACTTATCACCAACAGCTGGATAACCTAGACGAGGTAGGAAGTCATCAGAGCCATTTAGCTTGAAGTTCTTTAGACCAGGCATTCTCTCGTCATACATATGCTCAGTAGAATAAACCAGAGCGAGAGGAAGAGAATTGTCAGTAGCAAACTTTACAGTGCGGTTAGCCTCGTCAACAGCAAGAATCATACCATTCTCAACTGGAACAGAAGCAAAATCGGTAGCATCGGGCGCGCACTGAGCCACGATACGTCCATCACGACGGAAGGCAACGTTGTTTAGCTCAACCTGGCCATAACCGTCGATTACTAATCTCTTAGTAGCCATTTTTAGTCCTCCAAAAATTTATTACTTTACATAACGAGCAAGAATCTCGTCGATGCCATTCTTCTGGACATCTTTGCGTAAATAACCATTATCCTTTTTCTCATAGAAAGAGAAATTTGTTTTCTTCAGTTCATAAGCTAATTCTTTATCTAGGTCAGCGACAGAATATTCTGCTGCCTTCTCACGATAAGTATCAAGAATTTCTTCAGAAAGCTTGTCCTTATACTCTGTGAAAACCGCATTCTTCTGTTCTGCTTCGATGGATAGCTTATACTGTTTTAGTCCTTCATTTTCAGCAGTTAGACTTTCAACTTTTTGATGTTCAAGTTCATAATTTGACTGAATTGCAGACTTCTCTGTATTCAAAGTTGCGATATTATTTTCTAACTTGGTAACTTTGAGTTCAAAACCAGAAATTTTTTCAGCATTTTCTTGTGCGTGCTCAAGATTTTCATTTACAAGTTCATACGTTCCACCATTGAGGTCGCGCAATGTGTCAAGAGTGGTCTTTTCCTTTTCAGTAACATCGACAACATAAACGCGAACTTTTTCACCAAGAGCTACACTATCGGTCTCATCATTTTTAGTATAATAAATACGCTCATATTGCGCATTTTCATAGCTATAAGCTAGAGCATATTCGTCATATACATCACAAATAGCATAATCAATTGTCCAATTGCCTTCCTCTGTATAATTTGGATTGAGCAAAGACCAAAGAGCATCGAATTTCTGGCTATCAGACAACTTAAAATTCATCTGAGGCATTTCTTTTTGTCCTCCTTTGGAATATGTCATTTCAATCTCTTGAATTTTCTTTACAACTTCTTCAATATTTTCCTGTAATTGGAAAAAAGCCGCGCCTTCAAAACATGGCTCAACATCCTTCCCTAATACTTGAAGTCCTAAGAAACATCCTTCGTCAAAAACAATATATTGTTGACCATGAATAATTTCTCTGTGGTATTGTAAGGAAGGTTCATAAAGTTCCATTGATTGTGCTTTACCAATAATATCGCTGGCTTCTTTATAAAGTGCAGTAAAAATTAGGACATCAACACAAGCATATGTGCGCACAACCCCATCCTCATCTTCATGTTCTTCCCATTGAAGATGTGGATTTTCTGGCACAATACCATAAATTCGTCCTTCAGAACGCCGCGCGCCATGGTCAGTAAAATCATCATATTCATAAATACCCTTGACTGGCGCGTAAGCTATTGTTGACAGAAGTTTCTCAGAAAACTCATCCGTTATATAAGTGCCATTGCGGTTGCCGTATTTATAAAAAATACGGCACCGTCCTTTTGAAAGCACGTCATTATACTTTTCTAATTTCCCATAAACGGAGACAGGAAACTCGAAATTATTCATCGGTCTTCACGCCTCCTTGCTTATTGATTGATTCTTCTTTCTGAATTGTTGAAGGAGCTTTTTGTTCTGTCGTCTTTGTGGGACGTCCAGGGTCATTTCCAGCTGACTCAGTATAAGAAGAAGCAAGAGGAATTAGTTTATCACGAAGACCTAGCGCTTCATTTTCTAATTCCTTTATTCCAAGAAGTTCTCTTTGTCCAACACCAATCGCGATAGATGGCAATAGATAGCTATATCCAGCTTGCGCGAGCTTCATGGAATCAGTAATAAATTCAGATTGATTGTAATAAGTAATTGGCAGAATGGTATATTTGAAAGAGATATTCGTATTTCCAAAAAGTCCATTCACTAAATCGGTAACAAAGCGGGCAATTTTATTCATAAGTATCATCATAAAGGACATATCATTACGAATAGAATTGTCAAGAGCTTGTGCTCCCGTTGGTGAGAATAATTGCGCACTGACACTAGCTTCAGCATATACATTTTGAAGCATCTTTTCCAAATTATTAGAAACTGCATCTGAAGATGTTTTAGAAACAATTGAATCAACATCAGCATATGTAGTCAATACTGAAACATTCTTATTTCCAGCCATCATCTCGACCGTGCCAGCGTGCATTTCAACCGCTTCCTCCGGTTCAAATAGAAGTGAACCATCTTGAAGATGAGGGATTTTTTGAATTAGAATTTTTCTAATTTCGTCCAAATCTCTTTCTCTCTCGGTATCTACTGCTTCGTCATATTGAATTGTTGCGGGAATTGTAGAAAGAAAGAGCGGAGCACCATCTTCGATAAAAGAGAAACAAATTCCTAACTCTGAAGGCACCTTTACCCACGAGCAAGTTTCCCTGCCTTTTACATATCGACGATAATACTTACTAATTACTGATGGGAAAAGAGATAATTCTTCTTCTCTCTCTTCTTTATCAATAATTTGAGAGAAATAAGTAACATCAAATTCAATTATATCTCTGCCATATATATCCTTATAGCATGAACGAGCGAACTGCGCAGGCAAATCAAGAAGAACCAAATCATTCTTATCAAGTCTTTGAATGACGCCATAATAGCATCCGTCAATAAGTGCGCGCAATGCCACTTTTGTCTCGAATTCCTCCAGATGAAGCTTGTCTATATAATTCAAAGCATTATAATAACGTTTTTGAATGTGGTCGGCGGAGAGTTGTTTGCCATACGCCGGGACTGGCGCCAGCAATCCGGCCCCTTTCATCAAGGTAGCATAATACAAAAGAATTCTCTTATAAAGCCCATCCAGCGAAAAATAATTTCGAGATAAAATTCGTTGTTCTGCTAAAGAACCAGAACTAATAATTTCATCTATCTCCTTCAAGGAATATTTGCGCAATCTTCGAGAAGCTCGCGCGCCAGATAGATAATCATAGTCTCCATAGACCTCTCGGCTTTTGGCTACCATTTGTTCTCGCGCGCGGGAAAAGGAGGAAATATCGCGCGCGGTTTTTACTTTGTTTTGTTGATTTTCCAATTAGGTTCCTCCTGTAAAGAATACGAGTTTTCGTTTATTGAGACCTCGTTTCCTTTGTCGTTTTTGTTCTTCTTCCTCTATTTCTTTGATGCGCCAAAGGCCATAAGCAAATGAATAGTATTTATCATCTGGGAACCGAGTATTGATTGGTTCAAGGACGATATCATTGCCCGTTTGTTTTGCACGAAGGTTCCCCATTTCATTGAAAAGTTTTGTTGTATTTTCATGCGGGATAAGCCGTTCTGCACGCTCTTTCATAGACATCTTCTGGCCTTTTTTTGTGGCAAGAAGTGAAGCGCGCGCCTCTTGTTCAGAAATCAAGAAACGAACAAGGCCACTATTTAGACGAGCATAAGCGTTGCCATTGATTTTTGATTTCAATGGGCCATTTGCTTTCATTGAGTATAGAATTGGAATACAATTTTTTGGTTGAATTTTTTTATAATCATCATTATTGAAAAAGCCGTAAGCAGGAAGTTCACGCCCTCGGCCATCAATATGAGTTTTTATCATTTCGTCGGCTATTCCCAGACCTACTTTTATTTTCCATACGTTTCGCAAGCGTATGCGTTCTCTTATGAACTGCTACATATCTCTATGTAGAGAAGACCATATCTTTACTTTACAAAAAAAGTATCCCCCATTTCAGGGCGCTGCCCCTACATCTTGCGATTGGTCGTTGAGCGTTTCGCGCGAACGCGACTTCGTTGCTGATTACCTCAAAAAGGCTTCCCAGCAATTAGAGGGATTTTGAATGACCTAAGTTCTACTAAGCCATTAGTGTCAATAAGGACTTCGCGCGGATTATATCTCTCAATTAGAAGTTTTATATCAATTGCCTGTTGAGAGAAAGTTTTAGTTTCCGCTTGACGCCCTAGAACATAGATATTTACTACTGTTGAATAGTATTTGCCATTTACTTTATTGACTCGAAATACTGTTGCTACTGTACTATCGTGAATTCTCATTTATATTTGTATGAAGTCGCTAATTCCATACCATAGGGCTTTATGTTTCCATAAAGATTAGACTATATCATTATCCCAGTGGGATATCTTCCATTTCGAGGCGCTTGCCTCTACTCTCTTGCGAGATAGTCGTTGAACCGTCCGTAGATTGGTTGCTGATTACCCCGAAGGGTGTCCCAGTAATTAGAAAGATACACATTTTATATTACTACAAAATAGGGCAGAACTAAGGGCCCACCAATATCTATCGACAGTAAGTAGAAAACATTTGGATCGTCTTTATATTTTTGATGCCACTCTGGATTTTTTTTCTTTCTGTATTTAGAAAGTTTCTCAAAATCATACCAAGCTTCACTGCTTCCGCCTTCCCAAATTCCTAAAAACTCTGCTGCGAAAGTGGCTTCATTGTAAGAGGATGAGAATTTTTGACGTTCGACAAAAGCTTTGTCTACCAGGCCATGCATTGCGGGCAATCTATAATCAAGTCCCATCACAAAAGCGTGCGCCGGGTCAATTATAGCCTGTATCATTGTCTCACAAAGTAACGCGTAAGCATAAGACGATTTAGTGCCCGCAGAAGTACCACTAATCATTTGCTGATTTACAGCTTCATATGGATTTACAAGGCCAAGCGCATTACGACGGGAAACATTCAATTGAGGAATAATAATTTCACTAACTGCGTCTTCGTCAGCATCACGGGTTTCGTCGAGGAAAATTGAGTGGCGTCTTAATCCTCTAGACGAATCCGTGGCACCCTCGACAGTAAATAGCGAACCGTTTTTGAAATAGGCTTCACCGACATCTTTTGACAAATTGATGTGAGGTTTACCCATAAAGACTTCAAGTTCTTTTTCAAGAAGCGGCCAAATCTTTAGTATCTCAGCTATCTTTTCTTTGAAGATTTTTACGCCTTGTGTTTTGACTGGCGCAATGAGTGAACATTTGTGGCCAGGAATGAAAACGCATTGTAAAAACATTCCTAAAACAGAAAGAAAAGATTTAGAGGCTGCGCGTGTTGCTGTTATATAAACTTGATTATAACGCATCAGAGGCCTCAAGAAGCATCGCTGATACGGAAATAGATCAAACTGGCTATTTTCTGGTTGGATTGTGTCTAAGTAGACGTCAGGGTATACGGTATAAAGTTGCGTCAAATCCGCAAAAAACTTTTCATTACGCAATAAAAAGTCTTCAGTAACTTCAACACCTTTTTCAAGTAAAATGCCATCTCGATAGATACGATTATCTTGGAGAAAAGGAGAAGTGGGCGGGCGCAATTGAATTACATTACTCATATGCCCATCTCTCCTTCTGTTTCAAAGTCTTCACTATCCTCATCTTTGAAAACTTCTGCTTCGTAAAGGTCTGCGTCGAAATCTTTTTGCTCTGTCTCATAGAAGTTTTCGCTTTCTTGGACATTTTTGAGAGCTTGGAGGCGCGCGGTAATTTCTTCACTTAGACTACTTTCATTTACATAGAGACGCTGGTTCCAAGCTTGAATATTTTTGATAGTCTCATCGATAACATCACGTGTCGCGCCATCGTAGAATTTATTTTGATTTCCGCGCTTTTCAAGCCAAAGTGCCAATTCACCAAAGCTATCAAAGTCACGCGCGTTCTTTATATTTTTAGGTGTGAACTCAGCGGTTTTGACTAGCTTGTCATAGGTTGCCATAAATTTATCGACATCTTTGTCTCCCGCGCGAATGCGACTATCAATCTCATACGAAACTTTACAAAGTTTTTGAGCTTGGTCAATTTGAAGCGCGCCGACTACATTTTGAGACATCAAAAGTCCTTGATAAAGGTTCTCAAGATAATCGAGAGCTTCTTCATCATAGTTCGCGCCCCATCGCGCGCGCAGCTCATCGAAATGCTTCTCCTTCAAAAGCGGAATCTCTTCTTCTACTAAACCGACTGCCTTTAGTTCTTGATATTGCTTGAAATAAGAGTCCCACCCAAGGCCCTCATAGTCTTGCGAAGCAAAAACCTTGGAATAAGCTGCCCACACGCTATCAGGAGAATTGAGTTCGCGCAATCTCTCCCATTCTTTTACAATAAATGGAATATCAGCCCATTGGCACAACTTATCAATAAAGCCCCAATCAAAGTCGTGTTCGCGCAACATCGAAGTAACGCATGAATTACAAAGTGGAAGATGGTGGTCGGGATAGAATTCGCTGTGAGTGAAAGCGAAATCCTCTTCTGGTTGTTCTACCTGACATCGCGCGCACCGTTTTGAGAGAAACGAACGCTTAGGGCGAGGAATTTGAGGAATTACTGGCATTTGGAGGCCACCTCCTCTTCAAGGGTCGCGCGCATTTCTTTATTGTCTTTTTCTACGCGGCGCAGCACTTTTATAAGTTCTCGTTTTTGCTTTCGCCCCATTTTACCGAAAGCGACAACTGTATCAATAAAGACATCCTCAAAAGGACGGTGATCGCGCGCTTCCGTAGTCAGCGGAACATTGAGAAGATTGGTAAGCCCCAAAAACTCCTCTACTTCCAGTGACGCCGCGCGTGCGACAAACTCGTTTACTAAATCTAGTTTCAATTTTTCCTCCTTTCGCGCAGCGCTTTTTCACAAGCTTTGCAACGGGGTGAAAAGCCATCTGAAGATTTTGCTTTGCGCATAAAGTAATCTGGAGTCCTAAGTAGCGTGCGCGCGCAATCCTTACACGTTTTGAAGTTTTCGGGGAAAAATAACTCCGAAGTAACTTGGCAGTGCGCGGACGCCGCTGCGGCTATTTTTGGCAATATCTTTTGGCGATAAAGAGTTGAAATATAATTTTCGCCATAGGATTTGCCGTATTTTGATGCTATCTTCTCTACAATTTTAGTGTTGGTTTCGTGTGCGACCTTCGCGCGCAATATGTCGAGGTAGAGAGGTGAAAGTCGTGCGAGTTTTTGGTAATAGGTAAAAGTGGAAAAAAGGGCTTGAAGGCCTTCATCAGAGTTTTGGTCGGGCAAAAGCTCAGAATAAAGAGAGATAAAAGAAGCGAGGTGCGCGGGATCGCGGAAATCAAATGAGTTCGGCGCACTTGAGGGTTCGCGCCAGATGGTTTTGGAGAGAAGCTTTTCTTCGTCTGGGGTTAGAGTGCCGGGAGTTGGAAACTCACCGGAGGAAGGGAAAATTTTTGGAGCCAGTTGAATTGGGAGGTTTCCGAGTGGAAGAATGGGAATATCTGCGTTTAGGAGCGGAGGAGGTACGGGGTCTTGGACAATAGTGGGGGTGTGACGCTGGATTAGAGGGGCCGCGTAAGTATCACGCCATGGATATTGTTCAGAACGTTTCTCAACTAGAAGTTTTCGTTTCTTCAAGTAAGCATATTCGGTTAGGGATTGGGCGTGCGCGCGGATTTCTTCGGCTTCCGCCGAAGTAAAACGTTCGAGGAGCTGACTACGAGGGGGTTTAGCCTGACGGCCAATAAAGTTTTCATAGAAGCGAGTTTCGAGGTCGAGTGTATCAATTTCGCGCCAAAGGTCTTCAAGGTGCGCGAGCACATAGGGAGAAGCGAGAGAACGAGCTTCTTCACGAGAAAAGACTCGACGTGTTTTTTGAGTTTTTGGAGCGACGTAAGGGGAAGCAAGACGCGCTTCGAGGAAAGTGGGATTTTCTTGTAATTCGTCAAGAGACTCGACTTTTTTTTCTTTCTTTTTCCAGAAGGTTTCTAGTTCAATGGTTTCGTCAGAATTCTTATCTCCCCATAGAACATAGTCGGCCATTAGCTCTAGTTCGGATGAAGTTGGCGTAAACGCCAAGGTTTCAAGATATTTCGTGAGAAAGACTTGACGTTCTTCTGCCGAAGAAAGCGAGAAGTCTAGCTGTAAGCGATTTCGTTTAGGCATTTCATATAAGCCCTCCGTTCATAATTTACCTCGGTTTCTAATTTAGATTATACCGGAATTTTGGAGCGGAGTCAAATTTGCGAAGCAAGTTTCTTTGCGAAGCAAGTTTCTTTGCGAAGCAAGTTTCTTTGCGAAGCAAGTTTCTAATTTCAGTTTCTAATTTCAGTTTCTAATTTCAGTGAGAAAAGTTGCGAGGCCCCGAAATGTAACGCGTCATAGAAAAAGTAAAATTACTAAATGTACCCCGGCTTATATTTTGTCATATCAAACGACAAAACCCACCCCGTTATACGTCATTCTTCGGTTCGTCATTCTGCACAAGAGCCTACTACATAACATGACTTCAGTTTGTTGAAATTGACGGAATGTTATGCGACAAACTAGTGAAAAAAGTTGTTGACATTCTTAGACGCCGTTGCTATAATAAGAGCGTAAACAAAAACAAAACAACGACACGCCGGAAAGACGGCGGGAAAGTGAGAACAAAAAATGAATATTGAAAAGTACAGCTATGCTGAAAATGACTGCGGGCGGAACGGCAAGGCGTTTGAACGTCTCTGTAAAGAGACGCTGCATATGCAGTCTAAAGTGGCGACGCCCGGTCGCACGGATATGCGTCGTGCTGCGCAGTGCTATGAAGTCAAAACCGGAGCAGGCGAGCTTGGCAGGTTAGGTGACAAGCTGGTCAAGGGGTCACGTTATGTGATTTATTGTCCTGTCATCAATCCCGACAAAGAATTGAGAGAACAACGGGCCTATGTAATGTCACGTAGCATTTTCCTTGAAGTCCTGTCAGAGGCTGGACTTCTCCGTGAGAAGACTTCTACCAACGGGGAGCGTAAAGTGACAATTCAAACGTTTTGGAACAATAAGCTGAATGCTCCGCACGGCAAGAAGTATTTCAAGTTGCTTGAAGTACTCAAGCGCGCCGTAATGTGCGCGCAGGCGATGCCGTTTTCCGAATGGCTGGACAATGGATGGGCGCTCTAAGCGCCCAGCCCCGTAAAATGGAAGGAGCTATGTAACATGGAAATGAATTTTAGACTGATTGTGCGCTATGACATGACAGAAGAAGTGACAGACCAGTATTTCGCAACGTTAGGCGACGCGGATACAGTAGTCACTTATCTTGACAAAGCTATGGAGAACGGCGCGCGTCTTGGCTTTGTCGTACAAGAAAAAGTCGCATCAGGCGACATCGTAACCATAGATGAAAATGGGACTGACATTGGCGGGTGGCGCAGCCTAAGATGGAGTGCGTAACCTAAAATGACATGACGCTGAGCTATCGGCATGACGGGCAGAAAGGAATATAAAATGAAAAAAACTATTACCTTAGCGGACTTCTGCGATTATGTTGCATATGCTTATCCCGAATACATTTATGACGATGAAACGGGCGCTGAATGGACGTATGACAATTCTAATTATGAAAACGACGGCTGCGGCCGTTATATCAACTCCGCAACAGGTGAAATCCTCTTTCCCGATGAAATTGAAAGATGGTACGTCAAAGGACTTGAGTTGACAAGAGACCATGGAATCATCGTTTATGTGGGAAAAGACGCGTAAAGCGTCTTTTCTTTTATCAATTGATGTCACTTTACATGACATCACCCGGTCACGTCTAAAAGCAATGTAGTATGACTTTTAGACGTGGCTCGTCTAAGTCATCTTATGTGACTTTTATTCATTTTTAGACGGAGTTCGTCTAACTATTAGACGCCATTCTGTCATGTTAGAGGACTTGACTTTTCGCTATTATGCGATATAATATAGGCAAGAACGGCGGAAAATGAATATTGCCCGAAGTTTATTAGAATGTCGTATAACATGGAAGGAGTAATATATCATGACAGTTTTGGTAGAACACGACAACGGCTTCAGGGGCCAGCATGGTATCAGCGAAGACAACATTGCTACTTTAGATGAGCTGCCTTCTCTCATCCAAAGCTACATACAAGCTGGAAGCTGCGTTTATAAGCTGACAATTTTGCCAAATCTGGAAGGAAAGAGCTGGACTTGAATCAGCTCTAATTTCTTAGACGTTCTTCGTCTAAGAAAAATTTTTTGAAAAATTATTGACAAAATCAAAATCGTATGATATAATCTAATTACAAAGTTGAATAACTCAACAAAAAGAAAGGAATTGAAAAAATGAAAGTTACTGTTGGCTATACGGATTATCACGAAAAAGAAATTGAAATTGATGATTCATTCGCACCATGTGCAAATCTTTCTTTTTCTCTTGAAGATAGGCCGCTTTTCAACGCGTTCATTAAAGAAGTCATTAAGAAGTTCGATCGCCCGGATGGCGCCTATGATGGCATTTGTTGTATTTTGAATGAAGATAGGGAATACCTTGTTGAGTTTTGAGGACACATATGCGTCCTCTTTTTCCATTTCTCTTAGACGTCAGTCGTCTAAAAGTTTCTAAACCGATGTTATCTTATATGACAAAATTTTCTAAAATTCTTATTGACAAAAAAAGAAAACTATGATATAATTTAGATACAAAAAGAAAGGAGTTTTTGAAATGGAAAAAATTATTAGTTTGGATATGGACGGCACAATTGTCGATTTCTACGGCGTTGAAAATTGGCTTCCGAAAATCCGCGCGCATGATGCAAGCCCATACAGAGACGCGCGCGCACTTCTCAATCTTTCAAGACTAGCGCGACGTTTAAACGCGGTTCAGCGCAAGGGATGGAAAATTCGTGTAGTATCATGGGGAAGCAAAGACCGCGACGAAAAATTTCTTGAAGATGTCCGCCGCGCGAAGATGGAATGGCTTTCGCGCCATTTGAAAAGTGTACGATTCGATGAAATTTGTATTGTTCATTATGGGACGCCAAAAAGTGAAGTTGGCACATTGCACGGCGGTTTTCTTTTTGATGATGAAAAACCAAATCGGGAAGAATGGACACGCGCGGGAATGGTGGCATATGACGCGACAGAGATTTTTGACTTCCTTCATTCGATTAGGTGATGCGTAAAGCGTCACCTTTTTCTGTCTTAGACGTGAACCGTCTAAAAAAACTATTGACAAATTGAAATTCTTATGATATAATACAATTACCAAACAAAAGAAAGGAAGTTTCCAAAATGTTCAAAAAGAAAAAGAAAATTCAGCCAACTACCAATCCCGCAATCAATAATCGGATTGAACGTTTACATGAAAGCACTTTTACACTTGAATTGCGTGTTTTTGACACCTATGCAGCAATCCTCTCTGCCAATCTCTATCCAGAAAATACGCCAGACAGGAAAAAGGCAGACCACGACGCAGAAATTGCAAGAACGTGTCTTTTGAGTAGCATTGCGGGATATGATGACATTCGCGCAGACCTTCTCAACGAGGCACAAAGACTGAATATAAAACTACCTTTTTGTATCCCGAACAGCCACAGTATTATTGAACAGATAATGAAAAGAATTATTTGCGGGAATACGCGATAAGCGTATTTCCCTTTTCTATTAGACGTAGACCGTCTAAAAATTTTTTGAAAAATTATTGACAAATCAAAACTTTTATGTTGTAATCTAATTACAAAGTTGAGACAGGAACTCAACAAAATAAAAATAGGTTGTGACTTACCACAAAAAGGAGAATTTCTAATGACTATGATTTATCGTGTAAGAGGATATTATTTTACCAACCTTCAGCAGGCTATGGTAATGGCGAAAAACCACGTCAAAGACAAAGTAGCAAGAAAATATATCACAAGCACGGTAACGGGAGAATGGCGAAACGATAACAATGGTCTCAAATATGTAGCAAAATGGGAAGCAAGCTTTAGAAGTGGGAAATTCTATTCTGCTTCTTGTAAAGTAACTTTTATTGGAGTTGATGAAAATAAATGTTTTGACATTCTCAACGAAAAGGAGCAAAATAAAATGTAATATATCTTTTTGAGGCGCGTAAAAGCGCCTCTTTTCTTTCTCTCTTGAATTAGACGTTTATCGTCTAAATCTTTCTCGCGCGAAGTCACGTTATGTGACAAAATTTCTAAAATTTCTTCTTGACTTTTCGCGCAGATTATGGTATAATCCATAATGTCAAGAGGGAAAGAAACAAAAAGAAATTGAAAAAAGTGAAATTTCCTCTTGACAAATTCAAAAATCTATGGTATAATAAAAGCGTAATCAAGAGAGGAAACCTCTTGAATATAAAAAATAGGGCGGCGACCGTCGCTAAAATGAAAGGGGTCTATTATGACTACTCGTGAATTCTACAATGCTATCCTGTCCATGGAAAACGTTTCCGCTGAAATCTCTGAAAAGGCTGCCGCGCTCCTGTCCGCAATGGACAAGAAGAACGCTGAACGTTCCTCGAAGCCGACGAAGGCACAGAAGGAAAACGAAGCGCTCCTTCCCATCGTGCGCGAAGTCCTCGCCACTGCTGACCATCACATCACCGCGTCTGACCTCTTTGACGCAAAGCCGGAACTGAAGAACGTTCAGAAGTGTTCTTCTCTGCTCCGGATTCTTGAGAAGTCCGGTGAAGTGACTTCTGTTGAAGTCAAGATCAAGGGCAAGGGAAAAGCAAAGGGCTATTCCCTCGCAGACGCCGAACCGAGCGACGCCGAGCCGAACAACGTAGAGTAAACGAACGGGACGTCACATAAAGTGACGTCCTTTTTTATGAACCAATTTAGACGAAGAACGTCTAAAAGTTTCTCTTGACTTTTTCATAAGTTTCTGCTATAATAAAGATATCAAGTGAAGGGAGCTTTTAAAATGTATTGTCCAAATTGTCAGAATCGCTTTGATGAATTTCAGAATTGTTACAAATCCACTGGAGAAGTAGTAAATGATAATTATTATTACTCGTATTTTATCAAATGTCCGCATTGTAAAACTTATCTTGTCCAGGAAAAAACTTATCGCTTGGAATTTCTCGATGAAGAAATTTTTATTGATAAAAAGGAAAAATAGGGTCAGGTTCGCCTTTCCCTTTAGAAATTTTTAGACGTTATACGTCTAAAGTCCTTCGAGAATGCAATCTAACGCGCCAAAATTTTTTTTCTTCAAATACTTGACTTTTTGAAAAATTTATGGTATAATCTAGTTACCAAATAAAAGAAAGGAAGTCAAAAACTATGGCAAGTAAAGTTGAAACTGAAATCCGCGAGGAATTTATGTCTGCCGTGCGCGAACTGTTCGAGGGCAAGGGCGAAGATGTGTTACAGGTCAAAAGCGGAACAATCTCCATCCCGTGGGCGCGTGGCGATGATGAGGGGTATTTGAATATCGCTTTTAGTATTCCGAAGGGCGAACGCGATAAGGAAAATAAATGTTATATTCCTTATGACGGTTATGAGGAAGCGCAGAACTACGCACAGGAAACCGAAGCAAAGCGCGCGAAGAAGGCCGAAACCGCAAAGAAGAAAGCCGAAAAAATCGCACGAGATGAAAAGAATCGCGCCGAAGCAAAGCGCAAGCGTGAAGAACGCGAAAAGGAAAAGGAGGAGAGTGACGCATAAAGCGTCACCCTCTTTTTTTCGGAATTTTAGACGTAGATCGTCTAAAAATTTCTCTTGATAAAATCAAAATCTTATGCTATAATCTAATTATCAAATGAAAGAAACACCTAAAAGAAAGGAATCTAAAAAATGAGATATTTTATCAATGAACGAAACGGTGCGATGACGAACACCACCGATAATCAAGAAGTAGAAAGATTGCTTGCTAATGGATACAAAGAAATTAGTGAAGAAGTTTATACCATGGAATACCGCAAGGCTTATTTCTATGCTATCGGCGATTTTGACAAGGCTTTTTCTGAGGACACATAACATGTCCTCTTTTTTTCAAGATTTTAGACGAAATACGTCTAAAAATTCTTCTTGACAAATTATAAAATTATGGTATAATAAAAATACCAAATGAAAGGAATAATGAAAATGAATAAAGAATTTTTGGAAAGTCTCGCTAACTATTTAGAAAAATTTATTTCTAATGAGGTCGAAAAACGTTGTAAAAAATTAGAAGACGAAAGAAATGCTGCAGAATGGAATTCACAACGTTATAAAAGATGGTTGCTTTTTCTCATCAAAGATAACTCTATCAATCTTGATAAATTATATGAAGAAGCAGAAAGAAAATCCTGTGAATGGGAAGAAAGTGACGCTCATAACGGTGTATTTGGTCTGTCAAAAGAGAGACTGGAAGCTGACGATAGGACATACACATATCAATGTATCAAAAAATTCAAAGAATTTTATGAGGACGCATTATGCGTCCTCTTCCCACTCATTCTACCTTAGACGTCCATCGTCTAAATCCTCGACCGAGCGTCGTCTTACACGACAAAAAAAAAGTTCTTGACAAAATCCCTTTTCTATGCTATAATATGGTTACGTTGATAGAGGACGAAAGACCCATCAATGAAATATGAAAGGACTTTGAAAAATGAAAATTTGTGTATTCGACACTGAAACTACAAGCCTTGAAAAGCCGTATTGTTATAATGTCGGCTATTTGATTTTCGACACAGAATCCCGCGCTTGTCTTGTAAAGCGTGAATTTGTCATTGAGCAAATCTGGCATAATCTCCCGCTTTTCAATACGGCATACTACACAAACAAGCGTTCTATTTATGTCGGCGCTTTGAGAGCGCGAACCATCCGAATGGAAAAGTTCGGTTATGTGACACAGCAGATGCTCCGTGATTTCCGCAACTATGAAGTTGAACGCGCGTTTGCTTACAATTCTGCTTTCGATGAAAAAGTTTTCAATTTCAATTGCGATTGGTTCAAAGTCATAAATCCTTTTGAAACCGTTCCTATTTCTGATATCCGCGGTTTTGTTCATCATTTTATGATTGATGATACTTTCCGCGCGTGGTGTGAAGAAAATAATGCTTTCACTGAAAGCGGGCATTATTCCACAACTGCCGAAGCATTGACACGTTACATCCGTTCTGACACGTCATTCACCGAAGACCATACCGCACTTTCTGATAGCGAAATCGAAGCCGAAATTTTGTTTACTTGCCTCGACCGTGGCGCCGATTTGAACGGAGACTATCAGGCAAAGCGTTCTATTGAACGTAAAATGACACGCGAGTTCACCATTGACTTGCCGGGTGAAAAAATTATTGTCGAAGGAACGCGCGCGATATATTACAAGACAAAGAATAAATTCGTGGTGCGTTGACGCATAAAAAGAAAAAGGACACGTTATATGTCCTTTTTCTTTTACGCATTTTTAGACGTAAACCGTCTAAAAAAAGTTCTTGACAAATTCAATTTCTTATGTTATAATCTAGTTACAAAGTTGAAAGAAACAACCAGAGTGAAAGGAAGTAATAAAAATGATTAGAAGAATTAAGGCTTATTTTTTGGTGCAAGCGCATGGGTATTAACCACCCTTGGAAAGCAAGCGGAGATTTTAATTTTATCCGATTCGGATAATGATAAAGAGTGATTTAATCACTCTTTTTTTATTAGACGTATGACGTCTAATTCAAATTTTTGTCAAATTTTCAATCTACATAGTATCAAATTCCACGTTATATTACGTTTGCCGCGCAATATTACATTTGTCGCGTTACATGAGCTTTTCTATATTATATGACACCGCTCGGCCTCTATCACATTATATGATTCCTAATACTAAATTTTGAAATAAGCTGCGTCTGCGCGAACGCCCATACTAATAAGCTGCGTTTGTGTCAAATTTCATATAAGCTGAGTCTTCAATATTTTGAACGCATAAGCTGGAATATTGAAATTTGTAAAGGTATCAATGGAAATTCCCTCTTAAAAAATAAAACGCATTTTTTGCGACTGTTAAGCTGGAAAATTTGACAAAGAAAGACGTCATTTTACATGACAGCATGCGCAGAAATGTCACGTTACGTGACAGGCGCAATTTTGAAAAATCAACGAAAATATAGTATAATATATATAGAAACTGAGGGAAGAAGAAACGAAACCTCCACATAGTGGAACCGCGCATAAGCTGCGACTTACGTTCGATTATCTTCTTCCATTTCTAAAATCGGGGATATAAACCCATCTATTAGAAAATTGAAAGAAGGATACTAGTATGACTAAGAGAGAATTTCTGAACACTATCGCTACCGCTGAAAACCTGCCCGCTGAACTGGTTGAATTCGCCGCACACGAGCTGGAAGTAATGAACGCTGCAAACGAGAAGAACCGCGCCAAGGCAGCTGAGAAGCGCGCCACAAAGGACGCAGAGAAGGAACCTATTCGTAACGCCATTATGGACGTTATGACGAATGAGCCGCAGACCGCCACTATGCTCATCGAGGCAGCCGGTCTTACTGACACGGTCAAGCCGCAGTCTATCCCTTCTCTTCTGAAGCCCCTTATCGAGGCAGGAACGCTTGAGAAGGTTGATGTGAAGATTCCGGAGAAGAAGGGAACTCAGAAGGGATATAAGCTTTCCTAAGCTCTCTACCCCTAAGCCCTGGCTTATTAGCTGGGGCTTATTCCTTATTCTTTGATGTCATGTAACGCGATGTCAAATTTTGCTGGCGCAATATCGTATAAATAATAATAATTTGAATTTTTGAAATAATTTGAATTTTACGCGAGAAAATCTATCAATGGAACCCAATGGAACCCAATGGCCACAACCATTGATCGCCATCGTCCGGACACGCACTCTACCCCTCCCACGTGGGGAACTGTGCCATCCCTTCTATATATAAGCCGTTGCTTCTAAGCCGTTGCTTCTAAGCCATTGCTTCTAAGCCATTGCTCCTACTTCTCCTACTTCTCCTACTTCTCCTACTTCTCCTACTTCTCCTACTTCTCCTACTTC
>ENA-OYWU01000386-OYWU01000386.1-human-gut-metagenome-genome-assembly--contig:-NODE-386-length-25579-cov-16.322285_pt1 | contig 25579 bp, 22 predicted proteins | sample MGYA00244173_ERZ653403 | MGnify/ENA primary metagenome ERZ653403 (study PRJEB26926, sample SAMN06165043) | human gut metagenome | biome: ENVO:00009003; feature: ENVO:2100002; material: ENVO:00002003...
AAGAAAAATGCTCCGAGAAACGGAAGTTTCTCGGAGCACTTTGTCTACGGTCTGACAGGCTCATTAATTTGAGCCTGTTTTTTTACTTTCCTTTCCTGAATGTGTATTTTCATGGGAAGAAGCCTCTTTTTCTTCATTTAGATTGTCAATCATGCGCTCAATCAGCATTTTCTTGATGTAGACATCAAAGCTCAGCATGCAGATAAAGCTGAATGTGTGAAGAAATTTCTGATCCTCATCAGGAAAATTCTCAAATGTTTCACCGGCAATCTTGTATTTCTTGCCGAGATCCTTTAGGAGCTTTTGCGATTCCTCCGCCTCTAAGCTGAAAACCTCAGTATAGACATCCTGCATCGTAAATCCGTCATCATTGCCGAAATACTTCTCGGTAAGCGGATTAAGAATTGAGCGGATATCGTTGATGCTCAATATATTTTTGAAATAATATATAAAAAGCAGTGTGAGCACATGCTCCTTAGAATACTTTTTCTTGTCCGGAGAAGGGAGCAGATTGTTTTTGGCATAGTTGTTTATCATTGTCTTGGTAAGGATTTTGTCGCTTTCATAGCGCTTTGATGCAGCGAGCTGCTCGTCCATGAAGGTTGTGACCTGATCCATGTACAAATCAATATTTGGTATATCCTCCGGCTTTATGTAATCTATTGATTTAAGCTGCTTTAATAATTCTGATAAAAATTCTTTAACGTCATTCTCCATATCATCACCTCAGGCTTTTATTATATAGTATTGAAAACTATATGACAAGTTTTTTTTGAATTTTCTCATATTGGGTTGTACAAAACATATGTTTGTGATATGCTGTAAATAAATTATTTTTGTATTTATGGTATGTGTGCCTGTAAAAGACTGGAGAATTGAGAGGAAAACAGATGAACTTAGATATGTTGAATGAACAGCAAAGGGAGGCCGTTTTGACCACAGAGGGACCGCTTCTTATTTTAGCGGGGGCAGGCAGTGGCAAGACCAGGGTTCTTACATACAGGACTGCCTACCTGATAGATGAGTGTGGCGTCAATCCTTACAATATCATGGCAATCACCTTTACAAACAAGGCTGCGGGAGAGATGCGTGAGAGAATTGATGATATGGTGGGCTATGGTTCGGAAAGCATATGGGTTTCTACATTCCATTCGACATGTGTGCGTATACTGCGCAGGTATATTGACAGGCTGGGATATGACACGAATTTTACCATATATGATGCTGACGACCAGAAGGCTCTGATGAAGGACATCTGCAAGCGTCTTGAGATAGATACCAAGATGTATAAGGAAAAGATGTTTTTAAATGTCATTTCATCTGCAAAGGATGAGATGATTGATCCGATAGAGTTTGAAAACCGCTTCACAGGTGACTTCGTGAAGCGCAAGCAGGCACTTGTATACAAGGAGTATCAGAATGCCCTAAAGCAGAATAACGCACTCGATTTTGATGATTTGCTTGTGAAGACAGTAGAGCTTTTTAAGCTGGATAAAGAGGTGCTGGATTACTATCAGGAGCGCTTCAGATATATCATGGTGGATGAGTATCAGGACACAAACACCGTGCAGTTTGAGCTTATCAGGCTTCTTGCCATGAAGTATAAGAATCTGTGTGTGGTGGGTGATGATGATCAGTCCATTTACAAGTTCAGAGGTGCCAATATCTACAATATCTTAAACTTTGAGAAGCATTTTGAAGATGCAAAGGTCATAAAGCTTGAGCAGAATTACAGGTCTACCCAGAATATCCTAGATGCCGCCAACAGCGTCATTTCCAACAACGTGGGTAGAAAGGACAAGCGCCTTTGGACTGACAACGGAGCCGGAGACAGGATTACCTTTGAACAGCTTGAGAGTGGCTTCGAGGAAGCGGATTATGTGGCGCGTTCGATAGCGAGACTCGTGAGAAAGGGTGAGGCGCGCTATAAGGACTGTGCTGTGCTTTACCGAACCAACGCACAGTCGCGTCTCTTCGAGGAGAAATTTATTGCAGCCAACATACCATACAAGATTGTCGGCGGCGTGAATTTCTATGCCAGAAAAGAGATAAAGGATATCCTTGCATATTTAAAGACTATTGACAATGGCCATGATGACCTTGCGGTAAAGCGAATAATAAATGTGCCAAAGCGCGGCATCGGAGCTACAAGCATCAATAAGGTGACAGACTATGCCATTGAGAAGGGAATAGATTTCTATACGGCACTGCGCTATGTCGATGAGGTGCCGGGCATGGCGAGGTCAGCAGGCAAGATAAAGCCTTTTGTGATGTTTATACAGTCACTTCGTGCGAGAGCCGAGATGGATTCGGTTTCGCAGCTCATACAGGCAATAATCGATGAGACCGGCTATGTCGATGAGCTGAAGGCAGAGGGCACGGATGAAGCAGAGCAGCGTATTGAGAATATTGATGAGCTTATAAACAAGGCTGTTGATTACGAGCAGGGGGAGGAGAATCCTACTCTCAGTGGCTTTTTGGAGGAGGTAGCGCTTGTAGCCGATATAGACGGTCTTGACGAAAACAGCGACTATGTGGTTCTTATGACTCTGCACAGTGCTAAGGGACTTGAGTTTCCGAATGTGTATCTGGCGGGCATGGAGGATGGTCTTTTCCCAAGCTATATGTCAATCACGAGTGATGATGCGACAAGCGAGATAGAGGAGGAAAGGCGTCTTGCTTATGTTGGCATCACGAGAGCCAAGGAGCATCTGACCATCACATCTGCACGCATGCGTATGGTGCGTGGAGAGACACAGTTCAACAAGGTATCGCGATTTGTGAAGGAGATTCCGCGTGAGCTTATGTCAGGTGAGGTCTATGAGCCAAAGCGCCGTGATGATGACATTGAAAGAAATTCACAGAGCACCTACAGAAAGGCTAAGGAGGCCTTCAAAAAGACACCTACATACGGCACAGAGTATGCGACCACCTTTAATACACAGCGTACAAGGACACCTGTCTACACGCCTGTGAGCAATCAGAAGTCATTTGCCAGTGCCAATACCACCGGCGGCCTTTCATATAAGGTAGGAGACAGAGTATCACACATCAAGTTTGGCGCGGGAGAGGTCATGGCAATTGTAGAAGGCGGCAGGGATTATGAGGTCACTGTGGACTTTGACAAGGCCGGTACCAAAAAGATGTTTGCTTCATTTGCCAAATTGAAAAAAATTGACTAAAATTATTGTAATTTTTATAGGAAAATTGGATATAATATGCTATAATGGATTTAACAAATAGCATTTGACAATTACTTTTGGAAAAGGAGCGGATTGAATTATGAGTAAAGTTGAAGAATTATTAAAGGACAACAAGCTTGCAGAGAAGCTCAGCATGGCAAAGCTTAATGACCTTCTCAAAAAAGAAGAGGAAGACAAGAAGCCTTCCAAGGCTGTTATCATATTTGCCATCATTGGTGTATTAGTTGCTGTTGCAGCAGCGGCATATGGTATCTACAGGTTTTTCACACCGGATTATTTAGATGATTTCGATGATGAGTATGATGATGAATTCGATGATGATTTCTTCGAGGATGAAGACGATGATGATGCTGAAGAGGAAAAAGAGGCACCAAAGACTAAAGAAGAGAAATAATCGTTTTTAGATAATGGGGGCTACATATGTAGTCCTCATTTTTCTTTATGTGTGAAGCAAGGCATTTGCAGTCAGGCATACAAAGGAATAATAAAGTATAAAGAGAGATAAGAATTACATGAAAAAAGGATTTAGAGGAACAGGAACCGTAGAAAGAGTAGACTTCCCAAACAAGGGAATAGCCGTTACAGATGATGGCGACAGAGTAATTGTGAAAAATACAATTCCGGGACAGAAGGTGGAATTTGTTGTAAATAAAGTAAAGCATCAAAGAGCAGAGGGCAGACTCATGGAGGTAATTGAGAAATCGCCTCTGGAGACAGAAGAGCCATGTCCTCACTTTGGAATGTGCGGGGGCTGTACATATCAGACAGTGCCTTACGAAAAGCAGCTTGATATGAAGCTTACCCAGGTGAAAAAGCTCATTTCGGATGCTATCGGCACTGAAAAAGAGTCAGGATATGAGTTTATAGGGATACATGGAAGTCCGAAAAAGAGTGAATACAGAAACAAGATGGAATTTTCCTTCGGTGATGAGTACAAGGATGGCCCTCTTGCGCTTGGCATGCACAAAAGAGGAAGCTTTTATGACCTTGTGACAGTATCAGACTGTCAGATTGTGGATGAGGATTTCAGGACAATATTAAAGGCAACACTTGATTATTTTTCAAAAAACAATATCCCATATTTCCACAGAGCATCACACAAGGGCTATCTGCGGCATCTGCTTGTCAGAAAGGCAACAAAAACCGGTGAAATCATAGTCGACCTTGTCACCACCACACAGACAGAGGGCTTCAACGAGGAGGAACTGCTCGCAGGCTTTAGATATGCACTTTTGACCAGGCACTATGACGGCAGATTCAAGGGCGTTTTACACACCCAAAATGACAGCGTGGCAGATGTGGTCAAAAACGAGGGCACAGATGTGCTCTACGGAGATTCATATTTCTACGAGGAGCTCTTAGGTCTGAAATTCAAAATCACACCATTCTCATTTTTCCAGACCAACTCACTCGGAGCGGAGGTACTATATGAGACAGCGAGAGAGTTTATCCTGGGAGATGACAAGGATTCGCTAAACGGTAAAACAGTCTACGACCTCTACAGCGGAACCGGCACCATCGCGCAGCTTATGGCACCGGTGTGTAAGGAAGTAGTAGGAGTCGAAATAGTTGAGGAGGCAGTTTGCGCAGCAAAGGAAAATGTGGCTCTTAATGGTCTTGATAACTGTAAATTTATCGCAGGTGATGTCCTCAAGGTGCTTGATGAGATAGAGGAAAAACCGGATTATATAATTCTTGATCCACCACGAGACGGTATCCATCCGAAGGCTATCGGGAAAATCATAGAGTATGGTGTTGAGAATATGGTTTATATTTCATGTAAACCGACAAGCCTGGCAAGGGATTTGCAGATATTTATGGACAGAGGGTATAGAGTGGAGAAGATATGCTGCGTGGATATGTTTCCGAATACTTACCATGTGGAGACTGTGGTAGGACTACAAAGGAAAGATACCTAGAAATCCTTGAATTTACGCACTTTGTAGAGTTTTTCAGTTTCAACAAAATCGATGAAAATCACAAGGAAAAGCTGCTTGTGCAGAAAGTTACCGTTGTGGTTGCCTTAGACCTCGATACGGGGAACACAAAAAATCCTGAATATGAAAGTGAATAATGGACTATCAGATATTTGATAGATTATAGGGATACTTGTTTAAAGCAAGCGTCCCTATTTTTTATAAAATTTTATATTTTAGGAGGAAAAATAAATGACAAACACAGCGACAAGAGCAGACAAAGAAAAGATTACTCGCACAATTACTTTCAAGAATCAGGCACACGAAGATTTTTATCAGAGATACCTTCCAAAATGCCGTTATCAGGATGTGTATCACAAGGCATTGGTTTATTGTCTTGGGATTGATCGGGATACAAGAGAACATGTAGACCGGATTTATGATTTCAGGACAGGCAACGTGAAACCAGAATGTTTGCATGAAGGCTGGCAGACCAGCGGCAGTGTGAAGATTGTCCGGATGGCATTTAACCTGTATTGCAATGGTACGCCGAGCGTTTTTGAATACGATGATTCCGATACGGACGGGCAATTAAATGAAATGCGGTGCTATACGGTAGAGGATTTATTCTGTTGCGGTTATGCCCGATACTTTTGGGAAGCAATTAAGATCAGATACCCGGAGTATTGCTTTTACGTGGATTGGGAGGATTTGTATGCTGAAAATTAGACTTCAGGGAACATTGAGAGATATTCGGTGGTTCAGAAAGCTCATAGAGCAGCATGAGGAAATTGAAGTTTTACGGACATCGGAACCATTTGCAAACAAAGGAACAAATAAGTATTTTCGTGTTTATTCAGAGATAGAGAAAAAGGAAAGGTAGGTATGGAGTATGTGTAGAGTAATCGCAATCGCAAACCAAAAGGGCGGTGTAGGAAAGACCACCACCTGTGTAAATTTAGGAATCGGTCTGGCAAGGGAAGGAAAAAAAGTGCTTCTGGTAGAGGCAGACGCACAGGGAAGTATGGCAGTAAGTTTGGGGATCGCAGAACCGGACGAGCTGGATGTAACCTTAGTGAATATTATGGAGAAGGTTATTAATGATGAAGATTTAGAAATGGGAGAGGGAATCATCCACCATGAAGAAGGGGTTGATTTCATTCCGGCTAATATTGAACTTGCGGGATTGGAAACGGCACTTGTAAATGTAATGAGCCGGGAAACCATTCTCCGGCAGTATCTGAACAGTTTGAAAAGTCAGTATGACTATATTTTGATTGATTGTATGCCCTCATTGGGGATGATTACGATAAATGCCCTTGTAGCAGCGGATAATGTGCTGATTCCGGTAGAAGCGGCGTATCTTCCGGTCAAAGGGTTACAGCAGCTTATCAAGACGATTGGGCGGGTTCACAGGAAATTGAATCCGGCACTTTCCATTATGGGTATCCTGCTCACAAAGGTTGACCGCAGGACATACTTTGCAAGGGATATTTCTATACAGATCAGGGAGGTCTATGGAGACAGGGTACATATTTTTACGAACTGTATTCCATTGTCAGTGAGAGCGGCAGAGACTACTGCAGAAGGGAAAAGCATTTATCTCCATGATCCGAAAGGGATTGTGGCAAACGGCTACTATTCGCTGACGGAGGAGGTGCTTGAGCATGAAAAATAAGAGCGCACAAAAAGTTAAATTAACTTCCTATGATGATTTATTCGGAACCAATGAGCCAGTGACAGGGGAAAAGATCACATCTGTTCCGATCAGTCTGTTTCATACATTCAAAGACCATCCGTTTCGGGTGGTCGATGACGCAAAGATGCAGGAGACGGTGGAGAGCATTAAGCATTATGGCGTATTAGTGCCGGGAATCGTCCGTCCGCATCCGGACAATGGTTATGAGGTTGTGGCAGGACACCGCAGATGGCGGGCGTGTGAATTGGTAGGACTTGAGGAAATGCCAGTTATCATCCGGGAATTGGATGATGATGCCGCCACTGTGATTATGGTTGATACGAATATTCAGAGAGAAGATATTCTGCCGAGTGAGAAGGCAAAAGCCTATAGGATGAAATACGAAGCTATGAAACATCAGGGAAGTAAAGGGGACAAGTTTACTGCCGATGCGGTGGGGGAAGCTGCCGGGGACAGCGGCAGGACAGTACAGAGATATATACGTCTGACGGAATTAGTGCCGGAATTACTGGATTATGTGGATGCCGGAAAAATCCCGATGATTATCGGGGAAAAGCTGTCCTATCTGAAAAAAGAAGAACAGGCATGGCTTGTAGATGCAATTATAAATAGTGGCGTATTTCCGTCTAAAATACAGGCAGAGGCATTAAAATCGGGCAGTGATGCCGGGGAACTGACCGAGGGCGGTGTATATGCGATTCTCATAAAAAAGGAAAGTGGAAAAGTTGGCGTGACAATCTCTGCCAGAAAAATCGGCAGTTATTTTCCACCTACCTATACAAAAGCGCAGATTGAGGAAGTGATTTATTCACTTTTGGATCAATGGAAGCAAAACGAGAAAATGGAGGAATTTGCGGATGCAGAAAATTCAATTTGAGTATTTCCGGGGCATGGAAGCGGAACAATACAGCTTTTACCGTGTACCGAAGGTGCTTTTTACTGCGGAATGCTTTAAATCCCTCTCCTGTGAAGCAAAGGTTTTATACGGTCTAATGTTAGACCGTATGAGCCTTAGTATCAAAAACCGCTGGTTTGACGAGGAAGATCGGGTATATATTATCTTTACCGTTGAGGAGGTTATGGAACTGCTTGGATGCGGCAGACAAAAGGCGGTTAAGAATATTGCGGAGCTTGACACAGAAAAGGGGATCGGCCTGATCGAAAAGAAGCGGTTAGGTTTGGGAAAACCGAATGTAATCTATGTAAAAAATTTTATGATTACGGATTGTCCGGAACCGGAGTGTGAGGAGGAACATGAGGAAGTACATAGGGAAGAACAGCCGGAAAACTCCGCAAATTCACAGAAGTATGAAAATCAAACTTCAAGAAGTATGAATAACGGATTTCAAGAAGTTCCCGAATCAAATTTCCAGAAGTATGAAAATCAAACTTCCGGAAGTATGAAAAGCGAATTTCAAGAAGTTCCCGAATCAGACTTCAAGAGTTATGAAAATCAGACTTCAGGAAGTATGAAAAACGAACCTCAAGAAGTTCCAAAATCAAACTGTAATAATACTGATATTAACAAGACTGATTATAACGATACTGATTACAGTTATACAGAATTTAATAAGACTGATATAAGTGAGACTGAGACTATCTTATCTGATCGAATCCAATCAGGGGATGCTGGTACTGCTTTGAGAAGAAAAGATGTGATTGAAAAAATGAACGCATACCGGGAACTTATTCGGGAGCGCATTGAGTATTCCTACCATTCAGCGGAAGATGTAGACGAACTTGTAGAACTGATGGTAGAGGTTATGATGATGCCGGATGACAGTACGATAAGGATTGCGGGAGTGGACAAGCCTGTGGCACTTGTAAAGAATAGGTTTATGAAAATGACGTATTCGCATATTGAGTATGTATTGTTCTGCCTGCACAGAAATACAACCAAAGTGGGAAATATCAAAGCGTATCTGTTGACAACGCTTTATAATGCGTCAATGACGATAAATAGCTACTATCAGGCGGAAGTAAACCATGATTTGTACGGAGGTGGATGAAATGAGAATCAGTGAGTTTTTGGAAAAAGTGATATTTCCGGTGGGGGCGGCGATATTTTTAGCCGCATTGTTTTATCCTGTGTGTGTGGATAATGGGGTATGTGATTACTTAAAATTGTGGATATTAGCAGGCATCCCATTTGGTGTGCATCGGATGTTCGTATGGGTAATTCCAAAAGGTTTTGATATTGGAGGAACCATAGGAGTTTTAGTTGTGAATCTATTGGCGGGCGGTGTAATAGGAGGTGTGATCCTGATCTGGCGTCTGGTGCTGGCAGCATTTTATCTTGTAAAAGGTATTGGTTCGGGTATCCTCTGGCTGGCAGGAAAACGTGCTGTTTGATAGGAATAGTGGCTTTACAGGGGAATGAGTGGAGACAGAAAAATGAATAGAGGTTCATAGAAGCAGCTAGAGTCATGTTTAGCTGCTTTTTTCTGCCTGTTTGGAGAAAACTTTACGACACGGTGTCGCAAAGTTCTAAAAAGAAAATTTCATGGAAGGAGGTGCCGTATTGGGAAACCGTGCTGTGTCGCAGGGGTTGATTGAGTTAGGGGAACGTATCAGGAAACGCAGGCAGGAAGTCCATTTATCACAAGAAGCCTTTGCGGAGAAAGTCGGTATCAGTGTCAATACGGTCAGCCGGGTTGAGGGAGGGCAAACGGCGATGTCCATTGAAATTTTTAAGAAGATGGTTGAAATATTGGAGGTTGATGCGGATGATCTGCTAGGGAAGTGTCCGAAAGAAAAAGAAAAAAATAAATACGATACATTAGTCAGGCGGATTCAGCAGTTAAAAGAAAATGAGCAGAAGATTGTGCTGCAGACAATGGAAGTCCTGATTGATGGGATAAATAAATTCCACAAATAAGGGGTGTGGACAGATAAATCTCCCCATATCTGCCGAGGGAAAAAAGAAGGTTAGTTGTTAAACTGGATATAGAAAGCGGCTGGAAACCACAGGAGCCGGAAAGGAGGGATGTTGTTGTGACGAGGGAAGAAAGTCTGGCTTACCGGAAAAACTGCCCATATGACGCAATGGGAGATTATTCGGTTTTCTTTGCGGAAGATAAGCAGAAAAAGGAGAATAAAGGAACAGGACTTCCCCAAACGGATATTTCGGGCAAACAAATAAAGTGAGTTTTATGAATAGAATCTGTCACAGGCAGTAAAAGGAGTTTCAGGCTCCCGTTAAAAAAAACGGGTGAGCCGGGAGCCATTTTTTACTGCCTTTTTGTTGGATTCCTGTGACAGCGTACTTTCGGGCCACCCGGAGCCTAATGGCAGAAGGGTGGTCTTATGCTGACATTGCAGGAAGTAAAACAAATGGTAGAGATTCCAAAGGAGGGAAATAAAGTACCGACAGAAAAACAATTAAGGAATACCGGGACTGCTGTTATAAGCAGGCGATTAGATAAGAATACGGAGATCAGAGTATACCGGAGTGGATATGCGGTGTATTACCTTGATAAATATAAGACCGTATTTTCTATCCATACTTGCGGTGATTATTTCTATCAGTCAGACGGCAATATCCTTTGTATAGAAGAAGCCTTTTTTAACAGACAGGAGTGGTATTTACGCCTGATATTAGAGGGAGAGGATCGGGTAATCAATAACCGTGAAGCGTGGGAGCGTGAGAAGAATATCTCTTACAGTGACATACCGGAGGCAGGGGGATTAATGGCCGATAATGGGAAATCTCCGGTAGAACAGTTGATCCGGATAGAAAACTTTGAGGAAATGATGATTCTTTTGACAGAGCGGCAACGTCTGATTGTCAGACAGTTCTTCTTTCTCCAGAAAACACAAAAGGAGATCGCACAGGAGCTTGGTATTGCTCCGCCAGTAGTATCCCGGACAATTAAAAGCGCAGTACGGCGAATACGCAGACGGCAGCCGGAATTTCCCCAAACCACTAATAGAATACAGGTGGGGAAAGGGGGAGTTTTTCATGCGTGGTAAGAAACCAAAGGAGAGAAAGAGTTATGTGCTGCGTATGGGGGATGGTACGCTTGTGGAAGTAACCAGGGAGGTTTATCTGGAGTGGTATCAATCAAGGCGCAGAGAGCGGTATCAAAAAGAAAGAAATCAGAAGTATGGCGTATGCAGCCTGAACGAATTGGAGGAAAGGGGAGATTCCTTCATACCTGTGACAGACAGCCTTGAGGAAACAGCGATTAAGAAGTTGTATATTGAGAAACTTCGGAAGGTTCTGGATGAACTGCCGGAAGCGGATGTTTATCTAATGTATCTACTGTTTTTTGAGGAAGTGACAGTGAAAGAGGCGGCGCAGCTTTGTGGCTGCAGCAGGAAAACGATTGAAAACAGGCGTAAGCGGATTCTAAAGGAACTAAATTGTAAAATGCAGGAATTGGGAATTGTGGGCGGGTGTTTTTAAAGTTAATTCAATGCAGCGGATGGAAATATGCTGAAAAATCAATCATATACGGAGGATGAGCCGATGATTATGAGTAAAGACGAAGATAGAAGATGTGGGTAGGTGACGGAGCTTTTCAGACCATTTCTGGAGGAGATACCGAACTTTCCTTTGGAGGAAGCAGAGAGGATAGCGAAAGGGGATTAACACATTTCATATTGAGGAAATAGAGAGCTGGTAGCGGTTACTTGGAAACAAGTGCGGTTATTGGCTCATTTTATTTTGGTAACAATAGAGTTGAGATATTATAATATATGTACGTATATGGAAGAAAGTGAGGGGAAATGGAGACAGCTATATGGTTGTTTTTTTATAGACATTTTGAGGTTATACTTTTATGATAACTTTAGGAGGTAACTTATGTCTTATAGAATATTAGTGGTTGATGACGATAAAAGTATTGTCAAAATGATAAAAGATTTTTTAGAGATGGAAGAATATAGCGTGGATACTGCGTTAGATGGAGGAGCTGCGCTTCAGAAAGCCGAAACACAGCCGGATTTAATTATACTTGATATTAATCTGCCCACAATAAATGGGATTGAAGTATGTAAAAAAATACGGGACTTTGTGGATTGTCCGATTTTGTTTTTGACAGCTCGCATTGAAGAACAGGATAAGATCACAGGTCTTAGAGCGGGTGGTGATGATTATATTGTCAAACCGTTTTCGCTTGGCGAATTGCAGGCCCGGATCGAAGCACACCTACGAAGGGAAAACCGCAAACAGGTAAAAAGGGAATTTCGGTATGACCAGGATCTGTGCATTGATTATGGAAGTCGGCAGCTCTTTTTGAATCAAATGGAGATTGAATTGACAAAATCGGAATTTGACATCGTTGAATTATTGTCTACCTATCCAGGGCAGGTGTTTGACAGGGAAATGATTTATGAACGGCTGTGGGGTTTCGACAGAAATGGAGATAATAAGATTGTGACGGAGCTGATCCGAAGAATCCGTAATAAGTTAAAGTGTTATACAGAAAAAGAATATATCGAAACAGTATGGGGGTGTGGATATAAATGGACATCAAAAAAATGAATTCCTTAAAAGCCTCATTGTTTATCCACCTTGCTGTGGCATTGGTTTTCTCTATTGTCCTTTCGTTTTCTGCTCAAAATATCGCAAAACATGTGAAAGAAGAAATCTGGCTGAAATATATAGACGTATCTGAGCTATATGAGTTTCAAAATGAATATTCCAGTAAATTTGGGGGAATGATTTCTGTTCCGCAGGTTGTGAACAGTGAAATGGATAAAGCAGATATATTCTGGGTTGGAGTGTGCGAATTTATTGAAAGCTGGAGTGTTTTCATTTTAACCTTTGTCAGTGTATACATTGCGCTATCTATGTTTTATAGCAAAAGGTTTAAAAAGCCTCTTAAAATACTAAACGGATCTGCTGAAAAAATCGGCAGGCAGGAGTTGGATTTTTCTGTTCATTATGATAAAAATGACGAAATGGGACAACTATGTGATGCTTTTGAGAAAATGAGGGAGCAATTACAGCTTAATAACATGGAAATGTGGAATATGATTGATGAACAGAAACAGATGAGATCTGCTTTTTCACATGACCTGCGGACTCCCCTGTCTGTTTTAAAAGGGTATGTAGAATATTTAATACGCTATTATCCGAAAGGGAAACTGTCGCAGGAGAAGGTGATGGAAACGCTGGAAGATCTTTCGGAGCAAACACGCCGGATCGAGGATTTCTCTAATACGATGAAGAATATCAATCGTATGGATGAACTGTGTATCAGAAAGAGCGTGGCAGATGTTTCTATACTTCAAAAGAAAACGGCGGATGTCCTTGACGTGCTTGCCGGTATATATAAAAAAGATTATTTTATTACGGCTCATTTATGCCAGAAACAATTTTATATTGATATGGATATTTATTTGGAAATTGTGGAGAATGTGGCGGCCAATGCCATGCGGTATGCAAAGAGCAGTGTAAATCTGGAACTTTGGGATGAGAAAGGAAAACTTAATGTTATGGTCTATGATGATGGTCCAGGTTTTTCAGATGAAGAATTGAAAAACGCCACAAGGCCATATTTTCATGGGAAAAGTGTAGAGGATTGTCACTATGGAATGGGACTGTATATTTGTGATCTGCTTTGCAAAAAGCATGAAGGGCATCTAAGGCTGTTTAATCAGGCTGGCAGCGGGGCCTGTGTACGGATACAACTGAACATGGAATAGGAAGGCGGGATTCAGAAAAAAGTTATCTGAATCCTGTTTTTTTGTTTTTTTATAGTCTTTTACCATTTATGATGCCCTTATGAAAAATACATTGTAAAGGAGATGGCTGTATGAGTTGGAAACTTGCAAAAAAGGACATTAGCCTGCTGATCCGCAATCCAGTAACATACCTGGGGCTTATCCTTATGGTAGGGATTGTTATTTTTACTGTCAGCCCGTTTTGGAATTTGTATGGAAATGTCCGGGATGCACAATCCCCCGTTATATATGACAGCGATGGTGAGATAGAAGCGGGGTATATTCCTACACCGACAGAAACGGTTTATCAAAATGCCATGCAGGAACTGCGGCAGGGGCTAATTTCTGACTGCGGCTTCAGTGAAGACGCAGCGGATAAAGAAATTCAAAAGATACAGGAAAGTGGGTGGAGCATAGATCAGATTGCGGAGTATTTTAAAGACAATTACTCTTATTCTTTAAATGGGGTTAAAAGTTCGTTTGCACTCTATGAGTATATGTGGGCTGACAAAGGAGAAATGCAGGAGTATTTAGAAAAAGCGTTTCATGATAAGACATATACGAGTTGCTTTGCGTACAAATATTCGGAATATCTGGGCATCGGTTCTATTTTGTTTACTGTAGTTGTTTTTGCTGTTATTCTGGCGAAGGATTTGAAAAAGGATATTTATGCCCTCATTCATGTAAAACCGATATGTGGACGGAGTTATGTAATTGGGAAAATACTTTCAGGTGTTGGATTTGTATATGCTGTCATTATCCCTCTTACGTTTATTATAAACATGATTACTATGAGAGCGGGAAGAAGCTATGGTTTTCAGGTTGATTTCTGGGATGTTTGGAAAAATATACTTTTCCTGGACTTTCCGAGCATACTGCTGACAGGGTGCTTAATGCTGTTCATCGCGCTTCTGTTTCGGAATATTGTGCCTGCCATTCCCGTGTTGTTGTTATATTTTTTGTACACAAATATGGGAACATATGATCCGTCAAGCGGTTATCTCTATAGGGTAAGACCTTTTGCTCTTTTTGTACGATTTCCCATGCTGTTTTCGGAATTAGTGATGCCAAAAGGGGCTTTATGGAATGCCTGTTTTGCCTTTGCTTTATCCGTGATTCTTTTGATTGCATCGGAGCTTTTATGGGAAAGGAGGCGGGGCGGATGAGGTATGAATGGAAGATTACATTACCTGGCTATAAGATTTTGTATTCCATCGTTTTTATGGTGCTTACTGTTATGGTGAGGCCAGTGAATTCCTACAGCGGGATTATTGCCGGCCTGGAACCCAATGTTGCGCTGCTGGCAGGGGTGTTTATGGCAGACAATTATTACAAAGAGTATGTGGGAGAGCGGATTAGTGTATTTTACCGGTATCCCATTAGAAAAAAGTATATTTCCATGTTGGGAAGAACGATATTGAGCTGGGCGTATCTGCTGGTATTGGTTGCTGTATTTTATTGGGGATTTGTATGGTGGTATAAGCCGTCCAATTTTTCACAGGTTCCTGAATGGAAAATGTATTTTGATACTTTGATTGCCAGCGCTGCAAGTATGTTTTTTGTGGGAATCTTCAGCTTTACGGTGACGAACGTGATTCAAAATATAGGGATTGGGATAGGTGCCGCTTTTCTTCTATGGCTGCTCTTAACCTCATCAGTGGCAGCCGTTTTACCACAGCCCGTTCAGCTTTTCAGGCTTGTTGGGGAGGCATCTCAGATTGGTGTATTGGAACCTGATTACAGAAGCAGGTTCTTATATGTTCTGATGGGAATCGTGTTACTTGGCTTGAACTGGCTGATATTACAAATACAGCCTAATAGCAGAACAAAGAAAGGATGGATGAGATATGGGAATAAGCGTTGAAAATTTGGTGATGGAATATAAAAAGGGAACAAAAAGCCTGGATCATGTTAATTTGGATATTGAGCATGGAATTTATGGCCTGTTGGGTGAAAATGGCGCAGGAAAGTCTACCTTAATGAAAATTCTTGTGACGTTGTTGACGCCGACAGAAGGGATAGTTGAAATCAACGGCATCCATTTAGAGAGAAAAAATTATGAACTCATTAAGAAAGAAATAGGGTATTTGCCGCAGGAACTGGGGATTTATCCCAACCTTACTGTCAGAGAATCCCTGGAATATGTCGGTATTATGTCCGGACTGAAGAAAAAAGAGTACGAGGAGCGAATTGATTATTATCTTGATATGACAGGGCTTACGGAACAGCAAAGAAAAAAGAACAGACAGTTATCCGGGGGGATGAAACGGCGGGTAGGTCTTGTGCAGGCATTACTGCACAATCCCGGTATTCTGATTGTTGACGAGCCTACTACGGGACTTGATCCGGAAGAACGCATCCGTATCCGGAACCTGCTTGTTGATTTTGCGGCAGAACGTACAGTTTTATTTTCCACCCATGTGACAGAAGATCTGGCAGCTACTTGTGACAAGCTCTGTATTTTGCGTAAAGGGAAACTGACCTACGATGGAAGTATTACGAATCTTGTCTCTTGTGCTGAGGACCATGTATTTCGCTGCTCTTTTCAAAATGAAAAAGATTTCCAGGAATTTCAGAGAAAATATAGAGTTACTTCCAAAATATACAAGGCAAATGAAATTGAGGTGCGCTTTGTGAATAAAAGAAAACCGGATTTTCCATGTGAGCTTTGTGTTCCTAATTTGGAAGATGCCTATATTTATAACATGTATGTACGGGAAACTGTATGAGGTAAATCAACAAGGGCGGCAGAAAATGAAGAAAATTTTATTGATTGATGATGATATTTCAAGCCTGAAAGGGTTACAGATGTGTTTTTCTGTAAAGCATTTTCCTACTGTTAGTGCAACCAGTGTTTCAGAGGCACAGCGGTTATTGGATACAGAAGAAATCTCATTGGTATGTACGGACTGGGATTTACCGGGAGGAAGATCCGGACTGGATGTGTTGGCCTATGTTAGAGAAAGAAATATACCCGTGGTGTTTTTGACCGGACATGATGAGGAAAGTTATGAAAAGCGCGCACTGGAGCAAGGAGCAGTTCGTTATTATGTTAAGGGACAATTTTCATATTTAAAATTTAGGGATGATTTAATTGAACTTGCGAATAAGGAATAAATGGTTATGGGAAGATTCTTGTAATGACCTTTTCAGACTCGAAGAATACATCTTGAATAAGATCCTTACAGTCGTGGAAGGGGAGTGTTATTGATTCAGCGAGTGTACTGGAGCAATAAATATGATTTTTAATGTGTAAAAGGAAGGCGAACTTGTGTGGGAAAAGTGTTAATAGCTACATTTGACGATAAAGAGGAAACAACACTTGATGAGTTGCTTTCGTTTTTGAAATCAAAAAGCCATATAAAAGTGCTGAATACTTTTCCTAATGATAGCTGTTTGAGGTACGATAACTTGATGATAGATGCAAAATACCGAATGGTAGAGAGGAATGGAGAAAGTATTGAACTGACTAATTATGAGTTTGAAATCCTATATTTGCTGGCACAGCGCCCCGGACAAGTATTTTCTAAAGAACAGATATACAATCAGGTATGGAAAGAACCCTATTATGGGGCAGAGGATAATGTGATGAGTTTGATTTGGAGAATACGAAAGAAAATAGAGCCTGATCCGGCAAGGCCAACGTATATCCTCACGGTTTGGGGCGTTGGGTATCGTTTCAATCCTCATGTGGCAAGAGAGACAATATAAAAAATTTCATAATGTATTAGCGAAGTAAGCAGTGTTTATTATAGAAAATAACGCTGCTTATTTTTTTCTCAAAAATATCAAAAAAATTTTCTAAACAGGCTATTTTTTACCCTTTCAAACCTGCGATTAGTGAAGGGGTAAATATTCTTACATTCAAATCAAAATTTTTCCCTTTCATTGTACCTTGACAATTTCATCGCCTGCCCGAATTGATACCCGGTATAGGAGTGTGCATCCTGCACACCGTACCGGAGGAAACGCTGCGGAACTGGAAAGCCGGAGCTGGAACGGGTTCGTGGAAGAAAACAGGCAAAACGCTCAAATTATATTTCGTGAAAATTAGATAACAGTAGATGCCGTGCGGGGAAGTCTTGGAACTTCCCCGCATTTATGTGCTGTTATCCGAAAACAGTACAAACTTGAAAAAAGGAGGGGAGCTGCCATGAAAACATAGGGAAATAAAAAGTTATCAGATCAGGCGTTTTATCAAATTATGAAAAGCGAGGTATTTAATCATGAAAGGAAAAGTAAAAAGGATTGTTTCGGGGATGCTTTCGGTAATGACAATCCTGACTTCTGTTGTACAGCCTGTCACAACGTATGCGGCAGAACCGGAGCCGGCAGCTTATGAAGCAGAATACCCGGCACTTGAGGATGTACGGGATATGCTGACAGAGGATGAAGTGGTTACGGCAGAGGACTATGAAGTGGAGATTGGAAGTGATTTTGATGTGGAAACCGATTTTTCCGGTATGGAGATTAATGAGGAAAAAGTCAAAGTGACTTTCCATGAAGCAAAGAATGAAGCCGGGGAGGACTTTAATGGAAACCATGCGGATTCCTATAAAGCGGTCTACTTTGTAGAACCTGCCAGCGGCAATCCTTCTTATCATATTGTCAGGAAAATCATTGTGAAAGAGCCGGTCACTGAATCACAGTCGGAAAAATCGTCCGAGGCCGGGGGTGATACGGGGCAGTCCGAAGAATCAGAAAGTGAAGATGGAGAATCGGACACCCATTCGGAACTTGTTGCAGAAACAGAAATGCTATCGGAGACTGAACTGGACGCTGCGTTAGAGACAGCGGAAACAGAGGATACCGTTGATGAAGAAAGCGGGCTTACTCTTAGTGATGTCATGCTGCAGGCCGTAGAACAGGATGTTGATCTTCTTGAGATGGAGGAAGGGGAGACAGTTACATTTACCGCAAGTTCGGCAATGCTTTATGCGGCAAGGGCAACACAAAGTGTAACAGTGACAAAAGGTTCCTGGTATTATTATGCGGATTATGGTCTTGGTTCTTATCTCACCTGCCCGTATACGGTTACATTTGGAAGTATAACAGCTACGGCTTATTGTGTACAGCCATCAAAACCGGGGCCGGGAAATGGAACTTATACGATTACAAAACTGGCAGACAGCAAGACGCTTGCAAAGGTTTGTTATTATGGCACAAAGGCATCTGGTGATGAGGGATTTTTCGAGGAGAAATATCCTGATTTTTCGGCCGGAAAGCGTTTTATCATTACCCATATTGCGGCTGCCTATGCAAATGGGAGCAGCGATGCGTTTTCCGGAACCAACAGTACGGGACAGGCACTTGCGATGGAACTGTATAACTATTGCGTCAGCCAGCCGGATATTCCGGATGTGGCAATGTCATTTTCCAATGCCAGTGTAACTGCCTATGTGGATGGGAATGAGCAGCGTACAGAGGAAGTTACCTTTAACGCTGATACATTACAGACAATTACTATGAATTTACCGGATGGCGTGAAATTCCATAACGTAACGACGGGAAAGACAAGTAAGGCAGGTGCGTCCGTAGAAGTAGCGGGAGGCACGAAGTTTTATCTTTCGGCTCCGCTGACGCAGACAGCCGATGTATCCGGTTCCTGGTCTGCCACGATGAAAGGAAGTATCACCAAAGATTATTCCGCTTATAAGATTACGACAGGAAGTGACACACAGGATTTGGCGCTCGTGTTTGGCGAAGGCGTTGATGATGAAAAATATGTGGATTTTTCTGTAAAGTGGCTGGAACTTGCGAAGGTTCAGGTAGTGAAAGTGGATTCTAATAATCAGGACGCAAAATTATCCGGTGCGGTATTCGGTATTTACAGTGATAAAGACTGTACGCAGTTGATTACAAAAATGCCGGCAACAGACAGTAATGGTGCGTCCACTGTGGAAATCGTAAAGACGCAGGATACCGTGTACTTAAAAGAAATTACAGCTCCAACAGGATACCGTATCAATACGACTTCCTACAATGTAACATTGGTTGCAAATAAGACTGCGACAACAACCGTACCGGATGTGGAGCAGCTTGGGGAATTGACCGTTTATAAGGAAGGGCAGGTTTTGGTTGGTGCGGATGTAAGTGAAACAGGTACAGTATTCCGTTATGAGAATCACCGTCAGGCAGGAGCCATTTACAATGTCTATGCCGGGGAAGATATTGCTACTGCCTATGGTGCGGTTGTATATAAAAAAGGCGATCTTGTAAAAGAAAACCTGACAACGGATTCCAATGGTGCGGTAATCCTGAAAAATTTGCATCTTGGCACTTACGTTGTGAAGGAAATGCAGGCTCCGGAGAATTTCTATAATGCCGGGGAAGAAAAGACTGTGACATTATCTTATGCCGGACAGAATGTTGAAGTAGTATTTTCCGAGACAACTTTCACGAATGATCGTCAGAAGGCAAAGGTAACTGTTACAAAGAAAGATCAGGATACAGAGAATCCGCTGGATGGCGGTGTTTTCGGACTGTATGCGAACAGCGATATTATAGCCTTTGATGGTACAGTGATTGTCAAAAAGGGAACACTGATTGAGAAGGCTGTGACCGGGGATGATGGAACAGCGGCTTTTACGGCTGATCTTCCGATAGGCTTTTCTTACTGTGTGAAAGAGGAGCAGGCCCCGGAAGGGTATCTAAGGAACACGAAGGATGTATATTCCTTTGCCTTTTCTTATACCAATGATAGTGAAGCGGTGGTTTCTTTCTCCCATACCTTTACCAATGAACGTGTTAATGCAAAGATTTCTCTGCATAAAAAGGATGCAGAGACGAATCAGGCAGTGCCGCAAGGGGATGCGACACTGGAAAATGCTGTCTATGGCCTGTATGCCCGTGAGGATATTGTGCATCCGGACGGGGCAACGGGCGTGATCTATAAGGCAGGAGAAAAAGTGGCAACGCTGACAACGGATGAACATGGTGAGGCATCTGTGGATAATCTGTATCTTGGCAGCTACTATGTAAAAGAAATTACTCCGCCGACAGGGTATCTGGCAGATGAAAATGAATATGACTTGGTGTGCAGTTATGAAGGCGATCTGGTAGTCACGGTAGAACGGGAATGTACTTCCCAGGAGCAGGTAGTGAAACAGCCGTTCCAGATTATTAAAGCTGCGGATAATGGAAAGACAGACGCAGATCTGCTTTCTGGCGCCGGATTTACCGCTTATCTGGTCTCCTCTCTGAGCGTTAAAGAAGATGGAAACTATGATTTTTCTTCCGCAACGCCAGTAGTAATCGGGGAAAATGGTGCGACAGAAATCTTTACGGATGAAAAAGGCTATGCCTGCAGTATCGCAATCCCATACGGTACATATATTGTCCGTGAGACAACGACACCTCACAATTATACTCCGGTGGATGATTTTATTGTCCGTATTACGGAGCATCATCCGAACACGCCGCAGGTATGGCGGGTACTTCTGGATGATGAATTTGAAGCAAAGCTGAAAATTGTGAAACAGGATGATGAAACCCAAAAGCCGGTGTTAGCAAAGAATACAGAGTTTAAGATTTATGACCTTGATAATGAGCAGTATGTAGAGCAGATAACAACTTATCCAACTACCGTTGTCCATAAGTCTTACTTTACGGATGAGCAGGGGTATCTGATCCTGCCGCAGAATCTGAAAATCGGGCATTACCGGATTGAAGAAGTAAATGCTCCGTATGGCTATACGCTGAATGAAAATTACTATGAGGTGGCTGTGGATTCCAACACGGCTTATCAGATGGACAGCGTTTCCGGTGATGTTGTCATTGAAGTGATCTACGAAAATCATCCGGTCAAGGGAGAACTGAAGGTTGTAAAACGTGGTGAAGTCCTGGATGGATTTGATAAGAATTTTACTTACAAAGAGGAAACATTGGAAGGGGCTGTGTTTGAAGTATATGCCGCAGAGGATATTTATACGGCTGATTTCCAGAAAGATTCCGATGGAAACCGGATTTTGGAGTATGCTGCGGATGCGCTGGTGGCAACACTGACTACGGATGAAAATGGAGAGGCGTATCTTACTGATCTTCCGCTTGGTTCTTACCGGATTGTGGAAGTGACCGCACCGGAAGGATTTGTATTAAATGAGTCAGCACAGACAGTTACCTTTACCTATGCAGATCAGAATACACCTGTGGTTAAACAGGAAGCAGTCTTTACAAATGAACGCCAGAAGGTGGAAGTATCTGTGATAAAGCAGGATGCTGTGACAAAGGCGGAAGTTGCCGGAGCCGTTTTTGGTCTGTATGCAAAAGAGGACATTCTGTCTCATGGAGAAGTCATTGTAGAAGCGGATACACTGCTTGGAAAAGCACTGTCAGAGGAAGATGGAAAAGCTGTTTTCGCATTAGATGTGCCGTTTGGAAATTACTATATCAAAGAGCTGACCGCTCCGGCTGGTTATGTATCTTCCGATCAGGTACTGGAACTGACCGCTGCTTATCAGGGACAGGATATAAAAGTAGTTGAACTGGAGTCTGTGTTTGAGAATGAGCCTACAAGGATTTCGGTAAAGAAAACAGACCTTACTACCGGAGCGGAGCTTTCCGGAGCAACATTAACTGTTCTGGATAAGGATGGAAATGTGGTAGATACATGGAAGTCTGTCAAAGGTGAGGAACATATGATTGAACGTCTGACTGTGGGCGAGACATATACGCTGCGTGAGGAACTGGCTCCGTATGGTTATCTGCAGGCGGAGGAAATCACATTTACGGTGGAAGATACCGCAGAGGTTCAGAAAGTAGAAATGAAAGATGATGTTCCGACGGGGCTTCTCCTGATTAACAAGAAGGGAGAATTTCTGGAAGATGTGTCTGTGATGGATTCTGTTGGCGGATGGATTGCACATCTGTTTGAGTATATATCCGGCTCCCTGAAGGATGTTACCTTTGAAGTATATGCTTTGGAGGATATTAAAGCTGCTGACGGGGAAAGTGAGGATTATTACAAAAAGGATGAGCTGATTGCGGAGATTACGACAGATGATACCGGAGTAGCAAGGCTTTCTGACCTTCCGCTTGGGAAGTATTATGTGAAAGAAAAAGAGACAGCCGACGGGTATGTTCTGGATGGGGAAATTCGTGAGATTGACCTGAGTTACCGTGACCAGAATACGGAAGTTGTCACCTATTCTTCTGACTGGCAGAATCTGCGGCAGAAGGTAGAGGTATCGGTTATGAAAAAGGAAAAGGATTCTGACCGTGTACTGGAAGGGGCCGTATTTGCCCTGGCTGCGAATGAGGATATTACTAACAAAGACGGAAAAGTGATTATGGAGGCCGGAACTATCATTGAGGAGAGAGCAACGGATAAAGACGGGAAACTTACCTTTACGGCTGATCTTCCAATAGGCTTTTCCTATTCTGTGAAAGAAACAGTACCGGCACCGGGATTTGCAACAACGGATGAGGTTCAGGATTTTACATTTACCTATGAAGATGCAGAAAAAGAATCCGTTTCTTTTGCATTTACTTTTGAGGATGAGCCTACTGTGTTTGAGTTTACCAAAACATCCCTGACAGATGGAAAGGAAGTAGAGGGAGCAAAACTGCGGATTACGGATGAAGATGGCAATGTAGTGGAAGAATGGACTTCCGGAAAGGAATCGCATATCATTAAGGAGCTGGTTGTGGGGAAGGAATATACCATGACAGAAACTCTGCCTGCGGATGGTTATGTGACAGCAGAAAGTATTACCTTCACTGTGGAAGATACTGCCGAGGTTCAAAAAATCGAGATGAAGGACGATGTGACAAAGGTGGAAATCTCTAAAACAGATATTTCCGGTAAGGAACTGCCGGGAGCAAAATTAACCATTCTTGACAAAGATGGTAATGTGGTGGAAAGCTGGACATCCACTGAGGAGCCGCATTATATAGAAATGCTGCCAATCGGAGAATATACACTTCGTGAGGAATCTGCACCGGAAGGGTATCTGGTAGCCGAGGATGTGAAATTTGAGGTAAAAGATACCGGAGAAATTCAGAAGGTTGTGATGAAGGATGAAGTGAAACCAGAAGAAACACCGCAGACTTCTTCGGACACACCGAAAACAGGTGATGATACCCATGCGGTATTGTGGATTATTCTTTGCGGGCTGGCATTTGCAGGACTGGCAGGCTCTGTGTTACTGCTTCGCAGGAAGAAAAAATAATATTTTAAAGAGTTACTGATGATACAGGCGTTTATGGTCTGCTTTTGCATTCCATGAGCGCCTTTTTGTGTTTATAAGAAAGGGCAGATAAGAATGAAAGGAATTATGATCGGAGTCGTGGCGGTTGCCGCCTTATTTACATTTTTCCTTTACTGCTGTGTCCGTGCGGGGGCGCAGGAGGACAGATGGATGGAAGAAATGGAGTGGAAGGATAGACAGGATGGCAGGAGAAGCGGATAATCAACGGTTTGCAGAAGATAAGCCTGGGGATTGTACCTGCTGTTATTTTTGGGATAACCGAAAGCGTTCTTGTGCAAAGGAAACCTGTTATTACCTTCTTCCGGAAACGGGAACCGGTAATGACAGCAGAGATTGCAGCGTTTGTCCATATGGCAGGCATTCCCCTTGCATTGGGTACTGCCTGTTAAAGATTATTCGGGAAATGCGCCTGCGGATATAAAGCAGAGAAAGAAGGTGATTACCATGCAGGATGAAGTAAATGAGAAAACGGTATCCCTCTGTATCAATGGTGGCAAAATTTCCGCACGGATATTGAAAAATGCGATGGCAAAAGCACTCGCAAAGATGGAACAGGAGAAGCGGAAAGGGCAACAGAAAGCAGCAGAGAAAGGGCAGGAGAAAGATACTGCGGTCTATCATGGGAAACAGAGTATGGAGAAGCTGATGAAGCAGAACTGCCAGTTATCGAATATTGAAGTGACAAACGGGAATATAAAATCCTTTGAGAAATGTGCCAGAAAATACTGCATTGATTTTAGTCTGAAAAAGGATACTTCTGTATCTCCGCCCCGATATTTTGTTTTCTTTAAAGCAAAGGATGTGGATGTAATGACAGCGGCTTTTAAAGAATATTCCGGAAAGCAGCTTACTAAGAGCAAAAAGCCTTCTATCCGTAAAAAACTGTCACTGGCGAAAGAGCGTATGGCAAAGCACAGAGAGAGGGAGAAAACCAAACAGAAGGAACGGGGGCCGGAGCATTGAGTGTAAAAAAAGAACAGAAAAATGTGAGCATCCCAATAAGAAAGCTGGCTGCAGATGTAAAAGGAAGGTTGCCCCCTATGGATGGAAAACGGCTGGTCATGCTGAATATTCCTTATGTAATTGTATTTTATCTTGCGGATAAGATAGCATGGTTGTACCGACATTGCATGGGGGATTCTCTGGTGGCAAAAGTGGGAGTATTGTTTTTAAATTTTCAGCTTGCGTTTGAAAATTTTATGCCTAGCTTTCATATTTATGATCTGATTGCAGGCATGGTTGGTGCTGTGGCAGTAAAAACAGCGGTATACCTTAAAGGTAAAAATGCAAAGAAATACCGGCAGGGTGAGGAGTATGGTTCTGCCCGTTGGGGAAATGAGAAGGATATAGCTCCTTTTATTGATCCGGTGTTTGAGAATAACATCCTTTTAACGCAGACGGAACGGCTGACGATGAACAGCCGCCCGAAACTTCCAAAATATGCCCGGAATAAGAATGTAATCGTAATTGGCGGCTCCGGTTCCGGTAAGACAAGATTTTATGTGAAACCGAATTTAATGCAGATGACACCGAATGTCAGCTATGTGGTTACTGATCCGAAGGGTACGATCCTGGTGGAATGTGGGAAAATGCTAAAACGGGGTTCCCCGAAGATAAAAGACGGGAAGATTGTGCGGGACAAAAATGGGAAGATCGTTTATGAACCGTATAAGATAAAAGTCTTAAATACCATCAATTTCAAAAAGTCCATGCACTATAATCCGTTCCGATATATCCGGTCTGAAAAGGATATTTTGAAGCTGGTGAATACTATTATCGCCAATACCAAAGGGGAAGGGGAGAAATCTTCGGAGGATTTTTGGGTGAGTGCGACTCGTTCGCAGACGGTAAAAAGTCTGCGCACGAGCAACGGTTTTCCGT
>ENA-OYWU01000397-OYWU01000397.1-human-gut-metagenome-genome-assembly--contig:-NODE-397-length-25246-cov-7.155294_pt1 | contig 25246 bp, 26 predicted proteins | sample MGYA00244173_ERZ653403 | MGnify/ENA primary metagenome ERZ653403 (study PRJEB26926, sample SAMN06165043) | human gut metagenome | biome: ENVO:00009003; feature: ENVO:2100002; material: ENVO:00002003...
ACCGCTACAATCTGGTCGAATATCCCGACGGGATAACCGGGCTTGCGGCGGCTGTTGAACACCGCATAGCAAATGCCGGGATTACCCGCAAAATCTCCGACAGGCAGGTGCGGTGCCTCAACCTGGTTATGACCTCCGACAACGAGGGTATGCAGAGAATCATCGACAGCGGAAAACTCGACGAGTGGATTGCCGACAATATCAGATGGGCGCGCGACACATTCGGCGGCGACAATGTTGTCGGAGCCGCCCTGCACATGGACGAGCGCACCCCGCATCTTCACATCGCCGTCGTTCCGATAGTGACCGCCGAGAGAAAGAAGAAAGCGAGGGAGGCGACCGTAAAGAAGCGTTACCGCACTAAAGCCGCCAACCGTCCGAGGCTGTGCGCCGATGACATAATGGAGCGCGGAAAGATGAGCCGCTATCAGGACATCTATGCCGAGTATATGGCGAAATACGGTCTGGAACGTGGCATCCGTGGCTCCGAGGCTCGCCACATCGGGCAGCACGAGTATTACCGCGACTGCATGGTGAAGAAAAAAGGTCTTGAAGAAGACATCGGCAATCTATCCACCGAGAAAGAACAACTCGGTGCTGAAACGCGATCTCTGGAGAAACGGAAGAAGGAACTTGAACGTGGCAACAGCTGGATGGAGAAAACCATTACCGAAACAAAAGCCGTCAACGAGCGTATGACCCGGCAGAACAGCGAGCTTGAGAAGCGGAACAGAGAACTTGAAAGGTCTAATTCTTCTCTCATCGCCACCAATACATCTCTGGCAGATGAGAAAAAAGCATTGGAGGCAGGCAGAAAGGAAATAACTGATGAGATTGCCGTGATTGAGTCCGCAAAGTCGAGGCTGATTGCAGAGCGGTCTGCATATGTCGAGGCAACTGAAACGGCGAGAAAAGAAAAAGAGACAGCCTTGCGGGAAGCCGCAGAAGCGAAGACTCAACGCGACGCCAATCGTAAGGATGCCTTAACCAACCTCGCCAACTGCTTCACCGGCAGCAAGACCAAGAGACTGGAAGCCGAACTTTCACAAAGCCGGGAGGAAGTCAGGACTTTGAAGGAAAGTGCCGAGCAGACGGAAAAGACCTACAGCGACCGGATATGGGATTTACGCCAGCAGCTCGACAGACAGAAAGAACGGGAGGAGAGCATTGTCAGAGGTCATAAGGCTGAAATAGCCAAGATTGAGAGATACTTTCCTGATACAATCGCCATGATTCCGGCTCTGGAAGAATGCGAACAAGTAGGCATCCCTGACAATTTTGCCCGTAAACTGATGGACGGCAGTGGTCGTTATCTGACACAGAACGTAAGCCTTGACTATCCGGAAAAGCGCGATAAGATAGAAGTTGCTGCAGGCACGACTCTCAGGTTTATCCGCGATTCATCGGATAACAAGTTTCATCTGCATATCAATGGAACAAGAATTTTCCAATGGCTCAGAGAGCAGTGGCAGTCATTGAAACAGACTGTCAGGAGAGGCTTCGGAATAAGATAACTAATCGGGAGCCACAGGAATAAAACTTGTGGCTCCCTCTTTTCCGAATATGTTGAAATTCCATGTTCTTTGAATATTGTCGCAGGAAAATGCAGCAACTTCAAAAAAAAGAAGCCCCGACATCACTGTCGAGGTTTCTGTGTTTCTGTATTGTATGATTAAGCTGTTTTATTTCAAAATTGCAGATTCCGTAGTTCCGGCACCGCTTACTTCGTCTCCCGGTTGTACCTTTTTACCATATCCAAAAGTATATGTGGCTGAGAATTGAAAACGCATATGTTGTCCTGTTCCATATTCTCGTCGGTCAAAATTATAGTAGGTACTGTTAAGCTCCTGCCGATTGGTTTCCCATGATGAACGGAGGAAGTTATGGGCGGTTGCGGATAATCTCCAAGCTCCTTTACCCCAGCCTAATTGCACTTGATAACTTGAAGGTGTATGTGCTTTCATCCCAGATTCATCGGGAATATAAGTGCTTGGTGTCATATACCAGCCGAATAGATAGAAGTTGCCAAAATACCAAGTGAGTTGGGCTGAGCAAGTTATTTCGTTCAGTGAGAGATTGTAAACACCCGAGATATTCCTATGCCAGTATTGAGGACGCACTTTTGCTATTAACTTACCTCCAAAGAACTTGGCAGTTCCACTTAATCCAGCCATTATTACATCGTAATTGCCTCCGTTGGTATATTTACGCAACATGGTACCACTCGGAGCAACAGGGCTATAAGATGTGACCACCCTGTCACGTTCAGTGTAATAATAAGTATCAGCAGCCAATTGCCATTTATTATTAGGTAGCCATAGATACTGCAATCCTATGTGGTGGTTCCAATAATTATCGAGACTTGGATTCCCGGAATACCACATGAGTTCGTCTTGTTGAAGCATATTTGGACTTTTCTGATATGTGCTTGGAATCTGTTTGCCAAATGCCCACATTAGTTCGAATTGATTCTTGTCATTAGGCGAATAAGTTCCAAAAACATTTCCCTGCGGATAATTATCAGTTATTCTTGTACCGGTTAGATTGGTGTTGGCATATACCCAAGTAAATAGAGTCCCGGCCGTCCACTTAGGTTGAATAAAAGTATATCTCACACCTCCTACGAGTCCCCATACATCATACTTCTGCTGAGAGGGAGAGCTTCCGAAATAATGTATTGATGAACGATAGTATTCTCCAGCCACTAAAGACATAATGCTGTGATGCTGATTTGGATTCCACACAAGATTGGGAATAATACGCACCTGATGATTGTCTTCTCTTGCATCGTTGGTAATAGTTAAATTATCAGTTGTATATTGGGAGTTTTGTTTATTGCGCCCATAGAGATATTGAGCTTCTACATTAAAAGCTACCTTATCACTAAAAGTCGTATATGCTTCAAAATCGTAATTAAGGCCCCAGCTATGATTTGATGCAAATGTGGAAGCTGTGGATGTTGGTAGGAAATTATCGTTGTAGAACATCTCAGTTTCCAATTCATTATGTGGAGTTGATGTAATATTGAACGATAGCTTGTTAGATATTTGAATGCGTTCTTTGGAATATAAAGCCCGGAAAGCAATATCATTACTGTTGTTGCGATAAAACGAGGATAGCGGGGTTGTGAACCGTTTGACTGTCTGTTCTCCCTTGTTAAAAATGTCTGTGAATTTGAACGTCTCACTGGATTCCGTTCCATTATGTCTGTTCGTGAGATATTTCTCGTTGGCGAACAAATCAAATGTCATCGCTTTATATGCGAACTTTGAGAAAACGGCTCCTTCGGTATAATTTACACCGAACCACTTGTTCCCGGTGATTTTTGTATAGCCTCCCCATTCGTATTTCTGCAAAATGAAATTTATTACATATTGAGCGCCTTTGAAGCGAGGATCCTGTGGATATATGAGATACTCAACTTTCTTAACATCGGTTGGACGCAAGCCTGTAAGGTCCTGTTCGGAAGCGGAAACGTAGTTAATGTAAATTGCTACGTTCTGGCCGGATATGTTTTTTACGTTAAAGTTACCTGGCTGCACCTCAAGCTGCGGGATCGCCATTTGGCTCAGAAGAGAAATTGCATCCGTGGCTGAGTCCTTCTGCCGCTTCATGGGAATGTAAGTCGAAGACGTTGAATTGGTGCGCTGATTCTGTGCTACGACTACAATTTCGCCCAACTCCTTAGCGGAAATTGTATCCGGCGATTCATCTTGTGCCAATACGCTTATCGCACAGAATAAAGCCATGAGGAGAATACTTATCTGTTTCATACTTATATATGTTTTTTAGTCATTATGAAGTAATCTTTGAGAGATTACCGATGCAAAATTACAGCCGTTGAAAATTCTATGCCATACCCAAATGGGTACAAATGCAGTTCTGAGTAAAAACGTACCCATTTGGGTATGGCGCAACAATCAGGATACCCCTAATTTTGCAGAGTAAAAAGTATCGAACATGACAAGCGAGGAAAAAAGCCTGATTGCAGATTGCCGGATTATGGTTATCGGCGCAACGAATTTTATAGACTGCGTAAAAGCCGAACTTGATAAGTCCGGTTTCAAGTCTATAAATATAGTGTCGGCAAACAATGGTCAGGTAATAACCGACTCCATCGATATGATAGCCGAATATGTGGGCGATGAATCTTCCTGTGTAAAGGTCAATGCCACTATACCTATAATATATCCTTTTGATTTTGTAGATGGCGCCGGGGCAATCGTAATAATGCCGGGCGATGACGATGAATTACAACGTAAGGACAATATGCGTTCTTGGGTTGCCGAGTATATGGTCGGGTACTGCGCTTTCTGGAATGTAGAAGGGTGTGAGTGGTTACAGTTCGCTCTGCCTGCGATAAGAGATGCTAAGACGAGCGAGTTGGCTCAGCGGACAGCAGCGCACATCTGCGCAAGGATAGCCGCCAACATCGCCGTCGGACGCGATGTGAAGCATTTTCCGAGATTCTATCTCTCCAAGAACTTAGAGTAGTTTGTTGTTGGTCGCCGCCACTATCGCCTCTGAAATGTTACGCACATCAAGTTTCTCGAATATACGCTTACGATATTTCTTGATGGTGTCTGGTGAGAGATAGATTTTGTCGGCGATCTCAGACATAGTATAACCCTGAATAGATAGGGTCAGCACCGATTTCTCGCCGTCAGTGAGTGTGGGCATTTGCTTTTTAATCCATCTGCGTGATACGGTACTGTATTCAAAGTATTCGGAAGAACTGACACGGTGCATTTCAATATGCCCCGCTTCAGTGTGTGTCGCTGCCGAAACGACACATAAAGATAACCAAATTCTCCCGTCAGAGGTAAGGGCAAGCGGTGTCATCTTATGGTTGATAAGGATTTTCTTTCCCTCGTTGAGAATATGGAAATCATAGGAGATATACCAATCTTTGCGTTCAGATACAGGAATACCGTTGTAAAATGTGAACCCAGCTTTGTTGAGCATAAGCAGCAGCGCTTGTGCATCCTCTGGAACAAAATCAAGATAGAAACGGTATCCCAATTCCTTCATACGCTCCGGCGACAGACCGCACAGGAACATCGGATTAGGCGATACGTAGAGGAAGTTCTGCCTGAAATAGTCGATTATATAGACGCTCTGATAAGATGAGCGCGAAAACGCCTCAGCCGAGCGGATATATTCATCTACACGACTGTAATCAAGCTCTTCCGGGAGCCTGACCTCGTTGTCGGGTATGAAAAATTCGCTGAGCGTTTCCACTTGCTATTGCTTATGTAGATACAAAATTAGCGATTTTTTCTCAATGAACCGCCTTTCATAGCCTCAAATCTATGGCAACAACGAGAAAAAGAATCGAATTAAATATAACTAACGCCCCTTAAAAATCCTAAAATCGGGCATCCGATTTTTGATTTCTCCAACTAATTAGTACACCACAAGTACACCGTCATTTCTATAACTAACTATATTACAGCATAGTTAACCTCTATAAAATAAGATAAGGTATGTTTTGAGGCGCACGAAATTAAATTTGCGCCTCAAAACCCTTGCAGTATGTTGGTTGGTCTTACTCCAAAGTCGTAATCCCCGTTGCCGATTTCACACTCCGATTATTCCTTTTTTGTTTTCATTGTGATTGGCGGCGAAAAGAAAAAAGCCGACAAATCTCATCAGACTTATCGGCTTCGGGCAAGATGGTTGTTTCCTTACATCGGCACATAGTTGATTTCACCGAGGGAGTTGATTGCATCCTGTTTCAGACTGTCGACGACATGGAGGTATCGCTCCGTCATCTTTATGGAGGTGTGTCCGAGGAGGCTCGACACCGTTTTGATGTTCGCTCCTTTGGTAAGGACATTCACCGCGAAGCTGTGGCGGGCGCAATGCCATGTGATTTTCTTCCTGATGCCTGCCGCCTTTACCCATTTACGAAGATACAGGTTGCAGATGTTGTAATGCGGGAGTTTGAATATCCGTTCATCAAAGTTGTCGTTATCAGGCTCGCCAATCAAACGGATAAGGGTGTCGTTCAACGGAACGATTACCCAGCTCCGACTGCTGTGGTCTTTTGTCTTTTGCTGCTGGAACCGCAATGTCTGAGTTGAGTAATCCACATTGCGGTAGGTCAACTGGCTTGTGTCACACCAACGCACACCGGTGTAAAGACCGAAGATGAACGCACGGTGAATCTCCGGTTTTTCTCCTTAAAAATGTGTCGCAACAAGCTGCTGTATTTCCTCCGGCAGAAGAATCTCCTTTTGAAGCGTCATGTTGTCGTTCTTCAACACGAAACCACGGCACGGATTTTTCTTGATGAGGTCTTTGTCAACGGCAGCAGTAACCATCCGTTTGAACATCCGGAAATAGATTTTCGGACCGTCGCCTGTTCCGTTCTCTTTCAGATATTCCACATAAGCCGCCACCATGTCAACCGTCAGTTGTGTCATCTTGAGATTATTCTTGTAGAGAGAATATCTCGGCGTGTCGGCAAGAAAGGTCATAAACTTTTGCAAACCGTGCCCGAGCGTTATGCGGGTGTATTTAGTGAGTGACGGAGATTTGATGAACTCCTTGCAGAACTCAAGAAAGTCCTCGTCCATATCCTTGCGTAGTCGATAGCCCTCCCTGTCCTCAAGGAAAGATTGCTCACGTTCAAAACGTATCTTTTCAGCAAGGGCAAGAGTATTCTTGTTCTGCATACGTTCCTGCTGGTTGCGGGGATGAAGCCAGATATACAGGTTGAGGTTTTCTTTCTTGCGGGAGTGTTTGATTTGATATTTCGGTTTACCCGCCATCGCTCCCTCGGTGTAAAACACCTGATTGCCGTCCTCGTCAAGCACGGGCGATTCAGTCCGTCCGAGATAATATTCAAGGTAGAGGCTGGCGCGACCGTCGCTCAACTGCGACTGCCGGAGCTTGGGATTCTGCTTCTTGCGATTTTCTAATTTTGCCATGCAATTATAATTTTGCGCAAAGATAATCCGAGGTATAATAATCTGAAAATCGACGTTTACAGACCTTAACATTTACCCTCTCCATACAGTCCATAATCAAGGGTACAAAAGGTGTACTTTTTGAGAAAATCGGGTCAAAAGCAGGAAAATCACCGCAACATGGATAATTGTTATTGCATTGATAACAAGCATAATTATCTCTTTTGGCTTATTCCCGTTTATCTATCAAATAAATCTGGAAAATTTGACTCAAGAGTTCCGTATGATAAGTCGAAAGGTAGGTTGCACCCGTTCAGGGCGCCGACCGCTTTCCACTTATTTGAACTCACGGTTTACCAGAGCCGACTAAAGCAGATAAGCGAAAAGGGTGTCGCGCCTTTTTTCATGCGACCGCAGTGCCGAAATGCGAAAACGGAGGCGTTCTATAATTACCCAAAAGTTATGTTTTTTGATGTAAAGGATGGCAAAGTTCAGCGCCGTAATTCTGGTAGCTCACTCGCCCAGACGGTATATAGCGGTTCTCCAAAAGCCGTTAAAGTTGTTTTAAGTCCCGACGAAAAGCGGGTGCTGATTCTGTTAGCGGATGGCAGAGTCAGGTGCGTTGAGTCCAAGAGCCTAAACTTCAGTACCTCAGGTCGCATAGTTTATAGCGGTGGACTTGGGCCTTTGGCTCAGGACGTTGCGTGGGAGGGCAATAACAAAATGATGATAAAAAACAGTAATGGATGGCGGAGAGACAGTGTTTAGTCAGATAGAATCAGGTTACGTTATCAATGGAACAACTCAATAAACTACTTGCAGATATCCGAGAGGTATGTTACCGAACTTATGGCGCTACAATCTTTGATATGTTAGGTAATGGCGGTAAGGAAACAATACATTCGGCGATGATTGGTTTTCTTATCAATCCCAATGCTCATGAAGCCGGGGCATATTGCCTACAAGAGTTCATGAAACGGTTGCCTACTGGAATAAATAATGCATTCAATCATAAGTCAATCAAACAGGTCGTTTTGGAATATGATTTTGGGCCGGTTGTGATTGACAAACATCCTAAGGGCGGCCGCGCAGATATCTATGTGGAAGATTCTCATGGATACGCGTTGGTGATTGAGAATAAAATTTATGCAGGCGACCAGAAGTGTCAGTTGCTTCGATATCATAACTCACTTGAAGACCGCAAGCAACCGCATGCTCTTGTCTATCTTACTCTGTTCGGGAAAAAGCCATCCAATTACAGTCTTGGATCAGAAACTCCAGAAGTAACCACGCCATTATCTGCTAATGCCGTAATTCTACTTTCCTATGGCACAATAAATGAATGGCTTTCTACGATTAAACATAAATGTAAGTATTCAATTAAATACAACATTGAGCAGTACCAAGTTTTAATCGACAAACTTATCATGGAAGAAACTATAATCAACAATCTTCTGTCATCGGGCGACAATTATTTCTCAGCTATAAAGATTGCAGAACATATCGAGGATTGCCGAATTAAATTAAAGAGAATGTTTATTCAAGATCTCAAGGAGGCATTATCCGGGTATGTTACAGACGAGATTGAAGATGGGAAAATTGTAGGTCTGAGGATAGATCTTGAATCCAACGTGTCAATTGACGTTTTGATAGATTGGCGACTTTACATTTCGTGTAACGAACCGAATCTACTCGGGTTTCATCTTGAAAATGTGACATGGGAGTATGTGGGGGCCTATGACGAATATAATTTTCATGATGGATCGTCGCAGGTGAAGCGTTATCTCTCGACTCGTGAAAATGGCAATCCTGTGATTACGGATGTTGTAAATCATCTTATATCCCGATTTCCATTGAAACATCAGTAAAAAAGCTACAGTTTGAGGTATGAATATCGGCGGGATGAATTTCCTGCCGATTTTTTTGAGGAGAGTTTAATCGGAAATGGTGTTGCCGATTGAATGTTTATCTTTGCAGAGTAATAAGAAAACGATTATGGTTGATATACTCTTAAAGCGCTATTTATGGCTTATTGACACTCTGCGGAGCAGAGGCGAAATGACTTATGACGAGATTTCGTCGGCATGGGAGCGTTCTGCGGTAAACGATAACGTATCGACGTTGTCAAAGCGAACGCTCTATAACCATTGTCAGGCTGTGGCCCGTCATTTCGGGATTGAGATTGCCTGCAGGCGCGGACGCAATCTGAACTATTATTACATCGCCAATCCGGAGGTCCTTACGGATGGCAGCATGAACAGTTGGCTTATAGAAAATTTCTCGGTTGCGACATTGCTGTCGGAGAATGCATACATCGCTGATAAAATTCTGCTGGAGGATATACCTTCGGGCCGGATGAGTCTGGACGTGGTGCTGACCGCACTAAGGGAGAGCAGAACGATAAGAATTTCATACCGAAATTTTTCAGGTCGAGGTTACGAGGGGCTGGAAGTGGAGCCTCTGTGCGTGAAATTGTTCAAACGGAGGTGGTATGTACTCACCCGACTGACGGATAACGGCAAATTACGGATATTTGCACTTGACAGGATTACGGCTCTTGAGCTGACCAAGGTGCACTATGTTTATCCCACTGAGTTCAACCCGAAGGAATTCTTTGAGCCATACTTCGGTATTGTAGCGCTTACCGGGGAGGAACCGGAAATGATCACCTTGCGCATATATGATGAGTTGCGTGGCTATCTGCAATCCTTGCCGCTTCATTACTCGCAAAGAATAGTTGAAGAGAGGGATGGATACACGACTGTTACCCTCAATGTCGCGCCTACTTTTGATTTCATACAGGAGATTCTCTCCCATCGGGAGCAGATGGAAGTGGTTGCTCCTGAAGCTTTACGCAAAGAGCTGTATGATTTAATCACCAAAATGAAAAACCGCTATGAAGATTCTGACACCAAGGAACAATAAGGACTACTACGATTATTTGACCGGCATTTATGGAATTGATGAAAAGGTTGTATACGACCGCCGTCAATTCACAATCCTTGCAAGGCTTGACTCTCCCTTCTTTAGTTATAGCCGGATGGAAAAAGATGCACCGAAAAAAGAAATACGGTCCTGGAAATGGAGTGGACGTCGCGGCAAATGGGTGACAGAAGCCGTCGCAGACGAGCAGTATTGCATGCTTGAGGTTGGGCTTAAATGGTATTTTTTCAAAGTTGAGCGGTATCTGGATGATTCATTGTCTGTGCATCTTGACTGGAAAATCGAAAAAACAAAGAGTATAACCCGGCATCAGCGGGTTGGTGTTAGTCCGATGACTTTTTTTAAGGCGTATGCGACTTATCGGTGGTGGACAGATGAGGACTTGGATATAAGGGTTGAAAAAGCGGATGCAATTTCAAATCCCATTCTGAAAGATACACCGATTACATCCTTGATTTCATCGCAGGAAATATATGGAGAACTTTGTGCCTATATATCATCGCTTAATGATGTAGAGATTTTTGACACACGCACTGACCTACAGAAAGCGGAATCTGCCGGATTCGATGGCAAGACCTCGTTCCGCAACATAAAATAACCGGTGGCCATGTCGAGAAGTAGAAAGAAGAATCCGGTGGTGTGGTGGTGTGGACATTCAAACAAACAGAGCAAACGGCAATGCAATAAACGGTTCCGCCGAATTGTGCACCAAAGGTTACACACAGATTATCATTTGCCTGTTCATGTGAGAGAGGTGATGGATGAATGGACAATGGCGGCCGACGGGAAACACAGATTGACTCCAGGGATGCGCTATTACGAAAAATCTTTCAGAAAATGAATAATCAAGATAAAATATCATTACTGTCCGCTATACCATACATCGGTGAGTCCAACTTCTGCCATTCAAGAAGTTGGACTCCTCTTTTGGGGGGTAGCGGACAGTAATAGTTTTTTATCTCGTTTTAATAATTTTGCAGCGGTATCAATATCTCCTGAAAGAGTAATAAATTCTTCAAAACCATTTGCAAGGTAATCATAGAATAACATCCTATCCAATGTAGTCTTACCAATACCGGGAATATCAGATATTATCACATAATTATGATTTCTAAGAATCTCACGAGCTTTATCAAAACTATCATTCCCACTCTTTCTGCAATAAATCGCGAGTGAGTTTCTCCAATTCGCTTGGTTGTAATACATGAAAATCGTAAATGGCCATAATTATATATTTTATAACAGCGTTATAAGAAAAGAGTCATATACACTGGGAGATACGTTATACTTTCCTCCTTGCGTAAATCTTTTGTATAGACAAGATAACGCTTATTTACACGCGAGGAGAATTTCTCACAGAATAAATCCAGTGATTTATGCGTCTTATAACCGGACGATTTTACTTCTATCGGATCTATCTTTGTCCCGGTGGAAAGAAGAAAATCAACTTCGTAAAGATGGTTGCTCGTTTCTGAAGGCCATGTATAGTAATATAGTTCATGCCCATTGGCTTTCAGCATCTGGGCAACTACATTCTCATATACATATCCGAGGTCTGCACTCAGTTTGTCCGAGAGTAATTTTTCATAAATAATGTTCTCGGTGAACTTCTTGTCCCAGAATGCAAGGGTAATGAATAGACCAGTGTCACAAAGATACATCTTGAAGCGGTCGGAAGAGCGATGAAGTGCCATACCGACATTTGGGTCATTAGCATGATAAGCGATATTAACGACCATTGAATCCTGCATGTCGTATATCTGCTCCCTCAATCTGTCAAGGCGTACCCCGTCTGTCGCTGAGTAAACTTGGTATCGCGCATAATTATTGGCCAACTGGGAGGGAATGGCCATAAACATTTTCGAGGTATTACCGGAAGGATCTATTTTGATGAAATCCTGTTCATACAGTTTGATTATGGAACGCTTCATCATATCGACCTTTTCCATATTATTAGTTTCAAGATATGCCTTCACTACCTGAGGCATTCCTCCTATAAGCATATATAACCGGAATTGCTTCATCTCATTACGATTGCCGGCATCTCCAAGGCCTTTACAACTTTCAAATAATTTATGCAGCAAAGGAATGGCCACTTTATTGCCAATAGCCCAGTTAAATTCTTCATAATCCATAGGGTACAGGGACAAATCGTGTTCTTCGCTTGGAATAAGAATTCCTTTTACGTTCTGGCGTATTGAGATAAGTGAGCCTGTCTCAATGTAGTCATAGCGCCCATCTTCAACCAAATATTTAATGGCCTGACGAGCTTTAGGGCAATTCTGAACTTCATCAAAAATGATTACGGAATTTCTATCATATAACTCCACTCCGAAAATCATCTGTAATCGCATGAATAGATAGTCCAGATTTGATATGTCTTCAAATAAATCCCGAACCTCTTGCCTACAGCTTGTGAAATCAATGGCAATGTATGACTTATATTCTTTCTCTGCAAAGGTCCGAGCAAGCGTAGATTTTCCAACACGCCTTGCTCCCTTTATGAGCAATGCAGTTTGACCATCGGACTCATGCTTCCACTGAAGCATGTCATTATACAGTTTCCTCTTGAAAATCATATACGAATTTGTTTTCAAGGCCAAAGATAATGATTTTGACGCTATCCCCCAAATTACATACCCATTAAATGACACTATCCCCCAAAAGTATCTTGCCGTTTTTGTCACTATCCCCCATTTTTAATCCAAATAGCTTGCTGCTATAAGCCAAAATCGCCACCTTTGCATTAAGTAAAGAATGTGCGCTTTGAGAGAGCCGGAACTATTAAAATTGAAGGTGTGACCCCACAAATTACCGGTTTGCATTCAAAAAGTGCAACTACCTCATTATCAAATATGTGCTATAATTTGCATCGAAATGATGGGAGCATGCACTGACCGCTCCCATATGGCGGCAAGTGCAGGATAGTCGGCTGGGGTGCATCGAAGGATACGCATAAGCAAAATGTAGGGTGGTGGGGTCAGCGTCGGCGGCCGTAAAGTGTGAGAAGGAGTCCGCAGGTGATGGCCGAAAGCATGGCGGGAAGATTGGTGTCATCGAACATCAACGCCCTGACAATCCAGTATAGGCCGCAGAGCATGGCAATAATGCCAGCCACCAGACACACAGTCCTGCCGCTGACAATGATTCTTTGGTTATTTTTGATTTCCATTGTTATAAATTTGCGTGTTTTGTCTTTTTATCCATGTGACAAAATCAGTGATATGTTGCGGTGCAAGAATTCTTAAATATGCAACGCGGTGATGTTCACCGATGTCTTACGATTTTAAAGTTAAGAGTGCGTTTGAATTAAAGCGCTCGGTGATATTATGGTAACACCAGAGACAGGCGTGTGCAACAGTCTCAGACTACGGGTTTATCAACTCGAATGTGACATCTGCCGTGTCTGACATGACGAGGTCGTCGGGCGTGATCTCGAGGGACTGGGGGGTGGATGCCTTTGCTTCGGAGTTTGAATGGATGTAGCGGGCTTGCGACATTACATGGGTGTTCTGGAATCGGTAGTCAATGGAAATGACCTTCCCGAGTTTACAGCCCACGGCTTCTGCCATGATTGCGGCTTTTTCTTTTGCGTCGCTGACGGCGCGGGCAAGCATTTTCATTTGGCTCGGACGTTCATCCTGAAGGGTGTAGCCAATGTTAATCTGTGCCGAAGGAATGAATTTGCCTATTCCTTTTACGATGTTGTTTACAAGTATGTTGTTGATCGGAAGGTCAATTTTTATGCCCTGCTCAAGCATGAATCCGTTTTTAATCTGTCCGATATACTTGCCGTTGTCATCATATTCATTCTCGAGATGGTCCTCGATATTGAGATTGATGGTTTTGGCAAGATTACCGGCCTTTTTGTTGTATTCAAGAATCTTAACCATCCAACCAGAGTTTTCTTTGGCTTTAGCATAGGCCTGGTCGTAGCTTTCAAACCATTGCTCTATTGTTACTTGGAGTCGTGTGACATCGGGGACTACATGAATCGCGCCTTTGCCTTGTACGGAGATTGTTGATAGTTCCATATTGTTTGTTTTGCTGGTTAGTCAATATCCGGTGTTGTGTCAAAGTTTCTGTTGCTGATTTCCTGTGGTAAAATGGATGCGAAAAGAGTGGTGAAGCATTGTGATAATTCAGGCGAAAGGTAATTTGTGGCGGAAAGATGCATTGAATTTACTCGTGACAGGAATTCATACTCGCCGGAATTAATCTTAATCGGGCCCATTATGTTTGTGAGTATGAACGGGGAGCAGTCGTCGGGAAAAGGTCTTTCTTCGGGAACATCGAGATAGGGTGCGCACTGGTCGTTTGTGGCCAATACCCTCATAAGATACAGAATGTACTGGTTTTCGCCTTGATATAGCAGGACTATTTTTTCTCCTACATCCGGGTGCATGAGTTCGTGTGGAGGAAATCCACCGAACCGGAAATAAGCGGTGCCTTTATCCGTGAGCGACCTGTTCATGTCGGCCAAGGTGGACGCGGATATTGTTGTGGCCCGTAGTAGATTTGGCCTTATAATTTCTGGCTTGCAGCTTTCTATGCAGATTGTGATGCGAATGCGGTTGTTGAGTGATTCAGATAGGTTGTAAGTGGTTATCTCGGCTGAAAATTTGTCAGCGTAACCAGCGTCCATCATTGCTGCTATCTCGGCATTTTCGGTGCGCGGAATGTAGCCCAGGATGAAGTCGAAATCGAAATCCTCCGGATTGCCGTCGTAATCATCCGCCAATGCCACGGCCACAGCATTGGGATCGTGAGGATTGTCTCGTTGGCGGATCAGCGCGAGTTTTGTTCCCTCGTCCAGCTCAAACCATAAATCATCGTTCTTTTCCAAATGGAATGAGAGGCCCGCTACGGCGCATTCCTTGAAAAAGAACTGGCGATATCTGTATTCCGGCTGCCATGGGTAGTCATTCAGAAATCTCACATTCGCATCGTCCTCCAGTCTGCTGCCATCTGAAATTTTTTCATCAGGAGAGGCATGTTGCCGTTGCTGTTGTGTCGGGAGATTATTGCTTTTCATGTTGAGAATTATGGCTGAATTGTTGCAAAGATACAAATTACATGTTGATTTTGAGGCATGGATTATGCCCGACAGAAAGATAGATGGTTAAAGGGGCTTGATATCAAAGCATTGCCAGCCGGGAGAGTTGCGATAGTCGGTGACGGATTCCCGGGGAACGTGAAGGCGGACGTTGCGGTATCTCCAGTCTTTCTGAGAAATCGGTCCTGTCATTGAGGGAGGAATGCTGCAGCCTAAATATACATCTTCAAGGTTGTCGGCCCACAAGGCATTGATGTCAACCTGGGTGACTGATGCTGGAATAGTGATACTCCTCAAGGAGTTGCAGCCTTGGAAGGCTCTTGACTCTATGGCTTTCAATGTGTCGGGGAGGCTCACTTCTTCCAGATTTACCATGTCCTGAAATACCATTTCCGAGATTACCGTGACGCCGGCAGGTACGTCAAAACGAACGCGGTTGCGATTTGGAACAGAGACGATGCGTGTGCCGTCCTTTGAATAAAGAATGCCGTTGCTAAGGGTGAAATACGGATTTCGGGAGTCGAGCTCAAAGACATCCGGATTTCCGGAATATGAAAAGGCTCCACCAGGAAGGGATTTAAGTGTGTCAGGAATGACAACTCGTTTTAAGTGTGATGTTCTGATCAGCAACGGCCCTAAGGGGATTACTTCTTCCACTCCGCTATGAAAGATTATTTCTTCCAGACCGTCGCACCATGCAAGGGCAGTGTATTCTATTTTCTTGATGTTCGGCGGGATGTCGATTTTTTTCAAAGAGTGACAGGATGAAAAAAGTTGTTCGGGAATTTTCGAAATGCTGCCAGATAGTTTAATGGATTCCAAATTTCTGCAAAACCGGAAAGCCCCTTTTCCTATTTTTTTTACAGAGTCCGGAATGGTAATCGACTTTATTTCGGAACCCTGGAAAGCCTCTTCTTCAATTTCTTCCACGCTTTCGGGGATTTCAATCGAGTCTATCCGGCTATCCATAAAGGCCCCCCAGCCGATGATGCGTGTAGTTGGAGGAATGGCGAAATTGGCATGAGGGTAATATGAAGGGAAGGCAACCAGGCGGGACAGATCTTTTGAATATATGACACCGTCGATTTCCTTGAAATTTGGGTTGTCAGAATCCAGTTCAAACCTTGAGATGTGGCAATCGGCAAAACTGCTGCCGTCGAAACAGCTCACATTTTTGGGAATTCTTATTTCCTCGATAGAGGTGCATCCGGCAAATGTGTATGATTCTATACACTCCACGCTTTCCGGGAGTTTTACTTCCTTCAGATTAGGACAGTCATGGAGTCCGCCCAGAATTTTAATTCCATTCGGAAGAACCAGTTTTTTCAACATTTCGGAACCGGAGAATCCTGTATCGGTTTCTCCATTATCCAATACAGATGAAATGCCGCTTGGTAGAATCAGGCTCTCAAGTTGAGTGTGATAACCGAAAAATGGCAACTCCTCGCCGTCCTCAAAGATTGCTTCGCCCATGTCCAGGCAACGCAATGAGGGAGATTCGTCGAGGTATAATATATAATTATCATCGTCATCATATTCTCCCATTGACGAACAGATGGCGTCAAGCACATCGTCAAAGTCCTGGCGGTTCAGGAATCCGGTAATCTTCAATGATGTTAGTTGAAGGCCCAGGCAGAGAGGGATTTTTTTCGATAGAGTTCCCGGAGTGTCAAGTCTGATTTCTAATTTCATGGTGTAGGTTCGTTAATAGAGACTACTTCTGTGCATTTGACAATGCAGCGCTTGGAACAAGTTTTCCGCTCAACAGAGCGCGAATATTCGGGTACAAAAGTCCGAAATCGTTCCGTTTTTACTTTCTGAAAATAGCTTTTTTCGAGACCCTCACGGGCGTGTGCTTTTGTACCGGCAAAGATACGAATTTTTGCTACGAGAGCAAGTAAATCAGTCCCACCAAGTTCTAAATTTGTATTGTCGGACCTTGTGGTAAAGGTGCCATGCCTTTTCAACCCTCAAAAGGTCTTTCATCAAAGCTCCTGTATCCGGGTCGTCGAAGTGTGCAGAAGTCCATTTAGGATTAAATCGTGAGGCGTTCTTTGTATTCACATATCTTTCCATTTTCCATTTAGCATCAGGGTTTAGTGCCAGATAGCCATTATCCTTGAATTTGAAAGGTTCATCGCACAAAAGTTCGGCCTCTCCGTTTTCTTCGATTAAGTCAAGGAGTCTGAGGGCGAGATCCATTGATGCTACATCTTGCTCCCAATTAACGTGATTTCTGTAATGGTTGATACTGTCGCGCACTCTCTTTATCTGATGGCGTTCAACAGATAAAATGCTGGAGTAATCAAAATCGTAGGCTCTCCATAAAATAGGAAAGTAGGAGATCCATCGAGAGATGTTATCTCCAAAACGTCTGATATTGTTTATAAGCTTCATAATCTGTAGGAGTCTTACATCTCGGATACTCTGTTGAAGCGGCTTATCCGTTCATTTACGATGCGGACATAATTGCGTTTCAGTTTGTCGGTTAGAAAACAATGATCAACAAGTTGTTTTGCACCTTTAGGGAAAGCCGTATATTTGTCTAAGATTCTATCAATACGTTTTTTGACCAGGCCAATTTTGTCGCCGAATCTCTCAAAGTCGAGGCGGCACGGATGGCTGGTTCTGTCGTACGCGTCGCTCTTTTCTATATTGGATGACAGTCCACCGTCAAGACCGAAGTCATCGCCGTTGACATGTAGACTAGTGTTGATAAGGTCGTAAGCTGGTGCCAAACGGTAATCGTGCCCAGTTAAAATCAACGAGAAATTCTTAAGGTGGTCATCGCCATTGGCATAAATGTAATTGAAAACAACAAGTTCAAAGAACCGTTCCATATCAACCATCCATGCGGCGACATTTGCCCTAATCGCTTTGGCAATATCCTCATAGCAACCGTTGTATTTGAACTGGAGTCCGGAGGTCTGTTCATTCTTGCCTATTATCGAGGCGAAATCCTCCATCGGGAGTTTTGAACCGTCGGGGAGGATGTCGAAACGGCGAGTAATATATATCGACTGACCCTTGGACGTAAAACAGAGACCATTCGCTGCGGTCTGTATGCCGTAAATCTGTGAGGCAATCTGCATCGTAAGATGTTCGTTTGCGGGAATCATCTTGCGGTCACGAAGAGTCTTGTCCCACGGTGCAGGTTTCAATATATGTGTCGAACGCTCATTGTCGCCTGCTATATTGATTGCATCTGCATTTATAATAGCCGGAAATTTTTCCTGAACGCCTGAAACCGATATGCGGTGCATGGCATCCGCAATCTCGCCGACATTTCGGAATTCGTCAATGTCAAATCCAAGTATCGGATTCACTTTTGTTTTACCAAATAGCAGTTTTGTTGCCTTTGGGCTATAAGTATCAAATCCTTCTACAAGAGAAGAAGGACAGTTCTTTATTTCAATCATTGGTAATCCTCCTTACATTAACGGCTCCTATAAAATCTCTGTCGGCCATCGCTTCAAGCAGTCCGAAATAATCCTGTTCATCAATTTTCAGCGAGCGGCAAATCACACGGCGGTTTGCTCCTTCCGGAATCATATTGGAGAAGAAAGGGAACAAGTGCTCAGAATAAAAAGCATCTGTTCTTTTGGGTAACGTCGCGGAAATCGGGGGCATGGGAAAGTCAAGATAATCTTTACAATATTGGAAAGAATATCCGATTCCCGGATGCTCCTCCGTCAATATACCGGCCTTTGTATCATTGAAATATACCTCAAGCTGTTTCATACAGTCTTCCTTATACGATATTCAATCTCAATGCCAAGAACATCAAGAATTTTCTTCACGGTGTTGAGTGCAGGATTACCCTTGCCACGCTCAATATCCTTGATTGTAGCAAGACCCACTTGCGACATTTCAGCAAGATCCTGTTGGGTGAGGGAAAGCGTTTCCCTACGCTGTTTCATTATATCCATCAGTTCCATAGTCTGACATAATAAACTTTTTCGCAAAAATAATGAGGATTTCTGAGACCGCCAAATAAAAGTATGATAAATCATACTTTTGGTTTTTTATTTTGCCGGGCTTTGAAGTTGACTGATGAAAGTGTAATATATTAGACTAATTGAAGATTCGGTGAAATGGCGGAATTGGATTTGATCACTTCAAAGATTATATTCAACTTTGTCACCGGGATAATAATTATCGTGGTAATAAAGCTGCCTACGGCATTGAACTCGGCGACTATATCGCTGATAGTCGAATCTCAGTTTGGATTTACGGCCATTCCCATCATTCTACCGATCTGAAGATTGGCAATACCCACCTTGTGAGCAATCATCTCGGCTACGTATTCTACGGCGAAAATACTAGCTTCAGTGTCTCTGCCATAATTGAAGTCTGACACAATGGATTTTGGCATGATTATTGCTGATTTATCATCATAAATGCGATACTTATGAACATCAATCAAAAATATCTGACTATTAGCATCACGTTCCCGAAACCAATAATTGAACGTGACGATGGACAGAACATCAACTCGTGCGTGGCGACGCATTCAGAAAAGACGCGTGTGGCGTAATCGGTTACGCATTATCTTCAGAGTATTCTCACCAGCATACTTTGATGATTCTGCTACCGGGACAATTCGTGAAGCCGAAACATGGAAAGATCTCTATAAGGTGGAATGGTGTCAGGTGTATCGAACCACTGGACAACCTTGCAGTTGCCCTATGTGTTCCGGCGAACGATACAGCCGTGTAGATTTCAAGCGCGAGACCGCAAAGGCAATCCGTGAGCAGCTTGGCTCGGAATAAGTATCAACATTATCAACGGCGTCTCATCTGCAGACGAGACGCCGTTGGTTTTCTGGTTATAAACTTTTCTGTTAAGTCCTTCAGTCCGGATGGATGGCGGTTTTGATGACGCCGTCGGCGCGGTTGGCGAAGAGAGTGTAGGCGTCCTGTATGCGGCTGAGAGGGTAGCGGTGGGTAATCAGATGGGTAGTGTCAATTTTGCCTTCGGAAATCAGTTGCATTATTTTATCGCAGTCGCAGGCATCTACGCCCCCGGTCTTGAACGTGAGGTTCTTGCCATACATCCACGGCAGCGGCAATGTCTGCTCTTTCTCATAGAGAGCGACAATCGTGACGATGGCATTCGGTCGAGCGCATCGCCATGCGAGTTCAAACGTATCCTCGCCTCCGGCAACCTCAATTACGCGGTCGGCACCACGACCATCAGAAATTGATTTGAGGACTTCGAGACATTCTGTCGGCTCGACTATTTTGACATGCGGATAATGCTGCCGCACGAATTCGCGGCGGCTTTCGTCGGCCTCACAAACGACTATCCGATGGGGATTATAAAGCTGAATACACTCCAAAGTGCATAACCCTGTCGGACCGGCTCCGATAAGCAGCACCGTATCCTCTTCCGAAATTTCAGAAATCTTGGCCGCCCAATACCCGGTGACAAGGATGTCGCCGACAAACAGTGCCTGTTCGTCGCTGACGTTGTCGGGAATTTGAGTCAGACCATTGTCGGCGTACGGCACGCGGACATATTCCGTCTGACCGCCATCGATGCGACATCCCAACATCCAGCCACCGGAGGTGCAGTTGTTCACGTAACCTCGCTTGCAGTAGAAACACTCGCCGCAGAACGTCTCGACATTCACAGCGACCCTATCTCCCGACCTGACCTTTTTGACATCTGACCCGACTGCCTCCACGACGCCCACCATTTCATGCCCCACGGTAATGCCGACCTGTGCCAGGGGAACGGCCCCATGCAGAATATGCAGGTCCGACGAGCAGATGCTCGAAAGCGTAACCCTCACCACGGCATCCTTCGGATCCAAAACCTCCGGTTTCGGTTTCTCAATAAGCTCAAACCGTCCCTGCTCGGTATATGTCAATGCTTTCATCTTAAATTTTTCCTATTTTTCATTTTAATTGCCTCCACATAACGCATCTTCCTCTCAATCTGAAAGATATGGGGGCAGTCGTACAATTCAAAATATTAAACATCTTCGTTATTGCTTCCACCGTTTATAATGAACAGGCATCGCTTGCCCATGAAATGCATCGTGGATGCGTCCCAAAACTGAATATGGGTCGGCCTCAATGAAAGATTTGAAATCAGAGTTGTACAAGCATCTATTTGCTCGATTGGTAGCCATTTGAAAATTAGGATATTGTTATTGCAAAGGTATTAAAAATGTATTAGAAGAGCGTAGTTTTCCAATGAAATGTGCTGATAAAATAAGCAAAACATAGAAAAACATAGATAAAGGAACATGTTATAACCCACGGAATTGTGCGCCATGTGGAGTGGCGCTTTATTTATGACTGCGTATTATTTATGATTGCGCAGATATTCCTTTATGTCAATTTTTGCCTGGGAGATGTCCGGATTGGAGAGTATGGGAATCAATTTATCAACCTCCTCAATGGGGCGGTTCCACCATTCCAGACGCTCGAGCAAGTCGATCATTTCATCGTCGAATCTGCGGCGTATGACTCTTGCCGGATTGCCGACGGCTATCGAAAAAGGCGGAATGTCGGATGCAACCGTGGCATTTGTGCCGATTATGGCTCCGTCGCCTATATGTACGCCGGGCATTATCGTCACATTTTGTCCGATCCATACATCGTTGCCGATGACTGTGTCACCTTTGAGCGGCAATTCATCCATTACCGGAGCGATCGCTCCACCCCAGTCGCCTCCCATTATGTAGAACGGATAGGTCGTGGCGCAGTCCATCCGATGGTTGGCACCGTTCATGACGAAGGTAACCCCCTTGGCAATAGCGCAGAAGTTCCCGATTATCAATCTGTCGCCGATGAATTCATAGAAATGCGTGACGTGCTCCTCAAACCTGTCGGCCCCGTCGATATCATCATAATACGTGTAGTCACCGATAATGATTCTCGGATTCTTCACCACATTCTTTATTTAGCAGAGGCTCGGAATTGCAGGATTGGGAAATGCCTTGTCTTTGTCAGGATATGTTTTCATGGCTATTGAAGGCTTTGGGGGATTATTATTTTCTCTTTGTTTTCTTTTGGAGTAAGACGAAAATTTGCGACCTTTGCTCCGAGGTTAATTGATGATACATATTGACAATACAAAATTAGTTAATCTCAGGGAGACTTCGGTCTCCTTTTTTTGTATTGTCAGTTGAAAGTTTCCTTTTTGCGACTTAATAATCGGATTGGGGAGGGGCTGTGGGCTTGTGAAGCCCCATCCCCAATCCGCCATTAAGTCTCGTGTCTCAAAAAATATGGGGCTATTCAGAACGAGAATTTTTGCACTTCGCTATTGAATCTTCACACGCAAGAAACTCAATTTTCACTCTCCTAAAAGCGTTTTCTTCCGACAAATCGATAATTTTGCACTTGCCAGTTGAGAGTAGGTGCGGTGAAAGAGTGGAATAATCTCCGCAAAAATGCGGTGAATATTTGGCGGATTCGCCGCAAAACATTAAATTTACGACATGCGAAAGATGCAAGGACATAGTTGCTATATCTGGCAGCGAGAAAACTGGCCGGATTTCAGATGGGATTCTGAGGCATTGCTAGAGCCCATGAGCCACCTTAGTCATATACACGGACTTCTGAACGGCCGTATGTCGATGCTTGGCTTTAATGAAAAAAGCCAATCATTGCTGTCGGCAATGACCGATGAGTTGATTAGTTCGTCGGAGATTGAAGGCGTGCTTCTCAATCCTAAATCAGTGAGAAGCAGTCTCGCCAGGCGTCTTGGAATAGAGGATGATGGATTGCTCGCTGAAGACCATTATGTTGAAGGTCTTGTCGATGTGATGCTCGATGCAGTGCATAACTACAGAGTACCTTTGACAGCCGAGCGCCTCTTCGGATGGCACGCAGCTCTGTTTCCTTTAGGTCGAAGCGGCATGCACAGCATTACCGTAGCCGACTGGCGAAAGGGAGAAGAACCTATGCAGGTCGTTTCCGGGGCTTTCGGACACGAAAAGGTGCATTATGAGGCTCCGGCATCGGCTGATGTCCCGGCAGAAATGGCGCGGCTAATCGATTGGTTCAACAGGTCCGACCAGTCGCCCTTTATAATGGCAGCTGTGGCCCATCTATGGTTCGTGACCATTCATCCGTTTGATGATGGCAATGGTCGCATAAGTCGCACAATTGCCGATATGCTGCTTGCCCGTCTCGATTTGGGTTCCGGACGATATTACAGTATGTCGGCAGAAATCAATCGTAACAAGAAGGTATACTACGAAATACTGGAGCGCACGCAGAAAGGCGATCTCGATATTACCGAGTGGATTCTGTGGTTTTTCAATTGTCTTGAAAAGGCAATTACGCGAACTTCGGCAGTTGTCGAGCGTACATTGGAAAAGGCAGCTTATTGGGATAAGTTTCGGGATGTCGAAATCAACGAACGTCAGCGCAAAGTCATCAACCGTCTTTGGGATGGATTTGATGGGAAACTGACCACCTCCAAGTGGGCCAAAATTTGCAGTTGCTCTCAGGACACGGCCCTCCGCGACATCAACGACCTCATATCCAAGGATATGCTCCGTGACAGCGGAGAGGGCGGCCGTAGCACCAACTACCTACTACCCGAGTAACCCGCCTCAATAATCAGAGAACAGCAGCGATTTTGCGTATATTGCCAAGCCGATTCATAAATGAAGAGTCTGATTTTGCGACCTGCATATTATATGCGCTTTGCAACTTCAAGAATAACTCGGCCTCAATGCCCCAAGCAGCCTCCAACAACAGGGCTAATTCTGTATTAACAGCGCGTTTACCATTGATAACTTCATTGAGAAGAGAGGGCGAAACACCGATTTGATTCGCAAGTTTCGCTTGTGAAAGATTACGATGCAGCATATTAGACCAATTGACTACCAATAGTTTGAGGCTTAAATGGTAGGAAAGTCTGATTTTGTTCCTTTTTCTGCGCTGAACTTTTGCAAAGATAATGCGTTTTTCCGGTACAAGGAAACAAATGGGAAGACTTTGATAAAAAAGGTGATTTTTGGGTGCGATTTTGTAAGTCTTTCAATGATATTTACGAAAGATGTTGTAGGGTGTTTCATCTGTTATTATGTTGTGATTATACCGCAGATTATTTCTCCAAGATTGAATACGAAGTGACTTATACCGATTGCTGGCGAAAAGAAAAATCAGTCGGGTAAATCTTCCTTTTCCCTCTGTTTAACTTAACTTTATTGCCCGTGTATATAATAACGGTCATTAAAGTCAAGTTGAGTATCTTTTTCTTTTGGCAAGCCAATAATTATGCGCATTCGTTGGCTATTTCAAAACATATTACTACTTTTGTATTGTAAATGTCAATATAGTGAATATAATAGCGATATATAGTGTTTAATCATCAGTATAGTGATATATAAATATGAAAGATTTGTTTGAATACTCCACTCCTGAACTGGTACGCATGTTGGGTACTCGTTTTAAGGAATATAGAATGCGGTGCAATCTGACACAAAAAGAAGTGTCGGAACTTTCAGGTGTCGGGCTTACTACCATACACAAGTTTGAAAATGGCACGGCAGGCAACCTTTCATTGTCAACATTTATTCTCTTGTTGAAGGTGGTAGGTCAGATTAATTCTTTAGACGATATTTTGCCGGAATTGCCCGAATCCCCTTATCTTATGCGTGAAAATGAGAAAAAAGCGCAACGAATCAGACACTCTAAATAAGACATACAGATATGATGAAGTCGTTAAAAATAATACTTTGGGAAGAAGAAATTGGTCGTTTGGCTTGGGATGAACGCCGACATCTTTCTTATTTCACATATAATCCCGATTTTATCAGAAAAGGATTGAATATATCCCCTTTGGTTGCACCTGTTGATGGTACCAGAGGGCTGTTGCCTGTTTGGGGTGAAGAAGCCAAGATTTACCAGAAGCTTCCGGCATTTGTCGCAGATTCATTGCCTGATGCCTGGGGTAACCAATTGTTTGATTTATGGCGTCAACAGCAAAAAATATCCAATTCAGAGATAAATCCGTTGGATAAGCTCTCGTTTATAGGCAGAAGAGGAATGGGTGCGTTGGAATTTATTCCGGAAACTAACAGGGAGCGCCGAATAGAAAAGATAGATGTCAAGTCGTTGGCGGATTTGGCAGAACGCATTTTCGTAGAAAGGGAGAATGCCCGTATTATGCCGGAGGAGTCCATAACCATGCAATCTTTGTTGACTGTAGGTACATCCGCCGGGGGACGTCAGCCGAAAGCGATTATTGCGATAAACAGAGAAACAGGAGAGATACGAAGCGGTCAAATTGCAGCTTTGGAAGGATATGACTCTGTCTCTTATACACATCTCCGAGCCCACGAGACTCGACGTCATCTCGT
>ENA-OYWU01000419-OYWU01000419.1-human-gut-metagenome-genome-assembly--contig:-NODE-419-length-24512-cov-7.268389_pt1 | contig 24512 bp, 18 predicted proteins | sample MGYA00244173_ERZ653403 | MGnify/ENA primary metagenome ERZ653403 (study PRJEB26926, sample SAMN06165043) | human gut metagenome | biome: ENVO:00009003; feature: ENVO:2100002; material: ENVO:00002003...
AGATGACGTCGAGTCTCGTGGGCTCGGAGATGTGTATAAGAGACAGGCCTTACAGAGTGGATGGTGTCTATCTTCCCCGCACTCCGCTAACGCTGCGTACGGGGATAAGCACGGTTGCGGCCCTCCGGGCCCTTATGACGACACCTGGCATGAGAACCTTAATTAGGTGACATTGTCGCAAAGCGACGTCTTTACAATTTGAATCCAGTCGCGGAATCCAATCGCGATAGGTTGGACTTGCAAACTTTTCAGCCTAAAAGTGTGATACTTCAAATATTATTTGTAATTTTACCACTGCAGACCGTCTCGCAGACCACGCCAGTAGGGTGAGGTTCACCGAACCAACTCCCGGTCTGGGGTGAAGCGAGGTGGGATGTGACTGACATAATATAAGAAAGCGTTTATCCGCGCTGATTCTTGACGTTCAGGAATTCTCGCAAAATTTCATTTAGATGTCAAGGATTGAGCAACGGTAGATGCCCGTGGATATGTGATTATCTTGCATCCGGCATGGTGTTTCGTGAGAAACATGGCCGGAGGCTTTGATTGCATATACTGGCGTGGGCTTCTGCACGTTGCCGTCCGACATCTAAAGGGCAATGCGAGAAGCCTCTGAACGTAGGACGGTAACTGATACAGATTCCTACGCTTTTTCTTTTTAATTTCACCGGACAGGCGTATTGCCTGCCTGTGAATCAAATGCCAACGAGGGGATGACGTCGGCGGAAATCTTTCTATGGAACCATCGTGCAATCTGTTCTATCTTGAAAACAGTCAACCCGATGTGGAGATTCGTCAATATCTTCCATTGACCCGTCTGTTGGACCAACTCGTCCGAAAAAAATATTATATCTCACAGAAAAACCGTTTTGAAGATGCCAACGAGGGGAAGCTCCCGATTCAATTGACATTCCACCCCATCCTGGCAAATAAAAAATGTGACGCCAAGGATGACGAGCTTCTGACGAGACAAAACGAGAAAGGCGATAAACTCACAGAACTCTCACATGGTTATGTGTCTTGCTGGACAAAGGACACTGACGAGAATATACTGATGTGGAAAAGCTATGCACCACAAGCGGGAGTGTGCATATGTTCCACAATTTCCAATTTTATAGCCTCATTCGACGCTGATTCTTTCAGGAAATATGACACATATTGTGCTCCGGTGGCATATCGGACATTGAAGTTTACGGACGATGCCGAGGATGCCCTCTTCGTAAAACAACCATATTACAAGGTTGAGAAAGAAGTGAGATTCCTTTTCTCACCTAAAAACCAAGAAGAAAAAGCTGACAGTAAGATATGGCTGCCGGTTAATCATGCTGTGATGATAGATAAAGCGATTCTATCTCCGGATATACCATTTGCTGCAGCTAATTCCATTAAAGAATGTTTATCTAAATTCAGAATTACGGCGGAATTATCTAAAATCAAGTTAAACACAAATAAATAAATTTTCAATCATGATTAAATCACATTATTTGCAGTCCGCATTCAAGCGTTGCTGCCTGACTTTGTTGTTCCTGTTTTCATTGACATCATTCAATGCCAGGTCCTCTGATTTCACTGTTGATGGACTTTCATATACAATGTTGTCCATGAACGATTTAACTTGTGAAGTATCAGGATGGGACGGCACAGGTGATGGAAATGTCACAATTCCAGCTATTGTGACATATAAAGGCCGTGATATATCTGTAATCCAAATTGGTAATGGTGTTTTCAAAGACTGCTATTTCACATCTATAACCTTACCATCATCATTGTTAACAATAGATAATGATGCATTTATGAACTGCTATAACTTAGAGGAAATAAATTTAAATTCAGTTAATCGGATTGGTTATAGAGCTTTTCAAAATTGTAGAGGGTTGAAAAAAATAACGATAACATCAAAATTAGTAATAGGCCAACAAGCATTTGAAGATTGTAGTCAACTGAGATATATAGTTGGTAGTGAATCAATAATAGGTATTGGATATGAGGCTTTCAGAAATTGCGCCTCGCTACAAAATGTGCATTTTAGGGATTTAAAATGGATTAGTGACTATGCGTTTTTCGGCTGCAAATCTTTAACAGAGGTTATTATTCCCTCTACAGTGACAGAAATTCTTAAGGGGGCTTTTAATAGTACGAATTTGGATGCTTTTATAATTGAAGATAGTGATCAATCAATATACCTGAAAGAGTATATGGCTTATGCAAAATATATCTACATTGGGCGAGATACGGAGTTGTTTGACGGTGATAGTAATAGCATAGGAGTCGGAAGAACATTAGAATTAGGGAAATATGTCAAGAAGTTCAACTGTATAAAATATTGGAGTCATATAGATTGTCTTATTTCACATAATCTTACACCCCCCAGTATTTCTGGGGTATCTAATTCTGAGGTATCTAATTCTGGTTATATGAATATTGAAGTACGGGTTCCTGCTGAGGCTTTGGAGGCATATAAACAGGCTCCTGTGTGGAAAAACTTTTGGAGTATAAAAGCCATTGAAGATGAGAGCGGCATTTCAGATATAGAGCGTGATGACGACGATTCTTTTCAGGTATATGACACGAATGGTATCCTTGTTGATGCCTCATGCACTTCCGAAAAACTGCAGCAGCTTCCGCATGGAGTATACATTGTGGTAAAGCAAGACAAACGCATGAAGATAAAAATATAACCATCCTATTGCCGCCAAACGGAGGGACGCACGGCTCGCGCGTCCGCCATTAACACATTGATTACCAACGAATGCGCAAACCATGCAATGCCATTACGATAGTTGGAGAGGTGCACCGCCTCAAATTCCACAGGTGACTCAGGCTTTCGCCGGAGGCGATGGACCGTGGTGAACCCCATGAAAGCGACGCTTCGCTTTCATGAGGTTAACCACAGAATATAGCTTCCGGCGATACCAATCAGAAACGAGGCTGTGCGGGAAGTCCGGGTCAAGCCGAAATATCGGTGCATGGAAATCAGCATTTCTCCATGATAATGCATCCACTTGTAGGGTCGCGACCTGTCGCGACTGCAGCCGGGATGTTGCAAATGAATGCCTGATGCTCAAATATGTTCCGCAGGGTTGCAGTCGCGACAGGTCGCGACCCTACAAGTGGATGGATATGACTTCGGTTTACTAAAATCAAATGCACCGAACTTTCGGTTTGAACCCGGATTTTCGATTTGATCCGCATTATGTTTTCAGAAGATTACCGCAAAAAAGAAGAGAGAGGCTGCGCCTTTATCGGCACAGCCTCTCCGCAGATTCCTATTTAATCACCAATCATTTCACAATTTTCAGAACCTTTCCTGCCGCGCGGAGCACATAAACGCCTGCTGACAGAGAGGTCACATCAAGCTCGGTGACACCGTCGGCGCGGGCAGCAAGTGCGCCCGACACGGCATACACCTCAATCACTGTGGGCTGCGAAACCGTAATCACACCTGCAGCGGCATCATAACGCAGGTCAGCGCCATCGGCCGAAACCATACCTATGCCGGCCGGATCCTCACCCTCATACTGCTCGAGCATAGGGCTGGAACCCTCGTGGTTCACCGTGAAGGCAGCCCAATATTTGGAGCGCGCAATTGCCACATCCGATTTCAGGCACACATTGGCCGACTGCGTATATGTGGGATCAACCACAACGAAACGGCCATAGTTGGCCTCGGTGCGCTGCGGCAGCGAATTCACAAGAGCCGTCATAGCAGCGCCCTTGATGGCATTGCCATAGCAATTGAGATATGTGAGGTCAGGACAGCCCGACAAGTCCATTGCTGTAAGGAGGTTTCCTTCGCAGCTGAGAGTGGTAAGTTTGGCGTTATTTGTAACATCAAGCTCCGTAAGGTCGTTCAGGCCGATATAAAGCTCCGTCAGATTGGGGAGATTGCTGACATCGATCGCACTTACATTCGAGAACATGGGCTGAAGCGAAACAGCATCGCCATAAACCACAGCCGGCACACCCTCGGTCATCTTGAGCGTGAGCGCCTCACCGTTCCAGCCCGAGATTTCAGCACCTTCCACTGTGGGAGGTGTGGTAGCGTCGGCGTACGCGCCGTCAGCAAATTTAACGGAGAACATCAGATGATCGGCCGGAGTCTGGGTGATTGTGAAATATTCGTCAGGCAGCTCGGGGCCGGTGGGCTCGGAACCTTCATATTTCACGCCCGTCTGATAACGGTCGCCGTCCGACCAGTCCTTCACCTCCCAGTTCTTCCCGGTGGCGATAGCCACATCGGTTGTGGTAATCACATTGTTTTCAAGTCCGGCGGCAGCCTTGGTGTCAATCACCATTAGCAGAGGCTCATCTTTTTCACCTTTGCGGAGTGCATTCATCATACGCTTGGCAGCACCGCCTTTAATTGCATTCTGGTACACATCCATACGCAGCAGAGCATCGCATCCGGCCACGTCGACCGATTTCAACCGGTTGGTCTGGCAATAGAGTCTCGCAAGCTTGGAAGCGTTCTCCACATTCAGGCTGACAAGCTTGTTGTTGCGGCAATCCAGATCGGTCAGCAGAATTTCACCTGCAAAGCTCAGCGAAGTAAGGTCGTTGCCGGAGCATTCAAGCTTTGTCACATCACCTTTGATAACAACCGTCTGCGAAGTCAGGGTGAAAGTTTTCAGGCTGCCGGTGAAACCGGAGGTCTCGGCCACGCCGGAAACTGTCACGGCCTTCGACTCAATGTTCAGCTTGATCGTCTCGCCAACGGCACGCGAAGTGACCATCGTTATGGTATTCTCGCCAACCTCCGGCTGATAGTCGGCACCCATGTAGACCGCGCCGTTGTTCTCGCCGCCCTGCCAGTCCATCGTGAGCCAATTCTTGACATATGCTGCAGCCACATTCTCCATGAGGCACACGTTCGACTCTGCGGCATCGCGCGTATCCACTATATAGAGCAACCCCGAACCACTGATTTCTGGAAGGTCGGCGATGAACGTTGCCATACGGTCACCTTTTATATTGTTGCCATAAGCGTCTATACGGCTCAGACGGATGTTGCGGTTGAAATTGAGATTAGACGTACCGCAATTGTGCACATCAACCGATGTCAGAGCCGGACACTGGCCCACCGAAAGCGCCTCAAGCCGGTTGCCACCGCATTTCAGTTCCTCAAGCTTGGGAAGCGCACCGAGAGTAAGCGATGTGAGCTTATTGCCGTTGGCATTGAGCTTCTCAAGCTTGGTATTGGCCGACACGTCAAGCGATGTCAGAGCATTGTTGTGGCAGTCAAGCACCGCCAATTCAGGACTACCCGAGAGATCGAGCGATTCAATCTGATTATTATAGCAGCGCACAATGCTGAGGTCAGGAGCGCCAACCACGGTAAATTCAGTGAGCTGACATCCGTAAACCTCCACATTCGACAAGCCCTCGCAAGAAATTGTTATCTCAGTATCGGGCCCCTTCGAAAGATAAGTGCCGAAAAAGGTTCCGGCATCAGCTCCGGCCACCTCAAACTCGTAAGGCTCCGCCATGATGCGCAGCTCTGTGCCGGCAGGTGCGGAGGTCTTTACTTTGACAACGCCAACGGCAGCAGATGCCGTATGCACGCCACAGATAGCCACCAACGCGGCAACTGCGGACTTCAATAGACGTTTAATCATAAATTGAAAATTGTTTTGGTATGAAAATATGATAACGATATCTCAAAATTCACCTGACATAATATCGCAAAGATATATGAATTTATGGATTTTTGCAATGATTGAAGATTTTTATCACTCACAAACAGCACTTTTTTTAACACAAAAACGGGCAATCTGTCAGTCACCCCGGTCACCAGCTGCCCACGGCACCCCACAGCACGCCCATACTGAGAGGGCGACAGAGAAACAAAAAAAGCGGGACATCTATTGATGTCCCGCTTTTCAACGGTGTGGGCGCTGACGGATTCGAACCGCCGACCCTCTGCTTGTAAGGCAGACGCTCTGAACCAGCTGAGCTAAGCGCCCTTCTCGCCTCAAAAGCGATGCAAATTTAGGCATCTTTTTCATACCATGCAAATTTTACGCCAACTTTTTTCTGATATTTTTTTCGTACCTTTGCATTATCTCACTCCGAAAGCATGGCATAACCTTTGATTTTCCCAAGATTAGCCATAAAACCGATAAACCGAAAAAAATCACATTTCAACAGTCACGCCACATGGAACTCAACCAGCTCACCGCCATTTCGCCCATCGACGGACGTTATCGCGGAAAAACTTCTAACCTCGACCTGTATTTTTCAGAATTCGCACTAATCCGCTACCGCGTGAAAGTGGAGGTGGAATACTTCATCGCCCTGGCAAGCCTGCCACTACCGCAGCTGGCCGGTCTTGCCGCATCGCCCGAAGAACTCAATGCACTCACCACACGCCTGCGTGCCATATATGAGAACTTCACAGTAGCCGACGCAGAGGCCATCAAAGCCCATGAGGCAGTAACCAACCATGACGTGAAGGCTGTGGAATACTTCCTCAAGGAGCGTTTCGACGCAATGGGTCTGTCCGCCCACAAGGAATTCATCCATTTCGGCCTCACATCGCAGGATATCAACAATACATCGGTGCCCATGAGCCTGCGCGACGCGCTGCACAACTCCTATCTTCCCCTCCTGAACGAGCTTATCGACACTCTCGAGGCACGCGCCAACGAATGGGCCGACGTGGCCATGCTTGCCAAGACCCACGGCCAGCCCGCATCGCCCACACGCCTTGGCAAGGAGCTGATGGTGTATGTCTACCGTCTGCGCAAACAGGTGGAACAGCTGCTTGCCGTGCCCGTAAGCGGCAAATTCGGTGGTGCCACCGGCAACTTCAACGCCCACCGCGCAGCATATCCCGGCTACAACTGGCCTGAATTCGCCGCTTCGTTCCTCAAAAACCACCTCGGCATAGAGCGTGAAGAGTTCACCACACAGATTTCAAACTACGACAACATCGCAGCCATGTTCGACGCCCTGCGCCGCATCAACACAATCATCCTCGACCTTGACCGCGACGTGTGGATGTATGTCAGCATGGAATACTTCAAGCAGAAAATCAAGGCCGGCGAAGTAGGCTCCTCCGCAATGCCCCACAAGGTGAACCCCATCGACTTCGAAAACTCCGAAGGCAACCTCGGCATAGCCAACGCCATCTACGCCCATCTGGCCCAGAAGCTCCCGGTGTCACGCCTGCAGCGCGACCTCACCGACTCCACCGTGCTCCGCAACATCGGCGTGCCCATGGCACACTCCATCATCGCCTTCCATTCCACCCTCAAGGGCCTGGGCAAACTGCTGCTCAACCGCACTGCAATAGACCGCGACCTGGCAGGCATGTGGAATGTGGTGGCCGAAGGCATCCAGACCATCCTGCGCCGCGAAGGTTATCCTCACCCCTACGAGACGCTGAAGGCCCTGACACGCACCAACACCACCGTCACCGCCGAAAGCATCTCGGAGTTCATCGACACACTGGAGGTGTCCGACAGCGTTCGCGCAGAGCTGCACGCACTCACCCCATCCACGTACACCGGATTCTGAAAAACTGATCAAATAACACCAATACACTACCAACCATGAAACTGCGTCATGCATTAATATGTGCGGCAATGCTCTGCGGAGCCACGGCCGCACATCCCGTCGCGGCCGACGACAGCCGTCCCGACTGGGAAAATCCCGAAGTGTTCGCCGTAGGGCGTGAACCTGTGCGCGCCACAGCGTACCCCTACCCCACGGCCGCCATGGCCCTCACAAACAACCCGGCCGAATCGCCCTGGTTCAAGAGCCTCAACGGAATGTGGAAGTTCAACTTCTCGAAACGCCCCGCCGACCGCCCGGCCGATTTCTACAAGCCCGGCTACGACACATCGAAATGGGCCGAGATTCCCGTGCCTTCCAACTGGGAGATGCAGGGCTACGGAACCCCCATCTACACCAACACCAATTATCCCTACCCCGCCAATCCCCCCTACATCCCGCATGACGACAATCCTGTGGGCAGCTATGTGACCAACTTCACCCTTCCCGACGACTGGCAGGGCCGCGAGGTGTTCCTTCATTTCGACGGTTCCACAGCAGGCATGTATGTATGGGTGAACGGCGAAAAGGCCGGATATGTGCAGAGCACCAAGAATCCCGCCACATTCAACATCACCCGCTTTCTCCACCCCGGCGAAAACAAACTGGCGTGCGAGGTGTACCGCTGGACCGACGGTTCCTACTGGGAGGACCAGGACTTCTGGCGTCTCAGCGGCATCGACCGTGACGTCTACCTCTACTCCACCGCACCACAGCGCATCGCCGATTTCTTTGCGAAGGCAGGCCTCGACAAATCCTATCGCAACGGCACCTTTGACGTAAATGTCAAGATCGCCGACAACGCATCCGTTCCGGCCAAAGGCTCGCGCCTGCAGATGGCCCTCTACAATGCCGCAGGCAAGGAAGTCATGCACCAGAGCAAAGCAGTCCCCGCGGGTGCTGACGCCGCTGTGACGTTCAGCGGTTCACTCAAGAACGTGGCATCCTGGAGCGCCGAGACCCCCAATCTCTACAGCCTCGTGCTCACCCTCACCGGTGCCGACGGGAAAACCATCGAGGCCACATCGGCCAAAATCGGATTCCGCACCGTCGAAATCCGCAACAGCCAGCTGCTGGTCAACGGCAAACCTGTGGAAATTCACGGCGTGAACCTTCATGAGCACAACCAGATCACCGGCCATGTGGTGGACCGCGAGACAATGATGAAGGACATACGCACCATGAAGCGCCACAACATTAATGCTGTCCGCACCAGCCACTATCCGCAGTCGCCGCTGTGGTATGCACTCTGCGACGAATACGGTCTCTACGTGCTCGATGAGGCCAATGTGGAGGCACACGGCATGGGTGTGCATTTCGACAAAGATGACGCCCGCCCCGGCCATCCCGCACAGGAACCGGCATGGACGGCATCGCTGCTCGACCGCGAGCGTTCCATGGTGGAGCGCGACAAAAACCATCCGTCGGTAATCATCTGGAGCCTCGGCAACGAGAGCGGAAACGGCAAAAACTTCTACTACGCCTACGACCTCATAAAGCAGCTTGACCCCACACGCCCCGTTCACCACGAACAGGCCGGCGAAGGCGCGAACACAGATATTGTATGCCCGATGTATCCCTCCATGAACTATATCCGCGAATATGCATCGCGCACCAACCCCGGACGCCCGTTCATCATGTGCGAATACGCGCACGCCATGGGCAACTCCTCCGGCAATTTCCAGGAATACTACGACATAATCCGCTCGAGCCCGCAGATGCAGGGTGGCTTCATCTGGGACTGGGTTGACCAGGGTCTGCTCACCAAGGACGAAGCCGGCGATGCCTACTGGGCATACGGCGGTGACTTCGGCGCCTACAACTACACCCACGACAACAATTTCTGCATCAACGGCGTTGTGATGCCCGACCGCACCCCCAACCCCGGACTGTATGAAATCAAGAAGGTGTACCAGGATCTCCGCTTCTCCCCTGCCGACCTTGACAACGGGATGGTGAACATCGAGAACCATTTCCTGTTCCGCGACCTCAGCAACTACAACTACAAATGGCAGCTGCTGCGCAACGGCGCCGTAATGGCCGAGGGCACCCTCCCCGCCATGGCAATCAAGCCCGACCAGACCAAGGCCGTGAAGATTCCTCTCCCCGCTTTCGACCGCAATGACGGAAACGCCTACCATCTTTCGGTCTACGCCTATGCAACCGAGGGTGACGACATCATCCCGGCCGGTCACGAAGTGGCACGCGAGCAGTTCGCACTCAACACTCCCGCCTGTGCCAAGAGCATCGACGAACTGTGGAACACATCGGTAACCAACGGCAAAGCAATGGCAGCCCCCACATTTGAGAACAAGCCCGACCGCAAAAACCGCGACGAGGTGGTTATCCGCACCGCCAACGGCGTGACGGTGAAATTCCGCAAATCGAACGGCGACCTCACCGACTACTCGCTCGACGGCCACCGCCTGCTTGCCGGAAATCCCACTCCGCTGTTCTGGCGTGCCCCCACCGACAATGATTTCGGCGAAGGCATTCAGGTGCGCAGCAACGTATGGCGGTCGGCAGGCTATAACCGCCGGCTCGTCAATATGGATGTAACCACCGAAGGGAACAAGGTGATTGTCACCAACAAATACCGCCTTCCTGATGTGAATTCCGATTACACTCTGCGCTACACGGTGTTCCCCAACGGCAGCCTCGGAGTTGATGCTTCATTCACCCCCGACAATGCGAAAGCTCTTCCGGAGATGATGCGTTTCGGCATCATAACCCAGACCCCGAAGGATATGGACAACTTCGCATGGACCGGCCGCGGCCCGTGGGAAAACTATTCCGACCGCAACACAGCCGCTTTTGTGGGCAACTACAGCAAGAAGGTGGCCGACATGTTCCACCCCTACATTCGTCCGCAGGAAACGGGCTACCTCACCGATGTGACACGCGCATCGCTTACCGACGCCAAAGGCTACGGTGTGGAGGTTGAAACTCTGCAGCCGCTCAACATCACGGCTCTTGATGTTCAGCCCTCCGACCTTGACTTTGGAGTTGACAAGCACCAGATTCACAACTCCGACGTGCGCCACAGCCGCGGACACAACTATCTGTACATCGACCTGTTCCAGCGCGGTGTTGGCGGCGACAACTCCTGGGGCGCACATCCCCACAATCCCTATCGCCACTTTGCCGGCAACCTGAGCTATTCCTTCCTGCTCAACCCCCTGAAATAACCAAAGGGCACAAAAAAATCACCGTGATATCGGGCAAATCCGATATCACGGTGATTTTTATATCAGTACAAAATGAACTATTCCGTTCAATGCACGGGAATTTTCGCTATGCGGCGGGCATGGCGTCCACCCTCGAACTCCGTGTGCAGGAATGTGTCGACAATGGCAAGAGCCAGCTCCGGCGCGATGAACCGGGCGGGAAGCACAAGCACATTGGCATCGTTGTGGCGGCGTGCCAGCGAAGCAAGCTCGGTGTTCCAGCACAAAGCGGCACGTATCCCCTGATGCTTATTGAGTGTCATGGCTATGCCGTTGCCCGAGCCACACATGGCTATGCCGGGATAGCATTCGCCCGATTCCACTGCCAGTGCGCACGGATGCGCGAAGTCGGCATAATCGCAACTTTCGGCCGAGTATGTGCCGAAATCCTTGTACTCCCGATTATTGGCCTCGAGATAGCCTTCCACAATCGATTTCAGTTCGAAACCGGCATGGTCGCTGCAAATTCCAATCATATAAGTATCTGTTTTTTGGTTTGTCAATGATATAGATTCCAGGTGAACGATTACCACCGTAGTCATTCCGCTGCGCCGGAGGCTACTGGCTCTATCCGGGCGGCAGGTGTGGCGGATGGCGCCACTGTCTCGCCGCCGTCTGCGGGAGCCGGCGGAGTGTCGAGCACAGGGCCGCCGGTATCGGCAAGCGGATCAGACTGCTGACGCACCCACTTCTTTATAGGCAACGTATAGCTCACCGTAAACGAACCCGTGATGGCGCCGCGCGAACCGTAACCGGGGATGTACCACGGCTCGCCGAATTCGGCCGCCGACTGGTGAAGTATAGCCTTGTATCTGATGCTCCACCCCATCGATACGGGACCGAACACCTTCACACGCAAGCCGAACAGCACCTGCATATAGGTGACGTTGCTTGTCTGTCCGGGCAGATTGAACACAGCCTCCTGCCCCCAGTATCCATCGGTGAGGCGAACGTCGTTCACCTCGTATTTGAAGTGCGACCATCCGAAACGCAATCCGGCAAACACCATGTAGTCCGGATTACTGTTATACAGAAAGTTATAGTTGCATCCTATGCGGAAATAAGGGGTAATGGGCACTTTGTACGTGTAGTTGCCGTCATCGGGGGTGTAGTTAGCCTGACCCAGACCCACTTCCACCACCGGAATGTAGCGGTTGTGCAGATTCAGCTCACCTGAGAACTCTATGAGCCCGTAATGCTGCCCGAACAGACGCATCACCGGGTCCCACACGTCCACTCCCACGGCTGCCGCGTGGAAAAGCGGCTGCTTCATTTTGGGAATCTTTGTTTCAGGCGTCTGGGTCGTGTCGGCCACCTCCTTGCCGGTGATGGTGTCCACAAGAATCACATTGCCGGCGGCATCGTGCATGTGCGCGAGCTTGGAATAATCGATTGAATCGTTGGGATTACGGTTCTCGTTTTTCCCCTCAATCCCTTTCGATGCGCTTTTCACGGGGTTGATTCTGCGTTGCGCATAGCCCTCCTGCCCCACAGCACATGTTGCCAGAACCACAAGGAGCAATGCTAAGTGCATAAACCTTTTCATAAGGCAATCCTCCTTTCTCCGGCTGCCGGCGTGACGGGGTTCTCGGGATTCTCCGGCTCCTCGGGGTTTTCGGGGTTCTCCGGTTCATCCGGCTCCTCAGGAGTTTCCGGCTCGGCTATGCGGAAAAACACCTTGAAGCGCTCCAAGTCAACGTTGTTTATCACCGAATCCACCACGGCGACCGAATCGATAAGATGCTTTGTATAGCTGATGCCTGTGACTCGGTACACGTAAAATGCCCCGCACTCTTCGGATGCGAAATATGGCTCGGAGGTATAGCGGATAGTGAGGATATCGTCAAGTTCCGGCTTGTCGAGACCCTGCTCCTTGTAATCGTAGTGGAACCGGAACGAAGTCTGCTCCGAATCGAACCGTAGCGGGAAATAAAGCCACTGCACACTCGAACCGCTTTTGATCAGCAACGAATCGTCGGGAGCGCCCACGCCGCCAAGCTCCAGCGAATCAAGAATCACCGGCGACTGCGTGGCCATATTATAGAATCCCATCATAGGTAGGGCGCTGTGATTGTCGGTGCATCCGGCAGTGTTGCATCCGGTGAGCGCCGGCATCAGCGCAGTTATGCCGGCCAATGCAGCCACCACCCACCAAAGCCGCCTCATCCGGCGTGGCTCACAGATTAAGTTCCTGTTCAATTTCATACTCGTTGCGGCGGTTGGAATTGCGCACAATCAGTTCGCCCAGAAATCCGGTAAGGAACAGCTGCGTGCCAAGAATCATCATTGTGAGCGACAGATAGAAATAAGGGGAGTCGGTGACAAGGATGTAATGATGCCCGGCATGCATGGCGTAAAGCTTGGAGGCACCGACAATAATCACTGCCACAAATCCGAGCAGAAACATCAGCGAGCCCAACAGCCCGAAGAAATGCATGGGCTTTATGCCGAACTTATTTGTGAACCAGAGCGTGGCCAGATCAAGATAACCGTTCACAAAGCGGTCAAGCCCGAACTTGGTGGTGCCGTATTTGCGGGCCTGATGTTTCACCACCTTCTCGCCTATGCGGGTGAATCCGGCATTCTTGGCCAGATAGGGGATGTAGCGGTGCATATCACCGTACACCTCGATATGTTTCACCACCTTGTTGCGGTAGGCCTTCAGTCCACAGTTGAAATCATGCAGGTTGTGGATGCCGCTTACTTTGCGTGCCGTAGCGTTGAACAGCTTGGTGGGGATGGTTTTCGAAAGCGGGTCGTAACGCTTCTGCTTCCAGCCGCTCACAAGGTCGTAGCCTTCCTCCGTAATCATGCGGTAAAGCTCCGGAATCTCGTCGGGCGAGTCCTGAAGGTCGGCATCCATGGTGATCACCACATCGCCTTTAGCCCTTTCGAAACCGGTGTTCAGCGCCGGTGACTTGCCGTAATTGCGGCGGAAATACACCCCTTTGACCGCAGGATTGCTTTTGGCAAGCGATTCGATTACCTCCCACGAGGTATCGGTTGAACCGTCGTTCACGTAAATCACTTCATATGAAAAACCGTTGGCAGCCATCACGCGCTCAATCCAGGCCTGCAGCTCCGGCAGCGACTCGGCTTCGTTAAACAACGGTACTATGACTGATATATCCATGTCGAAATCCAGATTATAATTTTTTCTTTGACCCAAGTGTCCTGACTCCACAGCTGGCGCACGGTATGCCTCAATACCACCCGTTGCGGATGCCTCATTTATATCGCCCCGGTTTGCGGAGTTTCACAAGTCCGGCAACGAGCATCGACAGCAGACTGCCCGAAAACATTCCGAGCCACATCCAGCCGAATGCCACATTCAGCGGCGAAATCAGTCCTGAGTTCTGTTTTATCATTTCAAGCTCCTCGGCCGCAGCCTGCGCTCCGGCACCTTCCGCATTGCGGTAGAATTCAAGTGCGGAATCGATGGCATGCAGAAGGAACTGTGGGTCTATCCATTTGAGATACACCAGCCCTGCGGCTCCGAAAATCAGGCTTCCGCAGGCAAACGTGACGATTCCCTGCATCCACAGGGCCGAGAAGGTCAACAGTCCGTGAGCCGCCAGCTGCGAACGCCGCATGAAGATGTAGCACAGCACCGGCACACCCACCGCCATGGCAGATGCCAGCAGATTCACCGCCGGCACCTTGAAGCCGAGCGCACTTAGCAGCAGCATGGCCACAAAATAAACTCCCAGCAGGAAACCGTCGTCGGCTCCCCTGGCATAAATGTTCTTTATGTTATTGTTTCCTTCAGCGGTCATAGATCTTGCAATCCCACAAAGATACGAATAAGTCGAGTGCAAAGCCAAATTTATTTGAGCTTTGCCGAGCGTGAGTATCTAAGACGTAGTCAAAGATACGAATTTAATTGTAAGTATCCGGCAAAATTTGAACGTTATGAGCCGGAGTCTGAAAAAACATCACCTCCACGGCATATGATGCTGAACAACATGTGCCGTGGATTTCCTTAGACCGAAAGGGTTTTGTATATTTGCAAAACCGGAAAATCATGTCCGGCCACACAGAATATTGAATCAGAAACCATGAAAAGAAAGCAGCTACTCCTCGGCGACGAGGCCCTTGCGTTGGGAGCCATCAACGCAGGTCTCTCGGGCGCGTATGCCTACCCGGGGACACCGTCAACCGAGATTCTTGAGTTCGTACAGGGCAATGGCACAGCCAGATCGCGAGGCATCCATTCCCACTGGTCGTCAAACGAGAAAACAGCCGTGGAAGAAGCGCTTGGCATGTCGTTCTGCGGCAAACGTGCCATCGTTTCCATGAAGCACGTAGGCCTGAACGTGGCGGCCGACCCGTTTGTAAATTCTGCAATGACCGGCGCCAACGGCGGTCTGCTTGTCATCTCGGCCGACGACCCCTCGATGCATTCATCGCAGAACGAGCAGGATTCACGTTTCTACGCCTCGTTCGCCCTCATCCCCACCCTCGAACCGTCCGACCAGCAGGAGGCCTACGACATGGGCGCCTACGGATTCGGTCTGTCCGAACGTCTCCAGCTCCCCGTTATGGTGCGCATGGTCACCCGTCTGGCCCATTCCCGTGCCGTGGTTGAGGCTGAGGAAACAGCCTCGGCTGAAAACGCCATGTCCTACCCTGCCAATCCGCGCCAATGGGTACTGATGCCCGGCAATTCGCGTGTACGCTACCGCCAGCTGCTCGCCCAGCAGGAAGAACTGGAAAAGAGTTCGGAAGAGTCGCCTTTCAACCGCTACACACCGGGCACCGACCGCCGCATAGGCATCCTCGCCTCCGGCATAGCATACAACTACGTGCGTGAATGCTTCCCTGCCGGATGCCCGTTCCCGCTGTTGAAAATATCACAATATCCCCTCCCCCGCAAGGCAGTGGCCACACTGGCCGATGCATGCGACGTGCTCCTCGTTGTAGAGGAAGGTCAGCCGGTGATTGAACGCGCCCTGCGCGGACTGCTCGACCGCGGCCTGAACATCCGCGGCAAGCTCGACGGCGTGCTCCCCTCCTCAGGCGAACTGAATCCCGACAACGTGGCCGCCGCCATTGCATCGCTCGTGCCGGACATGAAGGACGAACTTCTGCGCCCCGTGCCTGAAGCCGCCCCCATCGTGGCTCCACGTCCGCCGGCCCTCTGTCAGGGTTGCGGCCACAGAGACGTGTATGCCGCACTCAATGCTGCTCTCCAGAACTTCGAAAGCCCCAAAGTGTTCGGCGACATAGGTTGCTACACTCTCGGTTGGCTTGCCCCCTACAACGCTATCGACACCTGCGTGGACATGGGAGCCTCAATCACAATGGCCAAAGGTGCAGCCGACGCCGGCCAGCATCCCGCCGTGGCCATCATCGGCGACTCAACATTCACGCATTCCGGAATGACCGGTCTGCTCGATGCTGTCAACGAGAACTCTCCCATGACAGTGATTATCTCCGACAACCTCACCACCGGCATGACCGGCGGACAGGATTCGCAGGGCACAGGAAAACTTGAAGAGATATGCCTCGGCCTGGGCGTTGACCCGGCCCACCTGAAAACCATCGACTCGCTGCCACGCAACCACGAGGAGATGAAGCAGCTGTTCACAGAGGAATTCAATTATCGCGGCCTCTCGGTAATCGTATCGCGCCGCGAGTGCATCCAGACCGCACGCCGTCACGCCAAAAAAGCCTGACAGCCGCGATTCCTCACATTTTCCAAACAACCAATCTCATAACACGAACAGAATGAAAACCGATATAATTCTTGCCGGAGTGGGCGGACAGGGAATCCTTTCCATCGCCACCATTCTGGGAACAGCCGCCCTCCGCGAGGGCCTTTACCTCAAACAGGCCGAAGTGCACGGCATGAGCCAGCGCGGCGGCGACGTAATGTCGTGCCTGCGCCTCAGCTCCGACCCCATAGCATCCGACCTTATCCCCATGGGCGGTGCCGACATCATCGTATCGCTCGAACCGATGGAGGCACTCCGCTATGTGCAGTGGCTTTCGCCCCAAGGCTGGATAGTGACCAACACCGTGCCGTTCGTCAACATCCCGAACTATCCGGAAATGGACGCCGTGATGGCCGCACTTGAAAGCCGCGACAACGTGATTTCGTTCGACATGGACACCACGGCCAAGGAAGTGGCCACCCCGCGTGCATCCAACATGGTGCTTCTCGGCGCGGCGAGCCTCCTGTGCGGCATCGAGACCGAAAAGATTGAGGATGGCATCCGCACGGTGTTCGGCGCCAAAGGTGAGAAAATCGTTGAATCGAACCTCGCCGCATTCCGTGCCGGACTGCAGCGCGCACGCGAAATTTCCGGCAGATAAGCCATAATCACAAGTGTCAGAACCATGAAACCTATTTCAAACGCCACACTCAGCAGCGAAATGGCGGCGATGAACATCAGCAACATCGCCACAGCCACCATCAGGCAGATTCTCGCACTCGCACACCATCTTGAAAGCCATCTCGGCGAACCGTTCGTACACCTCGAGATGGGCAATCCCGGACTGCCGGCCTCACAGGTGGGTATCAATGCCGAACGCGAAGCCCTGCTCACGGGCATCGCATCGCAATATCCCAACATCGCCGGCATCCCGGCCCTGAAAAAGAACGGCTCACGCTTCCTGAAAGCATTCCTCGACATCGATATTCCGGAGCGTTGCATAGTTCCCACCGTGGGATCCATGCAGGCCACATTCACACTTTTCCTTCTGCTTGGCCAACGCCTTCCGGGACGCGACACCATCCTGTTTCTCGACCCCGGCTTCCCGGCCCAGCACAATCAGGTGAAACTGCTCGGACTGAAACAGGAATCGCTCGACATCTACGACTGCCGCGGCGCAGCCCTTGAGAGCCGCCTCGACGAGATTCTCTCGAAAGGCAACATCACAGCCCTGCTCTACAGCAACCCCAACAACCCGGCTTGGATCAACCTCACATCAGAGGAGCATAAGATTATAGCCCGTATGGCCGAAAAGCACGACGTGATAATCATCGAGGACCACGCATACCTCGGCATGGACTTCCGCCAGCGCTACGGCATCCCCTATCAGGAGCCATATGTGCCCACTGTTGCCCGTTACACCTCGAAATGCATCCTGCTTGTGTCGGCATCCAAGATTTTCAGCTACGCAGGCCAGCGCATCGCCATGGTGTGCATGACGCCGGAAGTGGCCGACAGGGTCTACCCCTTCTTCGAGCAGTTCTATGAAATGCCAACGCTGGGCGACGCCTATATTTTCGGAGTGCTCTATTGCGCTTCGTCGGGCGTGACCCATTCCAGCCAGTACGCCTTTGCCAGCATGCTCGGCGCAGCCGTCGACGGCACGCTCGATTTTGTGGACGTGTCGAAAGAATACGGCCGACGCGCCGGTATTGCCAAAAAGATGTTCACCGACAACGGCTTCCATCTCGTCTATGCCCTCGACGGCAAACAGCCCATCTCCGACGGATTCTTCTTCACAATGGGCTATCCCGGAATGACAGGCGACGAGTTGCAGCAGAACCTGCTGCGCTACGGAGTGTCGACCATCTCGCTCCCCTCAACCGGAAGCAAACAGCAGGGTGTGCGCGTGTGCGTGTCAATGCTCAGCGATGACGACACATTCAACCGCCTGGCCGAACGTCTGGCTGCCTTCCATAAAGACCACCCATTCTAACCTGACTGACACAATCCATGACAATACCCAATCTCATGACCGCCGATGAGGCCGCACGGCTCATCAAAAGCGGTGACCATGTCTATATTCAGGGAAGCACCTCTATCCCGGAAACACTGGTGGAGGCCATGACCCGACGCGGGCATGAACTGCGCGACGTGGTGCTCTATTCCGGTTTCTCGGTATCGAAAGGCGAAGCACCCTACTGCAAACCGGAATACAAGGACTCGTTTCTGGTGGACACCTGTTTCGTCTCAAACAACGTGCGCCGCTGGATTGCCGAAGGTTACGGTGCCACCACACCGCGTTTCCTCGGTGAAGTGCCCGAGCTGTTCCGCGACGGCACATGGCCGGTGGACGTGGTGCTGCTCAACTGCTCCATGCCCGACAAGGACGGCTATGTGAGCTTCGGCGTATCGGCCGACCTCGCCACATCCGCCACCGAATGCGCCCGCACCGTCATAGCCCAGCTCAATCCCCACATGCCTTTCAGCTTCGGAGATCCGGTGATACACGTATCGCGTCTGGCGGCCGCCGTGATGGTGGATGATCCCCTTGTGGAAGTACCCACCCCCGAACCGGGAGCGGCCGACATAGCCATCGGCAACGCCATTGCCGAACGCATCCCCGACGGTGCCACCCTTCAGATCGGCGTCGGCGGCATTCCCAATGCCGTGATCCGCGCCCTGAGCAACCACAAGCACCTCGGCCTGCACACCGAAGCCATGACCGACGGTGTGCTTCCCCTCATCGAAAAGGGTGTGATTGACAACTCGGAGAAAAAAGTAATGCCCGGCAAATCCGTGGCCTGCCTGGCGCTCGGTTCCCGACGGCTATACGACCTCATGGACTACAACAAGGACATGGTGTTCAAGGATGTGGCATGGACAAACGACCCGTTCATCATTGCCCAGAACCCCAAGGTGATGGCCATAAATTCATGCCTTGAGATTGACCTCACAGGGCAGATCTGCGCCGACTCCATCGGCACACGCATCTTCTCAGGAATCGGCGGACAGCACGACTTCGTCTACGGGGCTTCGCGCAGCGAGGGCGGCCGCTCATTCCTTGCAATGACCTCCACAACATCGAAGGGTGTCGGGAAAATCAAGCCGGTGCTCACTCCCGGCGCAGGCGTGGTCACAACCCGTTTCCAGGCCAATTATGTGGTAACGGAACACGGCATTGTCGACCTCCGTGGCCGCAGCCTCCCCGAACGCGCCAAACTGCTCATTTCCATCGCCAATCCTGCCGACCGCGAAATGCTCGACCGCGCAGCTCGCGAACGGTTCGGACACTCCTATGCCCGTCTGCATTAAAGCAGCGGATACTGTTTTATGAACCAACTCGCCAAGGCCATCGAAAAGGTGATGCACGCATCGGGTTCACCGGTGCTTACCGTAAAGGACGTGCGCACCCTCGATGGCCTTGACGCATTCCATCACCTCCCGTCGGCCCGATTCATTCTCCTCACAGCCGTCCGCAGCGGAGTGGCCACAAGGATGGCGGCACTCGGTGAGAATTCTCCTGAAACACAACGTCTGCTCGAACGCTTCATAACACACACCGGATTCTCCCCTGATCAGGCCATTCCTGTACTCGAGGCCTACGCTTGCGCCATCGGTTTGCAGCTTAAAATTACGCCTGAAGAGAAACGGCTAAGCCTCAAAGACCTGAAGGAACGGGACTCTATTCACGACAGGACAGCGGAAGAAGCGGGCGATGAAGCCGCCGAACCAGCCTCAGATTATGCTCCTGTCAAAGCAGAAAATCAGGAAAACTGCAACAACCCGAACGAGGACGAGAACGCAAAAAAGGCCGCAAAAGAAGAGTTCTGCAACGACCCGGAATACACACGGCATCTGACGGTAGCGGAGAAAATAGCCCTGCTCAACTCTCGCCTTACAATCGAGCATGAGAACGAGCCGGTGCTGGGCGTGAGCATCATGGAAGCCGAAGTAGCAGACATTTCGCCGCGCGGCCTACGCCTGAACGCGGTGCTTCGCCGCACCACCCCCATGAGTTCCGCTTCATTGAATTACGCGCTGTTCGACAGCGACAATCACCTCATCACCGCCGGCGTCGGAGCCATGCACACCCCCACCGCTCCGGCATTCCATCCATTGAGCTTCGAGATACCCTCCTTCATGCTCCCGGAATCCTACCCCATCCCCGCCCGCATCCTACTGTTCCTCAGCTAAAACATAGAACGGTGTGTCAAAAATCAGATTTTTGACACACCGTTCTTATAGGCAGAGCAGGCTGTGGTGGCGCATAGGCCGCATCGGCCTGCTTCTATGTAGTAAAGTTATTCTTCGTATTTCTTTACGATGATGGTGGCGTTGTGGCCGCCGAAACCGAACGAGTTGCTCAATGCTGCACGTACGGGGCGCTTTTCGGCGCGGTTGAACGTGAAGTTGAGTGTGTAGTCGATTTCCTCATCCTCGTCGCCCTCCTCGTGGTTGATAGTCGGGGGCACGATGTCGTTGACAACTGCAAGCGTACAGAACATGGCTTCCAGAGCGCCGGTTGCACCGAGCAGGTGACCGGTCATGGACTTGGTGGAGCTGATGTTGAGGTCGTGTACACTGTCACCGAATACCTGCTGGATGGCTTTCACCTCCGAGATGTCACCGACAGGGGTAGATGTACCGTGAACGTTGATATAGTCGATATCGGAGGGTTTCATGCCGGCATCCTCAAGGGCGTTCTCCATCGAAAGGATAGCGCCGAGGCCTTCGGGATGAGTGGCGGTGAGGTGGTAGGCATCGGCACTCATGCCGCCGCCAGCCACTTCGGCGTAAATCTTGGCGCCGCGGGCCTTGGCATGCTCGAGCTCTTCGAGAATGAGCACAACGGAACCTTCACCCATCACAAAGCCATCGCGGCTCTTGCTGAACGGACGGGAAGCCGTTTCAGGCGAGTCGTTACGGGTGGAGAGTGCATGCATCGAGTTGAAGCCGCCCACACCTGCAGGGTAGATGGCAGCCTCGGCACCACCTGTCACCATCACATCGGCTTTGCCGAGACGGATGAGGTTGAATGCGTCGATGATGGCGTTGTTGGATGAAGCACAAGCGGAAACCACGCCAAAGTTAGGACCATGGTAACCGTAATCCATCGAGATATGACCCGATGCGATGTCGGCAATCATCTTGGGGATGAAGAAGGGGTTGTATTTGGGGCCGTTGGCTGCATTCATTGCATAATAGCCGGCTTCCTCCTCAAAAGTGTGGAGACCACCGATACCGGCGGCTACGATAACACCCACACGGTTGCGGTTGAGATTCTCGTCTTTCTCGATGCCCGAATCCTCAACTGCCTGATGAGCTGCCACCATGGCATACTGCGCATAGAGGTCGAGCTGACGGAGTTTGCGGCGGTCGAAATGAGCTGACGCGTCGAATCCCTTCACCTCACAGGCAAACTGGGTTTTGAACAGCGATGCGTCGAAATGAGTGATGGGGCCTGCGCCGCTTACACCGTCGATGGCATTTTTCCATGTGGTTTCCACATCGTTGCCAATCGGGGTGAGGGCACCAAGTCCGGTTATAACTACTCTTTTAAGTTCCATATTATCCAATTATGTGACGTAAATGGCGCATTACAGGCTCATCAGGGCCAAATGCAAGAATTTGTATCGGACGGGGGAATACGTCAATAAAACAGCCCCCTAAAATTCCGAAAATAGCCCCGGACGACATAGCCGGGGCTTATTTCATGTTCAATTATGCAGGAGGGGAAACTCCCGATTAATTATTGAGCAGCTTCGATGTAAGCAATAGCGTCGCCAACAGTAGCGATACCTTCTGCCTTGTCATCGGGGATTGTGATGCCGAATTCCTTTTCGAACTCCATGATGAGCTCTACAGTGTCAAGGCTGTCAGCGCCAAGATCGGTGGTGAATGCAGCGGCGGGAGTTACCTGATTTTCATCTACGCCCAGTTTGTCAACGATGATTGCTTTTACACGAGATGCGATTTCTGACATGATAATAAGTTTTTTGTATTATGAATATTCTTGGTTTGAGGTGAAAATACCTAAGGATGAATCAGTCGGCAATTTTTCACGGCACAAAGTTACAAAAACTATTGGAATAAGTGGCAAAAATTGCTGAAATTTTTCCATAATAGTCCCCAGACGCCCCACAGCGGCGATTGCCCACATGTTTTTAAACATGTTTTCAAGAGGATTAACGAACGACGGGGTATCCGTCGGGGAATAAAGTCACACCGGATAGGGGTATTCAATGTGGTGCAGGAACAATGGCGAACCGGGCATCGACGTGCCGGCGGCACACCGGTCGCGGCGTGCTATGACATCGGCGAATCCGGCCTCCGTAAGTTTGCCGCGCCCCACATCGACAAGCGTTCCGACCACGGCCCGCACCATGTTGCGGAGAAAGCGGTCGGCTGTTATCTCGAACACCCATTGCGGCGAGCCCGGGAATGCCGCCTCTGCCCCATCCAGCCGCTGCCATTCAGCTTTGGTGACATGGCAGATGTTTGTCTTCACATCGGTGTGCAGCTTAGCAAACGAAGTAAAATCCGATACGTCAAGCAACTGGCGGGCAGCCCTGTTCATGGCCTCGAAATCGAGGGTAGGCGGAGCCTGCCAGGACAAGCCCTGGACGAAGGGATTGCGCCCCACATGCGCGAAATAGCGGTAGGTGCGCGCCACGGCATCGAAACGGGCATGCGCCGTGGCATGCACCGGATGCACCCAGCGAACAGCTATGTGCGGCCCAAGCAGACTGTTGAGCGCGCGCACCAGCTGCGTGTCGTCGGTCACGGTGTCGTTGAGGTCGGCATGCGCAATCATCATCGAGGCATTCACCCCGGCGTCGGTGCGGCCGGCCCCCACCACCTCCACCTTGCGGCGCTGAAGGGTGGACAAAGCCTCCTCCAGACGCTGCTGCACGCTCACGGCATTGGGTTGTGTCTGCCACCCGTGGAACGGGGCGCCCAGATAAGCGAGATTGATGAAATGCCGTTGCATGTGTGGAGCAGGATATCTTCAGTTCTTTTGGGGATTTGTATAAACGGAATATCGTCAGTCTTTCTCCAAATAGGTGTAACCGTAAAGGCCCGAACGGTAGTTGCTGAGGAATTCACGTCCCTCTTCAGGAGTGATCTTACCCTCTTTCATAGCCTTGGTCACCCAGGTCTCCACGTTGCGCACCAGGCGTTTGGAGCTGTACTGCACGTAGTCGAGCACCTCGGCCACCGTCTCGCCGTCGATTATCTGGTCTATTTCGTAGCGGTCCTTGTAGCAGGAGATATGCACGGCGTTGGTGTCGCCGAACAGATTGTGCATGTCGCCCAGAATCTCCTGATATGCACCCACAAGGAAGAAACCTATGTAGTAGGGTTCGCCCTGACGCAACGGATGCACCGGAAGCGCCGACGATGTGCCCTGAGGCGATACGAAGGTGGATATTTTTCCGTCCGAATCGCATGTCATGTCCTGAAGTGTGGCCATGCGTGTGGGTTTCTCGTCGAGACGAGAGATGGGGAGAACCGGGAACACCTGGTCAACCGCCCATGCATCGGGAAGCGACTGGAACAGCGAGAAATTGCAGAAATATTTGTCGGGCAGCATCTTCGACACCTTGCGCAGCTCCTCCGGCGGATGCTTCATCTGCGAGGCGATGGAACCTACCTCACGGGCAATCTCCCAGAAGAGTTTCTCGGCCAAAGCGCGGTTGCGGAGGTCAATCATTCCGAGCGAATACATCTCGAGCACCTCGTCGCGAATCTGCATGGCGTCGTGCCAGCTCTCGAAGATGCGCTGCTGGTCAATCTTGTCCCATATGTCGTATAGCTCCTTCACCAGCTCATGCTCGTCGCCCTTGAGTTCCTCCGAGTCTTTCCATCCCGGGAGCGATGTGGTCTCGAGCACTTCGGTTATGAGCACCGAATGGTGGGCCGACAGGGAGCGTCCGCTTTCGGTAATGATATCGGGCTGCGGCAGATTGTTCTTCTCGCACACGTCGACAATCGAGAAAATGGCATCGTTGGCATACTCCTGAATGGAGTAGTTCATAGAACTTTCGCCGGCGCTCGAACGGGTTCCGTC
>ENA-OYWU01000436-OYWU01000436.1-human-gut-metagenome-genome-assembly--contig:-NODE-436-length-23933-cov-15.611065_pt1 | contig 23933 bp, 27 predicted proteins | sample MGYA00244173_ERZ653403 | MGnify/ENA primary metagenome ERZ653403 (study PRJEB26926, sample SAMN06165043) | human gut metagenome | biome: ENVO:00009003; feature: ENVO:2100002; material: ENVO:00002003...
GATGACGTCGAGTCTCGTGGGCTCGGAGATGTGTATAAGAGACAGGTATATGATATGTGGTGGTTAATGTACCACCACAATTATGGGTATGGTGGCTGAGGTTCCACCAGATTTGAAAAGTAGTGGTACTTTTTGCCATCACTTTGCTGTTTTGGTGGCATTTTCCGCCACCACTTTTCCATTTTGATAGCAATTTCCGCCACCATAACTTTTTCTCACTGATTACATATATAGGTGCACCTGTATTTAAAATTGTTTCTAAAGTAATCCTAAATCTGTTGAATGGACTTATTGCATAGATTGCAATGAAATTAGCAGGTATGAAAGTTTCTCTTGACCTCAAAAATAAATATCAATATCGGACTGGTGTTATGATTGCACCCGTTCTAAGTGTTGTGCTTGCTATTATACCTGCTCTTTGTGGCTTTTCGCTGGTAGGAAATCATATAGATTTTTCGGGGTTCATCCTCATCTATGATTTGTTTTTCTATATGTTAATTATTGGTCCGGTAGAAGAATTTGTGTTTCGAGTATATTTACAAGATACTTTTGTAAGTTTCTTTGAAGAACATAAGTGGTTGGGTGTTGTAATTGCATCTTTCTTGTTCGGATTGTGGCATATCATCAATGGAAATGTAGTACAGGTATTATTCACATTTGGCATCGGTCTTGTATTTGGATTTGCTAAATACAAAATTAAAGGTTGTGGATATGTAGGTGTGTCTGTTGCTCATGGATTATATGATTTTTTGAATACTATCGTGAGAATGCTTATTGTTTAATTAAATTCAATATGCAGGCATATCAAAATCTTTTTTGAAAAACTGTAAACTTTGAATTTTACGTGCCTAAAGTAATGTAAATATTACTAGACAGATTTGTCTAATAGCATAACTACGGCATTTTCTCGCTTTATGTCGTGTTGTATATTTGCTCATTAAGTTAGTCTGTTGATGAAAGGAGGCAGCTAATATGGACCAAAAGAAAATAGGAAGTTTTTTGAAAGAACTTCGTAAAGGAAAGGGAATTACACAGGAAGAATTTGCGGAAAATCTAAATGTATCTGGAAGAACTGTATCTCGTTGGGAGACAGGGGTTAATATGCCAGATATTAGTCTATTAGTTGATATTGCAGGATTTTTCAATGTGAGTATTCCTGAAATCATCAATGGAGAAAGGAAAAGCGAGATTATGGAAAAAGAAGTAAAAGAAGTTGCAGAAGCAATGTCTAATTATGCAGGTGCAGAAAAGTCAGTAATATTAAAGAGGGTAAAATTGATAAGTATTATAGGGCTAATATCTTTAGTTATAGGATTAGTTATGGAAGCAATTAATTATGATTCTATGATTCCGATATACGAGTGTATGAAAGGAACATGTTTAGGCTTAGGTGTTGGAGCGTTGGCTACAATGGTTCTTTATACAACAGGTATACTTGAAAAAATAAAAAATAGAAAGTCGAAACAAATGAAAATAGTAGCAATTTTTGGTTCCGGAATAATAGCAATATGTATTATTGTATCTTTGATATTAACAATTATTGAATTCTTGAGTTAGAGATAAACATAAAATTGAAATTTTTCTGTACGATACACAGATAACTTCTAGTTGTTTAAACTTCCCTATAATTTAATAGAGCAGACGGCATTTTAGTTATGCTGTCTGCTCTATTATAATATATTCGCGACTATTCAAAAGTCCTGCTAATTTACCATCATCTTTTCAATTGTTCCACCGCACAGTACATGCCCATCCTGATAGAATACCGCTGCCTGGCCCGGTGTCATGGCGCGCTGTGGCTCGTCAAATACGCATTTTATCATGCCGTTTTCCATAGGGGTAAGTGTACAGTCAGCTCCCCTGTGAGAGTAGCGTACCTTTCCTATACTGCGGGTGTCCGGTGTGATGTGCTCCTGTGCCATATAGTTTATATCGCTGATATAACAGGTGTCTGAGAAAAGTGACTCATTTGTGCTGATTACGACCTCATTTGTTGCCGGACGCAGCTCCTTTACGAATAAAGGTGTTGCGGCTGTAATTCCAAGCCCCTTGCGCTGTCCGATAGTATAGTGGATGAGGCCCTTATGACGGCCGAGAATATTGCCCGATTCATCCACGAAATTTCCCGGCTCATAGGTTTTGCCTGTCTCATTTTCGATGAATGAGGCATAGTCGTGATCCGGCACGAAGCATATGTCCTGGCTGTCGCTCTTGTGCGCTACCGGCAGACCTGCTTCCTCTGCGATACGGCGGATTTGTGGCTTTTCATACTCTCCCACAGGCATCAGCGTGCGGCGAAGCTGCTCCTGTGTCAGATTGTAAAGCGCATATGTCTGGTCCTTTTCCGCTGTGACTGAGTTGGCTATGGTGTATCTGCCGTTTGGAAGCTGTGCTATGCGGGCATAATGGCCTGTTGCTATATAGTCTGCTCCTATCTCGAGCGAGCGGTGAAGCAGCGACTCCCATTTCACATAACGGTTGCAGGCGATACACGGATTTGGCGTGTATGCACGCTCATATTCGGACACGAAATAGTCTATGACGTATTTCTTGAAATCAGCCTTGAAGTTCATCACATAATACGGAATATCAAGCACTGCCGCCACTCGTCTGGCGTCCTCCACTGCGGATAGCCCACAGCAGCCGCCCTCCTGTGACTGTTTAAATACGTCCTCGTCCTGCCATATCTGCATTGTGACTCCGATGACATCGTATCCCTGTTCCTTTAATAAATATGCCGCTACTGACGAATCCACTCCGCCCGACATTCCTACTACAACCTTCTTTTTCATTAATAGTCTTCCTCAGGCGCCTCTTCCTTCTCGCTGATATCGTTTACAGGCCTCTCAAGTCCCTCGATTTTGATACCGTTTTTCTCTGCGTAATCCCAGAGTGCCGCATGGATTGCTTCCTCTGCGAGAAGTGAGCAGTGTACCTTTACAGGTGGAAGTCCGTCAAGTGCCTCCATAACTGCCTTGTTTGTAACCTCAAGCGCCTCCTGGATTGTCTTGCCCTTTACGAGCTCTGTTGCCATACTGCTTGTTGCAACTGCTGCGCCACATCCGAAGGTCTTGAATTTGGCCTCCTGAATAATGCCGTTGTCATCTATATCCAGATACATTCTCATGATGTCTCCGCACTTTGCGTTTCCTACTGTGCCGACACCACTTGGATTCTCCATCTCTCCTACGTTTCTTGGATGGTTAAAATGGTCCATTACCTTTTCACTGTATGCCATGTCCTTAGTTCCTCCTAATTTTCATGTATATATTAATGATGTGATAGTCACTATAATTTCTAACCTGATCATTTATGCCTCAGATTTGCCGTTTTTCTTTACGAAATCCTCGTATAACGGTGACATGCTTCTGAGCCTTGCTATGATTTCCTTTAACTTGTCCACTGTATAGTCGATATCCTCAAGAGTGGTCTTCTCTGATAATGTAAGACGCAGTGAACCGTGTGCTATCTCATGTGGCAGTCCTATTGCAAGGAGCACATGCGATGGGTCGAGTGAGCCTGATGTACAGGCTGAACCTGAGCTGCCGCATACACCTGCCTGATCAAGCAGGATAAGCATTGACTCTCCCTCGATAAATCTGAAGCAGAAGTTTGCATTGTTTGGCAGTCTGTCTGTTCTGTGTCCATTTAAGCGTGTATATGGAATCTCACTTGTCACTCTCTCGATGAGGTGGTCTCTGAGCTTTGTCTCATATGCGCTGCGCTCTGCCATGTTGGCCTTTGCAAGCTCTACTGCCTTGCCGAGTCCTACAATGCCCGGCACATTGTGTGTTCCCGCACGTCTCTGACGCTCCTGCGCTCCGCCATGGATAAATGAGCGGATTTTTACGCCCTTTCTGATATACATCACGCCGATGCCCTTTGGTCCGTTGAGCTTGTGACCGCTGGCGCTGAGCATGTCGATATGCATATCATCTACATTAATCGGAATATGTCCGAATGCCTGAACCGCATCTGTGTGGAACAAAATGCCATGCTCCTTTGCTATCTCTCCGATCTCCTTAAGCGGCTGGATAGTTCCAATCTCGTTGTTTGCCGCCATAACTGAGATAAGGATTGTGTCAGGTCTGATGGCTGCCTTCAGCTCATCAAGCTTGATTTTTCCGTCCTCATCAACACCCACATATGTCACCTCAAAGCCATGCTTCTCAAGCCACTGTGCTGTGTGAAGAATTGCATGATGCTCGATGGCTGATGTGATGATGTGCTTTCCTTTTGCAGCATATGCCTCTGCTGTGGCCTTTAATGCCCAGTTGTCGGACTCGCTGCCGCCGCCTGTGAAATATATCTCATCCTTCTTTGCTCCGATAAGGTCTGCGACCTCTCCTCTGGCATGATCCACTGCTCTTTCTGCCTCATCTGCAAAGCTGTATATAGCTGATGGATTGCCGTAATGCTCTGTAAAGTAAGGAAGCATTGCATCCACAACCTCCGGATATACCTGTGTGGTTGCCGCATTATCCAAATAAATTAATCTGCTCATCTATGATAACCTTCTTTCTTTATATGACATAATTTCCATTCTTCTCGTTCTGCCAGTCTACCAGATCCTGCAATGTGATATTGTCAACCACACCTGAGATTGCATCATTGATCTTCTTGTACACAATAGATGTGACGCACTGCTGCTGTCTGTCGCAGACTATCTCGTCATCCTCTATACATGCTACCGGCGCAAGGCTGCCCTCAGTCTGTCTGAGAATCATGCCGACTGTGTAGTTCTGCGGTTCCATCTTCAGCATGTATCCGCCCTGGGCGCCTCTGACACTTCTGACGTAGCCCGCCTTGTTTAAAATGGATATAATCTGTTCAAGATATTTATCTGAAATATCCTGTCTCTTCGCTACATCCTTCAGGCTGATGGGTGAACCAGTGTTGTTCTCTGCAAGATCCATCATGAGGCGAAGAGCATAACGTCCTTTTGTTGAAATTTTCATTTATAGCACCTCTGTTTCATTTCCTACTGTTTTACTATACATTCAGAAATCGCCTTTGTCAAGCCGAAAAACAGAAATCATTTCATTTGTCAGGCTTAATTCCTCTAGGGATGTAGGTATTTCTTCTCTTGACACCCATTTTGCCATCGAAAGTTCCTGCATGTCAACCTCAATCTCATCTGTTCCGTCAACTTCACAGAAATATCCCGCTAGTATATTGTCGGTAAAGCCCCACGGCTGCGATTTGTAGTATCTGATGTTTTTCACACGCAGTCCCGTTTCCTCCATGACCTCACGGCGCACAGTCTCCTCAAGCGACTCACCTATCTCGTTAAAGCCTGCCACAAGTGCGTACTTTTTATACTCTCTGCCATTGTATTTTGTCAAAAGCAGCTTATCTCCATTTGTAACTCCCACTATCACTGCCGGATTGATGCGCGGGTAAACCATGTTGCCACAGACCGGACATCTGAGCATGCGCTCCACGTCGTCCTCTACCAGCCTGTTGGCGCATCTGCCGCAGAAATGGTTCTTATCATACCAGCCATCCAGATGAAATCCAGTTATCGCGGCAAGCACGTACTCCTTCGGTGCCGCGCTGCGCATATAGTGCCGGTTTATGAATTTGCCACCTGTTACTTCCAGTATATGCATTTTGTCAGCATGTGACAGTGCCACCCTGAAAAATGCAGTATCGTCAAGTGTAAACAGATACTGATATTTAGCATCGGTGCATTCTGCTTTTATATCCTCATATCTTGGAAAGCTTATCTGATGAATATCCTGATTGGATTCGTCAGCAGGCTTGTCCGATGCCTGCTGCACAAGAAGCTGTCCCCTGCTAAAAAAAAGGACCCTGCTGTCCGGGTCCGGCTGTATGTTTTTGTATGTTATGTCCCACGTATGTGGTGCAATGTCCTGAATCATTGTATGCCTCGATTTTCCTTTTTCCGCTGATTATCTGTGTTATCATACGATGTTTATTCGTGCGTATAAACCGTGCCACTACAACCGAAAATTCGCCTTTTTTTATACGCTAAAAATCCGAGCGCCTCGCTTCGAACCATCACAACAGACGTTACCTCCACAGTTAACTCCCTCCAGGCTGCCTCGCGTCACATGGAAGCTTCTACTTAGTGCTGCTGTGTTCCCACCCTGACACGGTTCATAGATTTCCATTGCGCAAGACCCAGACGTCAACGCCACTTATGGAGGGCAGCTCCACCGCTTAAGCCCTCTACGAAGCATCACCCCAACTATAGCGGATTGTTGGTTCAAGGTACCGCTACCACCCCGGCTGCTCGGAGTCTTAAGTATACGCTATAATGCAGGGTTTTGTCAAGATTTATTGCAACTTCTTGTGGTATGAGTACGGCACGCAAGCCCCAGGTACCGGACGCGCATACGTACTCTTGCCGTGGCTACGCTACGCTGTTAAGATTCTGTACGGATTATGCATGATGGTTTTCTATGCTTGACGAAACCGGCTTTTATGCGCCGTCCGTGGCGCATAACGCCTTGCCCAGCCGTCCATGGCTGGGCATTTCTGGCTTTCCGGCATAATCCTACAGATTCTAAACATCTTCGCTATGCGCCCCTGCAAGAGTACGTATGCGCGTCCTGTACCCGGGGCTTACGTGCCTTACGTTGTAGTTTTAACGACAAATGGCTTATACTCTGTTTTTTGACCATTTTTTTCAACTACAATAACCAAGTCCTTATACCTGACCGCCTCATTCGAATCCGGGCTAATGTCTAAGGAGTATGATAAATATTCTTTCTTTGCCACTTCATATGTCTCTGAATAATCTGATATCGAATATTGAGTGGTTACATCCTTTAAGCTGAATGTCCATTTCAATTTTTTATCATAGCTTTTGACTTCTTTATATGTGTCTTTCTCCACATTGTACAAAAACTTCACAGAATCATCTGATTTGTAAAATCTTACGTATCTGCCATCTGATGATGCTTCAACGAAAACACACGGATAACCTTGTATCTGTGTCATATCTATTGGTCTGAAATCACAAAATCCCACTAGCTTTTCTTTTTTTAGATTATAAACCCATATTCCAATATAATCATACATTATCACCTTATCCTGATCATAATAGATTATACTTGGCATGGTCGCCTCAAGCTGTACCTCCTCTTTCCCTATTTCCGCTGCCGAAACAGTACATGTAGAATTTCGTTTTATGCCAATTCCAACAACTGCTGTTATACTTATTATTAAAGAAAAACACGCAGCAAATACTACTATTTTACGAATTGTCTTTTTTTTATTTTTGATAACATTTTTTTGATGAGCTTCTATAATATATTGTTCGTCTATGTTTTCCATTACATCAAATATCTTCTCTGCATTCATAAATCAACGCCCCTTTCAACAAGGTAATCATGTAATTTTTTTCTTATCCTCTTTAATGTAACTGAAACATTGTTTTCAGTCATGCCATATCTCTTTGCTATGTCCCTGACGCTGTCAGAATACCAGTAACGACACACAAAAATTTGTCTTTTCTCAGCCGGTATTTCCTTAAGAAAAGAATTAATGTTCTCTAACAGGAACCTGGCATTGCCCTCATCTTCAATATTTTTCGAATCAGTGATTATCTCAGATAATTCATCCAATATTAACGTGAAGCTTCCATTTGTGCGCTTCTTAGCTCTGTTTTTCTTATACAAATTGAATGACATATTTCTGACTATCTTTCCAAGATAAGTCGATAACATTTTAGGTTTGTTTGGCGGAATAGAATTCCATGTATTCAGATATGCATCATTCACACATTCCTCTGCATCCTCAATGTTTCCCAAAATATTCATCGCAATTGATAAACAATATACATTATATTTTTCTGTTGTTGCAGCAATTGCCTGTTCATCACGCTTCCAAAACAATTCAACTATTGCGCTATCATCCATGCTCACTTCCTCCTTTCACTTATATACACAATTTCTTATTCCATTTCTGACACCTGTAGATATTTTTTTCATAAGAAAATGTATATAACGTATATTATGTAGAAGCAAGTTCCATCCATATAGCCGTCTTTACTGCCCTTGAAGCTTGCGCTTCTTTCGCAGCTCTTTGAAAAAGGTAGAAAGCATGGTGCTGCATTCGTCACCGCAGATGCCTATATCTGTCTGCACCTGATGATTAAACTGCTGCATCTGCAGTAGATTGATGATCGAGCCTGCACAGCCTGCTTTCGGATTCATGGCACCTATTACCACTCTGGGAATGCGTGCCTGTACTATTGCCCCGGCACACATCTGACAGGGCTCAAGGGTGACGTACATGGTGCATTCCTCAAGACGCCAATCTCCGGTCTTTTTGCTGGCTTTGCGGATGGCAGAGAGCTCCGCATGAGCGAGCGGATTTTTGTCGGTATTTCTGCGGTTGTAGCCACGTGCAATGATTTTATCACCGGCTACAATTACGCAGCCTATCGGCACTTCATCGAGTGCGTATGCTTTTTTTGCCTGTTTTATTGCCTGTTTCATATATTTTTCATCTTGTGTCATATTTATCTGCTCCATGTGTTATAATCTATTATAATACAATAACTATTCAGAACCACTGAGAACAAGAAAAGCTGATGCGTCATGCTCGCATGTAAGCAGCAGTTTTTCTTGTTCTCAAGGTGGCTCGAATAGAGCCACCCCACACATATGAGCAAAATTAACTGCGTAGCAGTGACAAAGCACGAGTATCGTGCGCTTTTGCGAATGTGCGTGAGGTGGTTTTGAATAATTACATGATACACCAAATGTGAAAGAAGGAAAATATGTTTTTTCAATATGAGACCCCACGCCTGCTTCTTAAGGTATTGCGCGCTGATTGCGCTCCGCAGGTTTTGGATTTTTACAATAGGGATAAAGAGCTTTTTGAAATGTATGAAATAGACCGCGTGCCGGATTTTTATACTGTGAAGCACCTGCAGAAGGTGCTCAGATATGAATACAATATGGCTGTCAAATCACAGCTTTTCAGATTTTATGTTTTTAAGAAGGAAAATCCATGCCGGATTATCGGCACTGTGTGTATACATAATATCGCTCCGGCTTTCTACGGAAGCTGTGAAATTGGCTATAAATTTTCCAGTGAGTTTCACCACATGGGGTATGCCACTGAGGCAGTTGGCTTCTGCACCAAGCTTGCCTTTAATGAGCTTCGCATGCACAAGGTGACAGCGGTTGTCCACCCGGGGAATGTGCCTTCGATGAAGCTTCTTAATGGGCTTGGCTTCGTGCAGGAGGGACTATTACATGATTATCTTATACTACATGGGAAGTGGTGTAATCACTATATTTACGGGCTCGTTAATAAATGAGCCCATTTATAATTTAACATAACAATTGGCGCAGGAAACAATTTCTGCGCCAATTTATCATACTTTTTAAAAATCTATACTATTTTTTATATTTTTCAAAATTATATTTTTATTCTTCTCATGCAAATATGTAGGATTAAGCTTTCCTTTTTGATATTTCAGGTATGTTCCTGCTGTTTTATCCACAAGCAGCCTTGTAAAAAATCGCTCCCAACTGAAATATCCCTGACTTTCTATATAATTCTCAGGTTTGTCCATAATATCCTTAATCTCTTTGTCTTCAAGCAACTCAGAACTGAGTATAATCCACTCAAATGATTCCGGCAGATATAACTTTATATTGCCTTTTTCCACAGACATTTTATATAATGCATCCATTTCCGGGCCAATTGCTGCACCGTCAGCTATTACACAAATACTCTCTGTTTCAGCTTTTAGTTGTTCTAGCATAGCAAATATTTTTGTTTTTCCACCAGCGCTTTCACACACTATATTTTTTTCTTTCGATATTGCCTTGAAATACTCATATCCAGAATTTGTATCTTCAACAATTATTTTGTCAGGTTTACATGAAAGATCCTGATTTAAAGGATAAATATGATACATCTCCTGATATATTTGCTTTGTGTTCTGATACTTTCCTGAAGAATACAGTCCATATATTTCTTCAACACTATATGGCAGATTGTACAGATTTTCTCTTGTTATTATCACAAAATAATTATCTGACGCCTTTACAAGTTCAGCAAACTCTTGCTGTCTTATAAACTGATTTTCTTCATCAATAAAAATGATATTTCCTGATAAATTTTTGAGCAGCATCTGCCACAGGTTTCCCTCAAGAACTGTGCACGGGGGCATCACATTCGATTTCAATTCCGCTTGCATTACCAAGGTTTGCAAATTGTCTGATCATATTTATGAGTGTTGTTTTCCCTGTAGCACTGTCCCCTTTTATTATCGTGATATTTCTTTTTATTTCAAATTCATAATGAAGTCTATTGTTTTTCACAACAATTTTATGCTTACCCTTCATACCTTCTCCTATACATATTTACCTGCAACACTGATGAATTCAGCCATACTGTGAACTATTTCTCCCGTATTCAGTATCTTTGCCTCAAAATCTTTACCAAAATCCATTATATGATGCAGATTAATTGTCAGATTCTTTTTGCCCGCAATTCTCAATATCCACTTTGCGCAGTTATCACCACACGCTGAAGCGTTAAAAATTTTTCCGCTATCATCAAAAGCCATCAGCATAAGGGTTTTCACTCCACCGGACAATTCCTTTGTGGATATCGGTCCCAGTATCGGGCTTTGTACCAGATGTGGTCCAATGACGTCTGATTTATCTATATCTTTTATCATTTTGACAGACAGCTCATCCGTTATCCATTCATCTTCATATGTGTTATCAAAATACACCGGAGGATGGTAAATTGCATTTTCCATATCCCCTAAATATATATTTAACATTGAAATCCTCCATCCCATCTGTTAGGATTCTAAAGTATACGCTATGATACGATTTATTGTCAAGTTTCTAAACATTTACACTGCTCTCACCACAGCAGTGATCAGTTCTGTAAACTGCTTTGCCACGCGGTCTGCGGTTTCCTGCACTTCCTTGTGGTTGAGCTTTTTGTCGGATAGTCCTGCTGCAAGGTTTGTGATACATGAGATTCCGCAAACCTCAAGTCCCATATGACGCGCTGCAAGTGCCTCACAGGCTGTACTCATTCCGACGGCATCTCCTCCGAGGATTTTACACATCCTGACCTCGGCCGGGGTCTCATACTGCGGGCCTGTCAGCTGTACGTAGACTCCTTCTCTAAGCTTTATGCCCAGCTTATCTGCCTTTTCTTTTACGATTTTCCTCATTCTTCGGCTGTATACCTCGCTCATATCCGGAAAACGCTCGCCCAGCTCATCAATATTGGCTCCGATCAGTGGACTTGGTATGGCTGTCGCGATATGATCCGAAATCAGCATAAAGTCTCCCGGATTAAAATCAGTATTGAGGCCGCCTGCCGCATTTGTGAGTATCAGCTTTTTTGCGCCCATCATTCCCATGAGGCGTGTCGGTAGCACAACGTCTGTTATCGGATATCCCTCATAATAATGTACTCTGCCCTGCATGATGACAACAGGCACACTATCCACATATCCAAATACAAACCTACCTTTGTGTCCGGGAACTGTGGATGTCGGAAAGCCCTTGATATCCTTGTAATCTATGGTTGTCTCTATCTTAATCTGCTCTGCATAGTCTCCAAGTCCCGAGCCCAAAACTATGGCTGTCTCGGGTACAAAATCTGTTTTTTCACGCACACTCGCAAGGCATGTGGTGAGTTTTTCATATATACTGTTCATTTTTTTCTCCATATATTTTCTGTTTAAGTTTAAAAAATTCCTGAGATATTACCCCTTAAAGTTCTTCAAGAATAGAATGTCCGATGGTACCCTCCGGCATTTTTACGCCGAAGTTGTCAGTAATTGTGGCTCCAATCACCGCAAAGGTGGTTTCCTCCTCAATTGCGCCGCCACCCTTCATGCTCTTAGAATACGCGATAAACGGCACATACTCGCGTGTGTGGTCCGTTCCCTTGTAGGTAGGGTCGTTTCCGTGGTCTGCGGTCAGTATGAGCAGATCATCATCCCTTAGCTTTTCCATTAAAATGCCCAGGTTTTTGTCGAATTTCTCAATTTCCTCTCCGTAGCCTGTCACATTTCTGCGATGTCCCCACAGTGCATCGAAATCGACCAGATTCACAAAGCACAGCCCTTTAAAATCCTTCTCACAAATATCAATGGTCTGCTCCATTCCATGAACCGAGCTCTTTGAGCGTAATGCCTCTGTAATGCCCTCTCCGCAGAAAATATCATTGATTTTGCCGACTGAAATGACATCCAGTCCACTGTCCTTTAATGCATTTAATGCAGTAAGACCTGTAGGCTTAAGCGCATAGTCGTGCCTGTTTGAGGTTCGCACGAACTCACCCTTTTTCTTTCCCACATATGGCCTTGCAATGACGCGCCCTACTCTCCACTCGTCCTTGAGCGTTATTTTTCTGGCTATCTCACAGCAGCGGTAGAGATTCTGTAAATCAAAAGTCTCCTCATTACCGCAAATCTGAAGCACCGAATCCGCTGATGTGTATACGATCATGGAACCGTTCTTTATCTCTTCCTCTCCGAGCTCCTCGATTATCTCAGTGCCGCTGGCGCTCTTGTTGCCTATGACCTTTTTTCCACACTGCTTCTCAAGCTCAGCGATGAGCTCCGGTGGAAATCCGTGCTCTGTGAAGGTCTTAAACGGCTTTTCGGTTTTTATGCCCATCATCTCCCAGTGGCCTGTCATCGTGTCCTTGCCGTTGCTTGCCTCTGCCAGCCTCGTAAATCTGCCGATTGGCTCAGCAGCCGGCTGCATCTGACCGCCGCAATGCAAATTGAGCATCCCAAGCCTTGTAAGATTTGGGATGTCTAGAGTCTGCATCCTCTCAAGTATATGCCCAAAGGTGTCTACATCTGTGTCTCCAAACCTTTCCGAGTCCGGCATTGCGCCGATTCCCAGAGAGTCCAGGACTATCACAAAAATTCTGTTATATTTCTTCATGGTGTCATACCTCCATTTTCCGGTCCGTAAATTTGTGCTGCGGTTAAATGTTAAATCTCCATAAGCCTCACGGCACTATACCAGCTGCCTGAAAATCCGCTCCTTCACGGCATCATCCGCAAATGCCACATCCAGTGCATTTTTCATCATAAGCGGCAGCTCCTCATCGCGTATGCCATAGGTTTTTTCTATGAACTCAAGCTCTTTAGATAAAGTTGTGTTGCTTACGGTGCGGTTGTCTGTGTTTATTGTGACCTTTAATCCCGCATCCAAAAACTCCCTGATGGGATATTCGTCTGCAGATGCCACCGCCTTTGTCTGCAGGTTGCTTATCGGACAAAGCTCGATGCCTATGCCCTTTGCCGAAAGCTGCCTTTCAAGTTCTCCGTGGCCTCTCATAGCTATTCCATGGCCTATCCTGGCCGCGCCGGCCTCCACTGCATCTATGATATTCTGTGCATTTCCACACTCTCCCGCATGGATTGTAAAAGGCAGCCCGAGCTGCTTTGCATATTTGAAAAGCTCCATGAAGCCTGACATAGGGTAAGGCACCTCAGCACCTGCAAGGTCTGCCGCGCACACACCCGCGCCTAAAAATTCCCTTGCGGTGTGCAGCATGCGTCTGTTTTGTTCCTCGCTGTGATGCCTCATGGCGCACACAATAAGCCCATATTCTATGCCAAAATTCTTTTTACCTCTCTCAAGTCCCTTAATCGTCGCCTCTATCACGCGCTCGCAGCTCATGCTCTCATTCTCTGAAAGCAGCGGTGCAAAACGGATTTCCGCGTATACGACGTTTTCCCTGTGCATGCCCTTAAGCACATCATAGGCGGCTCCCTCAAGCCCCTTTTCATCCTGGATGCACTGCCCCGGCAAGTCAAATTTCTCCAGATACTGTGCGAGACTTGTGCAGTCATCCGACACGCTAAGCTCTGCCTCCTGCACCGTCCTGCCAAGCCTTTTCTCGACAAATTCACGGCTTAATGAGCCATCCAAATGGCAGTGAAGCTCAATTTTCGGCAGCTTTATTATATTGTCTCTTATATTCTCTTCTCTCTCCATATTTCCCCCATTTCCGGTTTTCCACTTCCTGTTGAGGTGGCTAATGTTCACACGACCATATAATCAACAACTATTACAGCCCTTTATGCAACCCATTAAAGGTACAGCTACAGATCGCTCTACTCAAGGTTCGCAGGTCCGAACCCCTGCGGAAGCATATCCTCAAGTGTGTAAATCCTATAATTTTCCCTGTCAATTGCCAGCATTATTTTAAAGGTCTTCGGATTGCAAAACTCCATCATAACCTGGCGGCACACTCCGCATGGCGCTGTATAACCTGTCGCTTTTTGGTTTTTTCCGCCCACGATACAGATTGCCTCAAAATCCCGCACGCCTTCACTCACCGCCTTGAAAAATGCTGTCCTTTCCGCACAGTTTGTCGGTGTGTAGGCTGCATTTTCTATATTGCAGCCGGTGTAGACTGCCTGATTTTTTGCTAAAAGAGCCGCACCTACATTGAAGCCTGAGTACGGCGCATATGAAAAGTCAAGCTGTGCAAGGGCTGTATCAATCAATTTTTCAATTGTTTTTTTATCCATATATAATTCCCCGGTTATTTATTGTATACGAAAATTCAGTCCATAGCCTTAATGAGCTTCACCACACGGCTTGTCCCAAGCCTGTCAGCGCCAAGCTCAAGAAATCTTTCTGCATCATCTAATGAAGAAATGCCTCCGGCAGCCTTCATCTTCACACCCTCTCCGATATGCTCTGAAAACAGCTTTATATCGTCAAAGGTCGCACCTGCCGTGCCAAAGCCTGTAGATGTCTTGATGTAATCAGCCCCTGCACTCGTCACGATATCGCACATCCTGATTTTCTCATCATCTGTGAGAAAGCAGGTCTCGATGATGACTTTAAGCACCTTATCCTTGCATATGGACTTGAGCTTCTTTATTTCATCCTCTATCAGCTCATACCTTTTATCCTTGAGCCAGCCGATATTGATGACCATATCTATCTCCTTCGCTCCGTTTGCGAGGGCATCCTCTGTCTCAAAGGCTTTCACCGCAGTGGTCGAATATCCGTTAGGGAAGCCTATCACTGTACAGACCTTTACCCTTTCACCCAGGTACTTTGCTGCCTGACTTACATAGCTTGGCGGTATGCAGACCGATGCTGTGTGATATTTTATCGCATCATCGCATATCTTCCTGATTTCGACCCATGTAGCCTGTGGGGATAAAAGTGTATGGTCAACGTGTTTTAAAATTTCATTTATATCCAATGTCTGTTCTCCGTTTCTGTGTTTTATGTCTGACTTATTCTACGGCACAATCCTCACGAATGAGGTTTCGCACTGCCGAAACTGCCACCTGAACCGCCATGTCCGTATCGCGTACCACAGGATTCTCAAGCCCGAGCTTTTCCCTCTCCTGATTTGCAACCACAAGGAAGCATGAGCCTGCCCTGACTCCAAGCTTTGCCGCAACGACAAAAAGCGCGGCTGACTCCATCTCTGACGCAAGACAGCCAAGCATCCTCCATGCATTCCATTTATTGATAAGCTCGTAGCCTGCCGGCATTTTTTCAGGCTCGTGCTGTCCGTAAAATGCATCCTTGCACTGCACCACGCCTGTGTGATGCGTATAGTTTTTCTGCTTTGCTGCCGCAACAAGCGCGTTTGTGACATCTAAATCTGCCACAGCCGGAAACTCTATCGGCGCATACTCCTTTGATGTGCCCTCCATGCGGATGGCGCCTGTCGCAATCACGATGTCACCGCTTTTCACATCTGTCTGCATGCCTCCGCAGGTTCCGATCCTCACGAAGGTATCTGCACCGCATCTGTACAGCTCCTCCATCGCGATGGATGCGGATGGTCCGCCGATGCCTGTCGATGTTACGCTGACCTTCACTCCATCCAATGTGCCGGTGTATGTGATAAACTCCCTGTTGTCAGCTATCAAGACCGGATTGTCAAGGTACTGAGCTATTTTAACACATCTCTTCGGGTCTCCCGGCATGATAACATACCTGCCTACCTCTCCCTTTGCGACCTGGATATGATACTGTCTGTCAGGATCCTTTGAATAATTTTTCATGTAATGCCACCTCCCACAGTTTTCTTTTGTTAGCTTTAATTATACACAATTTCTGTGGTTTTGTGCAGAGGAAAGGACATTTTCTTACAATCTATAAAAACTACAGCGGGCAGAACCAGTATCCGAACACTCCGCTATCGACATCCGCTGCATTTGCCGGGGCGGCCGGCTCAAATTCCGTGAAGCCGAATATCCCTGCCAGCATGCGCTCCTGCGGCTCGCTCACGCCCGGCACTCCGAGATATTGCCTGCCATCTGTATCCGTTTTGATGACGAGATGCTTATAGTTTGCGTAACCGTGTGTAAGAAAGCTGTTGTTGACTATGTACCAGTTTTTGGCCGGAAGCGTGCGAAGCTCTGATATGTCTATGCGCCTGATTTTGTCCTGACTGTCATCAACATTTTGACTATGGATTTCTTTCTGACAGCCCGGTTCAGGCATAGGAGTCGATACAGGTTTTTTCTTATTTGATAAATCTGCTTGTACCTTGAGTGGTTTTCCTATAACTGCTTCCGTGTTATCCGTCCAGCAGCTTGCCAGAAATTTTTCATCTGCATTTTCCAGTTCTATCCTTACACCGAGCACCTGCAAAAATGTCTTTCCACTGTCCTTTACGTTTTCGGTATCTACATTATATATCTCTCGCGCTTCACCGTTTTTTACCGTAAGCTCTCCTGCCTCTATGACCGCCTCCGCTTCATATACCAGATACACTTTTCCTTTTCCGGAGTATTTTCCGAGATTTTTTATCTGTACGAGAAATGCACTTTTTTCTCCATTTATTTCTACTTTTATAAAGCCTGCATTATTTCCTTTTATTCTGCCATCATATAAATACAGGTATGTAACGAATCTCTTCATGCTTATTTACCCGCCTGCGCGTTTTGTACTATTCTATGAGTGAAGCAGTAAGATTATGTGTGTTATTAATTTATACTTGATTTATAGCTATTCGAGCCATCTTGTGAAAATAAAATAGGAATTATTCTTATTTTCCTCTTGACAATTATAGTACTATCGTGTATATTGATATCAGTAACAATTCCTGATTTCATTTAGAAGGAGATTCATATGATTAAGTATAGTCGTCAAAGAGAGTCGATAGTCAACTTTCTGGCGAGCCGGACCGATCATCCGACTGCTGAAACTATCTATCAGAATATCAAAAAAGAATTTCCAAACATCAGTCTTGGAACTGTTTACAGAAACCTTTCCTTGCTTGAGGAAATTGGTGAGATCATCAAGATTTCGACCGGAGTCGGTCCTGACCATTACGATTACAACACAGCTCCTCATTATCACTTTATATGCAGAGGCTGCGGACGCGTGATGGATATCGATTTGGACTTCGCCGATGAGCTGATGACACAGGTGCAGGAATCCACTGATTTAGCCATTGAGAGCTGCTCAGTTTCGTTTACGGGACTTTGTCCGGATTGCAAGAATGAGCTTTCCTAGAGCCTGACAATTTTTACAACAATTAAACATTTATTTACTATCTTTAAAAGGAGGAACATTATTATGGCAAAATGGGTTTGTACAGTTTGTGGATACGTTTATGAGGGAGAGAATCCACCGGCAGAGTGTCCGGTATGCCACGTTGGCGCAGATAAATTCAAGAAGGTTGAGGGAGATTTAACACTTGCTGCAGAGCATGAGTTTGGAGTATACGCTTCAACTGTTAAGAACAATCCTGAAATCTCTGATGAAGATAAGAAATACATCTTCGAGCAGTTAAAGGCTAACTTCGAGGGCGAGTGCTCTGAGGTAGGTATGTATCTTTGCATGGCTCGTGTAGCTCATCGCGAGGGATATCCTGAGATTGGTCTCTACTGGGAGAAGGCAGCTTACGAAGAGGCTGAGCATGCAGCTAAGTTTGCAGAGATGCTCGGTGAGGACCTTGAGCCTAACATGAAGGCTACTACAAAGGACAACCTCGCTTGGAGAGTTGACTGTGAGTTCGGTGCTACAGCAGGAAAGACTGACCTTGCTAAATGTGCTAAGAAGAACAACCTTGATGCAATCCATGATACAGTTCATGAGATGGCTCGTGACGAGGCTAGACACGGAAGAGCCCTTAAGGGACTTCTTGACAGATATTTTGGCTAATTACAAAATAGATAAATATCATTTGAAAATGCAACGCAAAAACCAGTTCGTAAAAATGTCATTTTACGAACTGGTTTTATTTTGGTCAGTTCTGCAAACTTGAAGTTATCAGTCTGTTTCATCTTTTTTATAACTTTTATTGGCTCTCCCAGCCGTGATAGTAGGTGCCATCGTAGCTGAAAATAAATCTGTAATTTGTCAAATGTATATCCTTCAAAAACGCTTTGGAATCTCAATTCACAGCAGCAATGTTGAATCAGTCCTGCTCCTATTCCATGGATGACTGCATTTCCCACTTCCTCAAGCACGGTGAGTTTTGGTGGCTCATTCAGTTCCCTGTAGTGCTGCCTTTTTGCTCTTTTTGCCTCTTTCTTCTCTTCTTTTCTTTTCTCTTTGTCCAGCTCAGCTTTCTGCTGAGTGCTCATATCTGATTCCGAGTTCTTTATTTCTGCCATATTTAATCCTGAAACTCCTTTCTATCTATAATTTATTCTGCTATCTATAATCTACACTGTCTTACAACCGCAGTTTCCTGCACCGTACAGAGTGCAGCCCTGGGTTCATCATCGCAGATCGCTAAAGTGCCTCAAACACCTGCACGCTACATATCACACTACCAGTACTATAATATACACAAAATTTGATAAAAGAGCAACAAGTACTCCCATGCTCTGCTTCACGACTGCTGTTTCAGATGTCCAGTCAAGCTTTGGCATCTTGAGATCGTTGAAATGATATTCTTTTTTTTCTGGATGTTTCTGTGATATACTTATATGGGGTCGTATCAGACCGGAAAGGAAATATTATGTTACAAAAATTATATGTTTTTTTCAGGAAAGAAACCGTTTTGTCAATTGCAGTGATCCTGGCGCTTCTTTCTATGTTCTGGGTCAGACCGGATAAGGCTTATTTTACTTATATCGATTTCAGGACTCTCGGGCTCCTCTTCTGTTTGATGGCAATTGTAGCTGGTTTGAAGGCTGTTGGTGTTTTTGATATACTTGCCAAAAAATTGCTGATGGTAACATCGGGAACTGTGGGTGTGATCAGGCTGTTGGTACTCTTATGTTTCTTCCTGTCAATGGTGATCACCAATGATGTGGCATTGATTACTTTTGTTCCTTTTGCACTGATCATTGTGCATAAACTGCCAAAGGAACTGGGCAATTACTGGCTTCTTAAAATAGTAGCCATGCAGACAATCGCTGCTAATCTCGGAAGCATGCTCACACCAATCGGAAATCCGCAGAACCTTTATCTATATGCCAGAGCAGGGATGTCCGCGGCAGGATTAATAACCCTGATGCTTCCCTATTCCGCCACAGCACTTATCCTTCTTCTGATATGGATACAGGTAGCCACTGCCAAAGCACCTCACGTATGCGGTTCCGAAAAAGATAAAACTCTTTTGGGATTCTCTGACAGAAAAGAACTGAACATGGAATACCTGGTCGCTTACCTGATCTTATTTACAATCTGCCTGCTCACTGTTGCACGTATCATTCCATACCAGATTCCTCTTGTATTGGTTCTTATATATATGCTGCTAAGAAACAGGGAAAATATAAGCAGGGTGGATTACTCCCTGCTTGCCACCTTTATCGCATTATTTATTTTTATCGGCAACCTTGGAAGGATTCCGCAATTCAGCAGTTTTCTGGAAAGAATCATGGCAGGAAGGGAAACACTTACTGCTGTTCTTGCCAGTCAGATTATGAGCAATGTTCCCGCTGCGCTTCTTTTATCCGGCTTTACAGATAATTACCGGGCTTTAATTGTCGGAACCAATATTGGAGGTCTCGGCACTCTGATTGCATCCATGGCAAGCCTGATAAGTTTCAAATATATTGCAAAAGAAAACAGGAATCTGAGAGGGAAGTATTTGGGAATATTCACAGCCTCCAATATTATATTCATGATATTCATGTTAATATTGTATTTTTTTCTTAGATAAAGGTTTTCCCGGAATACTTGCAGATTTTCTGTGCCTGGCAGGAAAAAGAACCATTAAACTAAAGGCTTTAAAACAGCTGATTCGTCAGCAAGTCTATTAATTATAAAGTTGTAAACTGGTGTATTATACCATAATGATACTATTATGAAAAAGGAAAAAGAGTTCTTTATCATTTGTCTTTGCACATCTATTAATAATCGTTTTGTTGGTTACACCAAGCATTTTGCTTACTTCAATTGGTGTAAACTCATATAATCGCTTTTTTAACAGAAAGGCTAAGAATTCCTTTTCTTTTGCATTTAAATAGGACAGGCTTCCATCTAACTCATCGTTCTCGGATTCTTTTGATAATTCGTATACTTTTTTAGAATACAATACCATCATTCTTAAAAAATAATTGATCCAAATTTCCGGATGAGGAGGATTTTCTCGTCCGGAATAATACAATGCCGGTAATCCCATTTGCAGTGATGCATAATACTCATCCGGGTCATAGGCAAAATATTCTTCCAAAGAACCTATTCCATTAAAACCATATCCATAATAATCAAGGATATATCCTGACATTAATCTGGCGGTTCTGCCATTTCCATCTTCAAAAGGATGAATGGTAACCAATTGATAATGAACTATAGCAGCGATAATCAGCGGATGGTCATCTGTAGTATTTACATATTCAACAAGCTCTTCCAGTAAATCCGCACTTCCTGTTCCGGCTTTAAAAAATGTTTGTGCGGATCACTATCAATAGCTTCATTTGCCTGTTTTTCCACTAAAATTACACTATTTTTTCACTATTTTTCATTACTTCATCGTCTTCGCCACGCTACTGTGCCTGAATCAGCTGTCCGTTAATCCCATTTTGAGAAAATATAATAATGATACTATTATGAAATGAACCCCCAGTAGTGCCAGCTGCTGGGGGTTCTTCTCTTTTTGTTCGGTTGAGCATCCGATTAGGCTAATAAAGGGCATGAATAATTTTTGTTTATTTTCCTTTATGAATGGGCAGCCAGTGCTGCCAGCTTCTGCATAATTGCACTTACATCCTGCATTACATTCAAATTCTCTTCCTCTGCCTGCATCGTCTCGCCTGCGTGCGCCGATACCTGCTGGGAAATTGCTGAGATTGTCTGAATGGAATCTATAATTTCCTTATTTGCATTCTGCAACTCGGAAATGCTTCTTGAAAGAGTATCTGCATTTTTCTGAATTGCACGCGTACTGTCCTCGATACTCTCAAAGCTTTCTTCTGCATTTGATGCACCAGTCTTCTCTTCGTTAATTCCATTTATCATATTGGAGACAACACCGACCACCTCCATGATTGCATTGGACACGTTGCTGATCAACTCTGTAATATGTACGGTTGCTTCTTTGGTTCTCGTTGCCATACCGGAAATTTCTGTTGCAACGACAGAAAATCCTCTTCCTGCCTCTCCGGCACGGGCTGCTTCAATGCACGCATTCAATGCAAGAAGACTTGTTTGGTTCGTAATTCCTCCAATCAGTTCTACAATGGAATTCATTTCATCCATATACTGGTTCAGATTTTCCAGTTTTTCTGTAACCTCGGTTCCATTATCAACAGAAGCTTCAACTTCCGATGCCAGGTGCTCGATATCCTGTTTGCCTTCCGCTAACGCTTTCAGAGTAAGTGTCATGCTGTTTCCGATTTCTTCCACAGCGGTTGCAACTTCATCCACCTTATCCTGAATTGCATGTGTCTGTTCCAACTGATTCTGCACATGTTCTGCGGTATCAGTAGCACCTGCAGATACTTCCTGCATTGCCTCAGTCGTTGTCTTAGATGCCGCTGTCAGCTTTTCGAAACGTACATTGATATCTGCAATATTGCCGGAAAGCTGCTGATCAAGTTCCTCATTTCTTTCCAGAAGATTTTCAGCCTCTGCTTTTGCCTGCGCCACTTCTGTAAATCTCTTTCTTGTGTTTTCGCGAATCACTTTTGTAGTCAAAACAGAATACGCTCCAACCATGATCATAACAACAATCTGTACAACTGCTGCTTCAATTCCATGATACCCAAAACCGCCTTTTGTCGCACCGATCACAACAACAATGATACACTCTAATATGGCACCTGTATTAATCAGAAGAAGATAACGTGTGTCACTGTAAGTGGTGACAACAAAAATCATCGGAATTACAAATACATAAATCAGATTTGTCGGTGAGGTAAAAAGACATATTGTGTAAAACAATGAAAATCCATAGGAAACCAGATGTTTGATCATCGCATGTTCCGTATTACTTTTCCAACAAATCACCTCGCCAATCAAAGGTATGACACCAACGACCGTAGCGATTGTCATATATACCGGAGACAGTTGTCCTCTTACGCTTTCCCATATCATAAAAAACACCATAACCGTTACCGTACTGATATGTGACAGCATCGCAATGCGATTCGACCGCGTCAATTCCGAAAGTTCTTTTGTTTCCACCATCATAATTCCTCCTCTAGAAAAGTTTTTCCTACTTATATGACTATTCTTCTAATCTTTAAAATAGCATAAATATCCACATCCTTCAAGAAAATCTTTTTATTTTTCCACAACCACCTGACTTCCCATAATGATACTATTATGAAAAAGGAAAAATCCTTCCAATCAGAGGCATATTGTCAAGTGTGTATGTCAGATTTTTATATATTCATCGTCATATATGGGGGAATGCATATAATTCCATCTTTTACAATTAAATTTCTTGGATGAATAATATAACTTTCCCCTATGCGCTCCTTGTATTTTTCTCTGAAATTATTTAATGAGGTTGTTTTATATTGCTTTCCAGACTTTACTTCAATCGGAAACATCTTATATTTTAATCTGCTATTATTCGAAATGATAAAATCAATTTCCATATCATTTCGGTGCTTATTTTCATTATAGTGTGTATAAAAATATAACTTATGTCCATTCGCCACCAGCATCTGAGCTATTGCATTTTCATAAAGCATTCCTTCATTAATCTGTAATTTGCCTGCCAATATCTGTTTATATACTTCATCTTCAAGTAATTCATTCTCATCAAATGCATGGCTTACCAAAAGTCCAGTATCACCCATATAACACTTTACATAGCTTCTTGTCTCATTCAATGATAAGCCAACATTCGGATCATTACACAAAAAGCACTCATTGGATATCATAGAATCCGACAGCCAGAAAAAAGTTTCTTCATACTGGTCTGCATAACTACCATCTTGTAGCTTTTTGAATACAACTCTTTTTTCATGCTGTGAAAGAAATCCCGGAATCTGGTCATAGATTGCAAGAACTTTGCTTCTATATCTCATATCTATCTTCATAATATCTTCCCGATACAATTTAAGAATGTCCCTTTTTTCTTTATCCGCTTCTGTAAAATCTTTTTTACTTTCAATAAATGCCACTACAGGCATAGGCATCCCACCAACAAGCATATACTGATGAAACAAAAGCATTGCCTGATTATGCGCATATATGTTAGTTCTAATTTTTATGATTATACGCACATTGCAATTCATTTTTTGATTATACGCAAGTATTATAACCCTATTTTTTATGATTATACGCATATTCTATAAAGTCATATGTTCATACTTTTCCTCATTTCAAATCATAAATCTTACCTGATTATATCGGGAAAAGCATTTTATATTATATACTATGTTATTAATTTTCTGGAATTTGCGACGATTATATAGTACTGATTCTAAACGGATTTTGAATTTATTTGGATAGTGATTAAATGAAAATAATTAATAATCTTAACCATGATAATTATTCTGTCTCTTATACACATCTCCGAGCCCACGAGACTCGACGTCATCTCGT
>ENA-OYWU01000440-OYWU01000440.1-human-gut-metagenome-genome-assembly--contig:-NODE-440-length-23787-cov-7.322181_pt1 | contig 23787 bp, 18 predicted proteins | sample MGYA00244173_ERZ653403 | MGnify/ENA primary metagenome ERZ653403 (study PRJEB26926, sample SAMN06165043) | human gut metagenome | biome: ENVO:00009003; feature: ENVO:2100002; material: ENVO:00002003...
CTACACAAGGCTATTCGTCGGCAGCGTCAGATGTGTATAAGAGACAGGTGTAATGTCAATAATTATCTAACATATTTACCTTAAATTAGCTATGATTAAGAATCAATTGAAAATCAAAGCAGCGGTTGTGCTTGCGGCATCATCGCTAGCTGCCTCCGGAAGGGCGGAGGTGACTACCGTTTTCGACGGTTTCCCGCTGTCGGCCACCGCCGACCGCGAACTTGTGTTCGATCCCACCGGCACAGGCGCACAGCTGCCGGTCGACTGGGGCCTCGACACGGCATGGAACAGCGACGAGAACATGATCCGCGGCATCCGTTACATCACTCCCGAATGCCTTGCAGTGGCACGCGTGTCGTTCAACCCCTACGGCATCGTTCCCGAATCCGGCGAGCTCCCCGCGTTCCTGCAGTCGGAGCTTGATAAAAGAATGACCAATGTGGCACGTATAGGGCATAAGGTCGATATAGCTTTAAATCTCGATGCTGCCCGCCTTGATCTCATGGGTGATTATTATCATATCGGCACCAATGGCGAAGGAAATCTCTATATTGACTGGAACCGCGCCGACGGCGGCACAAAGAATCATGCCGAGTGGGCACGCCTCATCGATGCCACAGCAGCGGCAGTCGAGGCCAAGGGCTACACTGTTGTGTCGGCTGCGCCGTTCAACGAACCTGACTATCAGTACAACGGCCTGACCAAGGCCAGCTTCCTCGCCATCAACAAGGAGCTGGAAAAATTCCCACGCTTCAACAACATCCGCATCAGCGGCGGCAACACGCTCAACTGCGACGAGGCTGATCCGTGGTACGAATATCTCAAGGAAACCCTCGACGAGGGCAATACCCATCAGCTCGCGGGTGATTTCAACCATTATGCGGCTTTCTTCGAGAAGGTGCGCAACGACGGCAAATACGCCACAGCCGACGAGCTCCACAATGTGATGGAGGCAATGGTGGGCGTGGAGTACGGCATGCAGACCGGCATATGGTGGGGCACCGCCGAACGTGCCCGCGGCGAATTCTGTCAGATAAGCAACAAGGGCGAACGTCTGGCCTACGCCGAGAACCGTCCCGCATGGAGCGCCGCATCGGTTTACAAATCGCCGGGCAAACTTCAGGCATTCGTGGGATGCTCCGAACGTCAGGCGCGTCCGTCGACCTACCGCTTTGTCACCACCGGAGGCCGCGCACTCTATGCCGACGGCTATGGCCCGCTCTATGATTACAATGTGGATGTTCCTGCCGATCCCAACGGAGGTTATCAGACACAGCAGCAGCGTACAGCCGAAGGTGTGGTTGATTTCACATGGGGCGAGGATGTGCAGCCCGACATCAACGGCACATACATCATTGTGAACAAGCAGAGCGGACGTGCAGTGACCTATGCCGGCGGAAACGCGAACCTGACCATCGACAATTACAGCACCACCGATGCAAACATGCAGTGGAAGGTGGGACGCATCTCACACAACGAAGGCGGCGACTTCAGCTACTGGTACATCAACTCGGCTTCCAACGAGAACAAGAGCTGGAATCTTTACAACTTCGGCCTTAACGAGGATTATGACCCCAACAACAAGTATTATGTGGTTGACATATGGGCCTGGGACAATAACAAGGCGAACACCAGTGCCATCAACGACTACGACAAGAACATGGAATGGTTCCTCGACTACGATGGTGACGGATGGTTCCACATCCGCAGCAAGCACAGCAACTATTGTGCACGCCTGTTCAAAGGGAACAACACCCGAGGCACGAAACTGATTCAGGCTCCCTACGACAAGGACGACGAATCGCAGAAATTCCGCTTTGTAGCAGTTGAAACAGCCCCGGCCAAATTCGAGACAACGGCTCCGGCAGCTCCTACGGCTCTCACAGCATCGGCTTCAAACGGTGCCGTTACGCTGGCATGGACCGCTCCGGCCGATGCCGATGTGGTTTCCTACTCGCTTCTGCGCGACAACGGCGACGGGGTGTTCAATACCATCGCACGCAATCTTACTTCCACCTCCATCGTCGACAACACGGCCATGCCGAAAGTGAACTACACCTACAAGGTTGTGGCCTATGATAACTGCGGCAACCGTTCGGCTGCCTCCGCCACCGCGCAGGCCCAGACTGCAGGCAACATGAGCCTCTGGTGCTCGCTGCCGTTCAACGAATCTCCCGCCGATGTGACCGCCAACGGTTTCCACGCACGCTCGGCTGCCTTCTCATATGAGGAAGGGCATTCGGGCAAAGGTCTGCGTTTCCGCGTGTCGGCCGATGCCGTTCAGCTTCCCCCGACAGCGGCTCCCGCAGGGCAGGTGTTCACCGTTACATCGTGGGTGAAGATGGGTTCGCACACCCAGGCCGGCTACTATCTGTTTGATTTCGGTCTTGATACCGACCATCATGTGGGTCTGCGCATGTCCGACGGTCCTTCCGGGAACATGGCAGTCGTGGCCTGCAACGGCGGCGAGGAGAAAAAACTGACGGCCAAAAAGGTGTCGGTTGCCGACTGGCATCATGTGGCCGTGGTGTTCAACCTCAACAACTGGCAGCTGTATGTCGACGGCGTTCTGGCCGCTGAGGCCGCTGAGCCGGATATCCACGCATTCGTGCCTGCCGAGGGCAAGATGTTCAACTTCATCGGCCGCGGAATGCGCACCTATAATTTCAACAATGAAAGCTCCCTGAGCCAGGTATCGGTGCCTGCGCTCAACGGTATTGTCGACGAGTTCCGCATCTATAATTTCGCGCTTTCAGCCGATGGCGTGAAAGAGGATATGAACGGCAACTCTTCGGGCATCGGCAGTGTAATGGCTGAGACAGGTGCAGAGGTGGAATCCGTTGAATATTTCAACCTTAAGGGTCAGGCCGTTCAGCCTGCCGCAGGCTCCGAGCCGCTGGTGGTGCGCACACGCTACACCGACGGCACCGTCAAGACCACCAAAGAGGTGATCCGATAATCCCAGAAAAATAAATGATGAGAAAAGCATATTCCACTATCTTCCGCAAAAAGGCGGCAGCGGTCAGGGTAACTTTCGCGGTTGCCCTGACGATGCTGCTCTGTGTAAGCTGTATAAAGAACGACATCCCCTATCCGCGCATCCAGCCGGACATTCTGGAAATTGAGGCGGAAGGGATGCTCAAACCGGCGCAGATCGATGTCACCAACCGGTTTGTTGTCATGACGTTCGACGAGACGGTGGATATGCAGAATGTCGAGATCACGCATTATCAGCTTTCGGAAGGAGCGCGGGTGGTGCGCGGTTCGCTCGACGAGCCCATAAATCTTGAGGAATACTATATCCTCACTCTCGCTCTTTATCAGGATTACGACTGGGTGATAGAAGGTGTGCAGAACATCGAGCGATATTTCACCGTCGACGGCCAGATGGGCGCCACCATCATCGACGTGGCAGCCCGGCGTGTGGTGGTCACCTTGCCTGAGTCCGTGGGGCTGGAGCACGTGAAGGTTCTCACCATGAAGCTCGGGCCGGAGGGCTGTCTGACAACACCTTATCTTGCAGGGGAGGAAATCAGTCTTGAGCAGCCCAAGGAGGTGGAGCTCAGCATCCACGGCCGGAAGGAAACATGGACCATCTACGGCCGTACGGTGACGAGTACGGTGGAAACCACTCGGGCCGACGCCTGGAGTCAGGTGGCATGGGTCTACGGTTCGGCTATCGAGGGGCGCGACAACGGTGTGGAATACCGTCTGAAAGGCACCGAGGAGTGGACCAAGGCCCCCGCCGCATGGGTGCAGCACACCGGCGCCACATTCTGTGCGCGTCTCACCGGACTGAACCCGCTCACCACTTATGAGGCCCGTGCTTACTCCAATGATGAGACCGGCGCCACAGTGGAGTTCACCACCGGCAGCATACCGCAGTTGCCTAACGAATCGTTCGACGAATGGAGCCAGTCAGGTAAAGTCTGGAATCCGTGGGGCGCCGATCAGACCCCTTACTGGGATACCGGTAACAAGGGTGCCACCACGCTTGGCGACAGCAATACCTATCCGACTGACGATACTTCCACAGGCACCGGACGCGCCGCGTGTCTTGAGACACGCTTTGTGGGGATAGGCGTCATCGGCAAGTTGGCGGCCGGCAACATCTTCGCCGGACGCTATGTGAAAACAGACGGCACAAACGGTATCCTCAGTTTCGGGCGTCCGTTCACAGAGCGGCCCACCCGTCTGCAAGGTTATCTGAAATACACCTCAGTACCCATCTCCCATACAACCAAAGAGTTCGAAAATCTTAAAGGAGAGCCCGACGCATGCATTGTCTGGGTGGCGCTTATCGACAGTGCCGAGCCTTTCGAAATCCGCACAAACCCCTCGAACCGGCAGCTGTTCAATCCTGATGGCCCGGAGGTGGTGGCCTACGGAAGCTTCGAGAGCGACCAGACCATACCGAACTACATCCAGTTCAACATCGATCTGGAGTATAAAGCCACCAACCGCGTGCCCACCTACATCCTCGTGGTGGCCTCCGCCAGCAAATACGGCGACTATTTCACCGGCGGCAACGGCAGCGTGCTCTGCATCGACGACCTCCAGCTCCTCTACGATTATTAAAAGCAACCGATGTCAAACACATGGAATCACAGCGGAGGTTTTTGTCTGCCGGGTTGTGAAGTGTCAAAAGTATAGTATAACTTCGGATAGGTTGTGTTGCCGAATTAGTCTCAATTCTATCATGAGTAAACTTATTAAAACCGATGCCGAATACTCCCGGTGGATTCAGGAGCTAAAAGAACGATACCGCAGCAGCCAGATTAAGGCTGCGACGCAGGTGAACCGAGAAATGCTGCGCTTCTACTGGTCGCTCGGTCGTGACATTGTGGCTCGTGATGTCGAGAATGTGTATGGCAGTGGATTCTATCGAAATCTCAGTCAGGATTTGAAGGCAGCCATACCTGAAGCCGAGGGATTTTCCAGACAGAATTTACAATATATGAAGAAGATGTATCTTCTTTACAGTGAGGTGTCTACAAGTTGTCAACAGCTTGTTGGCATATCTGCAACTGATAATTGCCAACAAGCTGTTGGCAATTTTATAGGCACTAACGATGATGTTATTTTCTCGATTCCATAGGGACATCATTGCGTTATTATAGACAAATTTTCAGACAATCCAAAAACCGCATTATTCTATGCTCATAAAGTTGTCGAAGAAGGTTGGTCACGGAATGTGCTGAAATCATTTATTGACACCAGTCTGCATCTGCGTCAAGGCAAAGCGTTGACAAGTTTCTCACGCTTGCTTCCCGCTCCTGACAGCGACCTTGCTCAAGAACTGACAAAAGATCCGTATATTTTCGACTTTACCGAAATGACGGAGCCATATAAAGAGCGCGAACTGAAGAAAGCTTTGATGGCCAATATCTCCCGTTTCCTTCTTGAACTTGGTTCCGGTTTTGCTTACGTCGGTGAAGAATACCGCCTTAAAGTGGGCCACACGGAGCAATTTATTGATTTGCTGTTCTATAACGTAAGGCTACACGCATATTGTGTCATAGAGGTAAAGACCGGGACATTCGGTGCCGGAGATGTAGGGCAACTCGGCACTTATATGACGGCTGTGAATCATATATTGAAAACCGGGCAGGACAATTCAACTATCGGTTTACTGATATGTAAGGACAAAGACAATGTACTCGCGCAGTATGCCCTCGAATCATCATCGCAACCTATCGGGGTGGCTGAATTCCAAATGACAAAATTCATTCCCGACGAATTCAAGAGCTCCCTTCCATCAATAGAAGACATTGAATTGGAACTGAAATAATCCGCATTTCGTCTATTTTGGCATAGATTGGGATAATCTTGGAATTATCGTTGTTTTTTTCGTTACATATTGGGATGTGACGGCAACAATTGCTAACTTTACATTTCAGATATAAGGGCGCCTCTATGGAGTGGCGCCGGAATTAAAAGTAAAGCTGATTATTAGTATTCGCGCATATGAAATTAAAATTCTTAGCATTGGGAGCGGTTGTGGCCGCAAGTCTGTCGGCATCGGCGGCATCCACCTATCTTTTCGATAATCCCGACAACATCGCTCATTTCGGTGCCCGCGTGTCGGTCGACATCTCATCGGCTGCCAACGGCGGCGGTTTTTACAGCAATCAGGCCGGATTCTCGGTCGGGGGCATATATAATATCCCGCTGTTCATGAATCTTTATTTCGAGCCAGGACTTAGCGTGTTTTATAACACAATAGGGGCCAATCAGTGGGATACATTCACACAGAAGGTGCCACAGCTCGACGGTGCCGGGCAGCCCGTTGTAGGTCCCGGTGGCGAGGCGGTTACCGACGATGTTGAAGTGCCTTATCAGATTGACGGTTCGATTCGTAATTTCGGCTTCCGTATTCCTCTGAACGTGGGCTATCATTTCGATTTCACTGAGGATGTGAAGGTGCATGTGTTCACCGGTCCGCAGATCAATCTCTCACTTGTGGCGCGTTACCATCAGGATGCGGTGAGAGTGCCCGGCGTGGAGGAGCCTTCCTACAGCACATCGCTTTTCGGCACAAACGGCTTCAAGCACGTTGATCTGCAGTGGAATTTCGGCGCCGGCGTGGAATATCAGAAATACTATATGAGTCTCAGCGGTGCGTGGGGAATCACTAAAATGAAATCGGGTACAATTGACCTTCAGCGCAATCTGCGCCGCAACATCTTCGCCATAACCCTCGGATACAACTTTTAATCGATGCACAATTCACGATGCATGATGCATGATGCATGATGCATGATGCATGATGCACAATGCACAATGCACGATTATCGATGCACGATGAATTATTATTGATGCATGATTATTGAGGGATGTTCACAAAACGTAGGGACGCACGGCCGGTGCAATGCGGTTCAAATAAGTCGTCGTCATACTGCAAGCGAGAAGTTGGTATGCCGGAAGAACTTTCCGCTGGTCTTTCGTTTTCGCCTGACCCGGGGGAAAGAACGTCCAGGCATTATCAAGATCTTGTAATGGGAAGCCTCGTCCGCTATGGTTCTCAGCCGTCGGGCGAACTCCCTGTTTGCCGGACCGAGCGCCAGTACCGGACAGAGGTTGTGTATCAGCCCTATGATGACGTTCATGTCAGGTTTCAGCTTATCCCTGTGTTTTATGTCACAGTCCATGTCCAGTATCGATGCCAGATTGAACAGGATTACGGCCGCATGAAAATCCTGAAGAACGCCGTCGGGCCGGAAGGAACTGAACAGTTCCAGAGCCTCCTCATTCTTATAGATGCCGTATGAGGTCTCCACAGGCCAGCGCAGGCGGTACAGTCCGATGATGTCTGCGCATGTGATTCCTTCAGCAGGGAGGAGGTTCGTGACCAGCACATCGGCTGAGCCATCGGGATGATCAAAACGCACCAGTCTTACCGTAAGCTCCTTCACCGGTTCCTTCCGCCAGTCTCTGTTGCCGTAGATGGAAGTGGCCTTTGACGGATGGATTCTGATTGTACCCTGCTTTCTACCCGACCTGATGAACTCTTCTGCCCAAGGCAGCCTGCGTGTCTTCATCACGAATTTAACACCCCTCTTAATCATCAGATAAATAGTTAGATATGAGAAATACCCCCTGTCAAGCAGCATTATGGCTCTCTGACCGGTAATGGCGAGCGCCTCTTCAAAATGCTCCTCAAAGGAATATCTCTCATCCTTGTCCTTGGGTTCAAGGGCAGCATATAAGGTAATGTTGTTGAGCGTGTCCTGAAACACGCAGGCCTTGGCGCTGGGGTAAAGCTCCTCTCCCTGATAGGTGTGATACCACCCGAATTTCTTGCCGAGTTCCTCGACCTCCGGAAGGGCCACCCTGCTTCCGTCACATGATACAAGTACATAGTTGCGCCATTTCCTGACAAAGCTACTTTTATAGAATTCTTCGGTCAGCGTATGCCCCATCAGCCGGAAGAAGGAGCTCTTTATGACAGTGCGTTTCATGGAGAACGCGCTTTTTAAGGGAACCGGGAGGTTCAGTGCGGAAAAGAAGCTGTCAAGGGCTACCGGCAGGCTTTGCACTATACGGCTGACTATGAGCCAGAACATGACACGCAGCGTCAGCCTGGTGTTCCTGCTGAACACCCTGGTTTTCCCCGATGAATCATTGGGGTGCCAGCTGTTGAAATAATCCCCGTAGCCTTCCTTGTCGTTTTCTACGGAAACCAATTTGTTCTCTAAAGCGTTAATTATGTAACCAAATAATTGATGTGCCATTTCGCCTGGTTTTGAGTGATGTTATAAAACCTAAACGATTTGGCACATCGTTTTTCTGCCCTTTTAACCTTATTTGAACCGCATTGCACGGCCGGTGCGTCCTTTTTTTTTAATTTGTTTGTATAATAATGGTTTATGCGTGAGTTGTGAACGGATTATACCCGGACGCACGAGCCGTGCGCCCCTACACCACCATAGGCAATCGTCCATCGTGCATTGTGCATCATGCATCGTGCATCGTGCATCGATAATTGTGCATCGTTACAGTCGTCCCTGGTCGCGGTAGCTGTAGTAGGATGACGGGCCGATGATGATGTGGTCCTGCACGGGGACGTCGATGATTTTGCAGGTTTCCACGATGCGGCGGGTGAGGTTGTCGTCCTGCGATGAGGGGTTCATGGTGCCTGCCGGATGGTTGTGCACCAGAATCAGGCCGGAGGAGAGGTGGTCGATGGCGCTTTTGGCAATGATTTTGATGTCGACGGCAGTGCTTGCAATTCCCCCTTTGCTCACACGCTCGGCAAACTGCACACGGTTGGCGCGGGTGAGATGGAGCACCCAGAACTCCTCGTAATTGAGGCGTTCCAGTTTGTCGCGCATGTAATTGTAGGCATCGGTGGAGCAGCATATCTGCGGAAACGGCACTGCCATGCTTTTTTGCACACGCGAACCGAACGTCATGGCGGCCACAAGCAGGGTGGCCTTGGCATCGCCCACGCCGCGATATTTCTTTTTAAGTTCGGCAATCGACATGCGTGCCAGCACGCTCAGACGGTTGTCTACGTCGGCGAGAATCTCGCGGCTGAGGTCGAGCACCGATTTGCCCGGCAGTCCCGAGCCGAGCAGCAGGGCAAGCAGCTCCACGTCGGTCAGCGAGTCCATGCCGTGTGTCATGGCTTTTTCGCGGGGGCGCTCGTCGTCGTTGAGATTGCGGATGAGGATGGACTTGCTGTCGGATTGCATGGGGCCAAATTTAATTATGAATGTGAAACGTGTGGGGATTATTTGCCTTTGCGGAGGGCAATCTCTTCGGCTTCGTTGCGACCGCGGCGGCATACAATCTTGACGAACCATGCCTTGAGGAATCCGCATCCGTAGCCACCGAGCTGAATGAGCGATGCCGGCACGGCCTTGCAGGCAATCACCGCCGAACGGGTTGACACCAGCGCGCTGATGAAGATGGCGAGCAGATAGACGACGAGGGGGAGCAGCCACCAGGGCGACCACACTATGGCAAGAAGAATCATGGCCGCCACACCCACCACGAACACGGCCGGCAGGCAGTGCACGGCTTTAAGTGAATCGGGATAGAGCAGTTTTAGGGTGATGCGCGACATGCCGAACACGTAGACCTGACGCAGGAATTTGCGGAAATCCACGCGCCGTTTGTGGTAGACCGGAAGGTCGGGATAAAGGGCGATGGAGAATCCGGCCTTGCGGATGCGGGTGCTCATGTCGATGTCCTCCGAGAACATCTCGCGGAATCCCCCCACACTCTGGTACACCTGTCGGGAGAAGCCCATGTTGAATGTGCGCGGGGTGAATTTCTCAAGGCTGATTTTGCCGCCGCGGATGCCGCCGGTGGTGAGAAACGACGTCATGGCGTGGTTGATGGCCTTCTGTGTGGTGGTGAACGAGGCGTCGGCGGCATCGGGACCACCGAAGCAGTCGGCAGGCGTCTCCACCTCCATGCGGTTGAGCTTCTCGAAATAGTCGGCCGGAATCACACAGTCCGAATCGAAGAAAATGAAATAGTCGCCGGTGGCGTGGTCCATGCCGTAGTTGCGGGCGATGGAGCGCCCTTCGTTCTCCTTGAAGAAATATTTTATGTCGAGCACCGGTGCATATGCCTCAGCTACGGAGCGGCATGGCTCGGTGGAGCCGTCCTCCACGATTATTACCTCGAAATTCCGGGCCGTCTGGGCGGCAAGGCTGCGCAGGAGGTCGGACACTTCGCCGATGCGGTTGTACACGGGCACTATCACAGAGTATTTCATGGCTTCCGGGTGTTGGGTGATATTTTCAGATGTTGGGTATTGGCGTATGGGTCACGACATGCGGTTCTTGTAGTCAGCATAGCTGAAATGGCGTAGCACTGACGGAGTGCCGTTGTGGTCGACAAACACGATGTCGGGATGGCTGATGCCGTTGAACATGTTGGTCTTCACGGTGGTGTAGTGGTTCATGTCCTCGAACGTCAGGCGGTCGCCGATCTGCAGCGGCCGGCTGAAGTGCCAGTCGCCCATGAAGTCGCCGCTCAGACAGGAGTTGCCGCCGAAGCGGTAGGTGTAGACGTCGGCGGGATTCATTGCGGCCACATCCTCGTCCGCAAGGCTTTCGGTCACGGTGGGTTTGTAGGGCATCTCCAGCGTGTCGGGCATGTGGCAGGCGAACGACACATCGAGAATGGCCGTGCGAACTCCCTGATTTTTCACCACATCCACAACTGAGGCCATGAGGTCGCCGGTGCGCCAAGTGAATGCGCTTCCCGGCTCGAGAATCACCTCCAGATTGGGGTGACGGTTGCGGAACGACTTCAGCAGGCCGATGAGATGGGCGGTGTCGTAGCCCTGACGGGTCATAAGATGGCCGCCGCCGAAATTCACCCATTTAAGCCGGGGGAGGAGATGTCCGAACTGCGCCTCGAAGGCCGCGAGCACCTTTTTGAGGTCGAAACTGGTGGATTCGCAGAGGGCGTGGAAGTGCAGCCCCTCGATGCCGTCGGGCAGTCCCTCGGAGATGTCGTCCGCCACCACCCCGAAACGGCTGCCGGGGAGAGCCGGATTGTAGATGTCCGTCTCTATGACAGAGCACTGCGGGTTAACCCTCAGTCCGGCCGACACCGTGGCCTCGGGATGAGCGGCATTGTATGTCTGTAGGTCGGCTTTGAAGCGGTGCCACTGGTTGAGCGAGTTGAATGTGATGTGGCTGCTCCCTGTGAGATAAGCGCCTATGGTCTGCGGAGTGTAGGCGGGGCAGTAGGAGTGCACGCGGGTGTGCAGTTCTTCCACGCCGAGCTGCAGCTCATTGAGCGACGATGCCGTGCACCTCACGCCGTATTCGCGGAAAATGGGGAATGTGCGCCACAGCGCATTGGCCTTGAACGCCATGATGATGGTCACTCCGGCCTCACGGGCCACTGAGGTAATGAGGTCGAGGTTGGCACGCAGCCGGTCCTCGTACACCACGTAGAACGGGGTGGGGAGCATGGCTGTGGCATCGTTGTATGCGGGGGTGTTGGTGGTTGACATGGGGCGGAGGATCAGTTGTCGATTATCTTGAATCTGGCGTATTTAAGCATCAGTTTGCGTTGTTCAACGTTGGAGAACAGAACCACGATCTTGTGGCCTGTCGGGTCGGTGTCGAGAGCCGTGATCTTTCCGTGTCCGAACCGCTCGTGCATTATCTCCATCCCTTCGCGCACCTCGTCGATGGTGTGGAGCGAGAATTCGCCGGGAGCGGAGGGTGCCGGGGCATTTGCTCCCGCTGGGCGTGGTGAGGGTGGGGTAGGTGGTGTGCGCCAGCGGTCGGTGGCGGCTGTGGGGCGCACGGTTTTCGGTGCCGTCGGGTTGATGGTGCCGAATGTCGCCGCCGGGGAGTGGAACGAGCTGCGGTAGTTGTCCACCGGGTCGAATCCGGGGTTGTCGAAGCCGAGCGACGTGCCTTGCACAAGCTTTATGTACTCAGGCGATATGTCGCGCAGAAAACGCGACGGCTGGCACATCTTGGTCTGTCCGTTCTTGAATCTTGACGAGGCATAGGATAGCATGCAGAAACGGCGCGCACGCGTTATGGCCACATAGAGCAGGCGGCGTTCCTCCTCGATTTCGCTCACCGAGTTCTGGGACATCGACGAGGGGAAAAGCTCCTCCTCCACACCGACAACAATCACGTTGTTGAACTCCAGACCCTTGGCGGCATGGGCTGTCATGAGCGTTACGCGCTGCTGGGCGGTGTCCTTCTCGTCCTGGTCGGTGGCCAGCGACACTTCGGCAAGGAAGTGGCTCATGTCGGTCTGGTCCTGCTCGCCGGCCTCGTTGTGCTCGTCGACAAACTCCTTGACATTCGACAGGATTTCCTGCAGGTTCTCGCCTTTGGAGATGTTTTCGGGAGTGTTGTCGCTCATGAGCGACGAGAGCAGGCGCGTCTGGCCGATGATGACCGTGGCCAGGGTGTAGGCGTCGGCGCCTTCGCTGTTCTGGCGTACGAAGCCCGCTATGAGGGTGCGGAATGCGTCGAGCTTCTTCAGCGTGCCGCCGTTCACGTCGAGCGAATGCGCGGCAGGGTCGTTGAGCACGCTCCACATGCTCACGCGGTCGGCAATGGCGGCAGCCGTGAGTTTCCCCACGGTAGTCTCTCCGATGCCGCGTGCTGGGTAGTTGATGATGCGGCGCATGGCCTCGTCGTCGTCCGGATTCACGGCCAGACGGAAATAGGCTATGGCGTCCTTCACCTCCTTGCGCTGGTAGAACGACAGGCCCCCATAGATGCGATATGAGATGTTGCGCTTGCGCAGCGACTCCTCGAGGCGTCGGCTCTGGGCATTGGTGCGGTAGAGCACGGCAAATTCGTCGAGGCTGTCGTGGGTCTCCCGGTGGAGCCGGGCTATGCGGTTGGCCACGAGATATGCCTCCTCGTAGTCGGTGGAGCTGTTGATCACCTCGATTTTCTGCCCGGCGTCGTTGTTGGAGAACACATGCTTGTGAATCTGCTCACGGTTCTTGTCGATGAGTGAGTTGGCCGCGTCGACGATGTTGCGCGTGGAGCGGTAGTTCTGTTCCAGCTTGAAGATGCGCAGGGTGGGGTAGGCGCGCTGCAGGTTGAGTATGTTCTTGATATTGGCGCCGCGGAAGGAGTAGATGCTCTGGGCGTCGTCGCCCACCATGGTGAGATTGTTGCTGTCGCGGCATAGCTCTGTGACAATGCAGTGCTGGGCGAAGTTGGTGTCCTGGTACTCGTCCACAAGCACGTAACGGAAAAACTCCTGATAGTGGTGGCGTACGTCGGGATTGTCGCGCAGCAGCACGTTGGTGTAGTAAAGCAGGTCGTCGAAGTCCATCGCTCCGGCCACCTTGCAGCGCTGCCGGTAGGTGCGGTAAATCTCGTGCACGAGCGGACGTTTGGCGCGCCGGTCGGCCTCCATCAGGTCTGCGTCGGCGGCATAGCGCTCGGGGCTTACCAGCGCGTTCTTGGCCATGGAGATGGCGCTCTGCACGGTGGATGCCTTGTAGACCTTGTCGTCAAGATTCATGTCCTTGATGATGGTCTTGATGAGGGCTTTGGAGTCGGCGGCATCGTAGATGGTGAACGACGGCTTGAAGCCGAGGCGGTCGGCGTTCTGGCGCAGAATACGGCCGAAAATGCTGTGGAAAGTTCCCATCCACAGCCGTTTGGCCGTGTCGTGCCCCACGAGCGCCTCGATGCGTTCGCGCATCTCGCGTGCGGCCTTGTTGGTGAAGGTGAGCGCCACTATGCGGTATGGCTCGAAACCGTGGGCCAGCAGGTGCACGATTTTATAGGTGAGCACACGCGTTTTGCCCGAGCCGGCGCCGGCTATCACAAGCTGCGGGGCGCCCATGTATTCCACGGCCTCGCGCTGCTGCGGGTTGAGTTGCGAGAGATAATGCTCCATAGGGCAGGCTCACACGAACTTGTTGAGTTTTGAATCGTAGGTGTAGCCCACGGTGAGGAGCTTTGATTCGATCTCGTTGCGCGTTACGTTAAGGTCGTCGCACAGAGCATCGAGCGACGGATACTCGTCGCGCAGTTTCGTGTTGATGACTCCAAGCAGGATGATGGGGTCGGTGGGGATGGTATCGAAAATCATGTGGAAAATCTATTTAATTGGCAAAGGTACGAAAAAATAGCTAACTTTGTTGGTGCATGTCCGCCCAAATCCATGCGGCGCGGCCCGAAAATTAAATCAGATTGATTGCATATGCTTACTGTTGACCAATATTCCGAGTTGATTGAGAAAGAGCTTGCCTCCCTGACCTATCCGAAAGTGGCGCCCGGACTTTATGAGCCGATACGCTACACCCTCGACGGCGGGGGTAAGCGCCTGCGTCCCGTGCTGCTGATGGCGTCGGCCGAAGCTTTCGGCGGGAATGCCGGGGAGGTGATGCCGCAGGCTCTCGGAATAGAGATGTTCCATAACTTCACACTGCTTCACGACGATGTGATGGACAATGCCGACGTGCGTCGCGGACGTCCCACGGTGCACCGTCGCTGGAACAGCTCGGCCGCCATCCTTTCGGGCGACGCGATGCTGACCATGGCGTCGGTGCTGATGGGGAAGGGCGCCGAGAGTGCGCTGGCCTCAACTCTGGATCTTTTCAACACCACGGCCATGGAGATATATCAGGGCCAGCAGCTTGATATGGAGTTCGAGGACCGCACCGACGTGTCGGTGGATGAATATATGGAGATGATCAGGCTGAAAACCTCGGTGCTGCTTGCCTGTGCCTGTGCCATCGGTGCGCTCCACGCCGGTGCCTCACGTGCCGGATGTGAGGCGATGTACCGCTACGGCGAACGCCTCGGGCTGGCATTCCAGCTGCAGGACGATTATCTCGACACTTACGGCGACCCTACGCTTTTCGGCAAGGAGATCGGCGGCGACATAATCAACGAGAAGAAAACCTGGCTGTGGATCACGGCTATGGCCGAGCGCCCCGACGACATGAAAAAGGTGCTGGCGAAAAAACTTACCGACTATCTGAAAGTGCGCGAGATAACAGCCATATACGATGAACTCGACCTTCCGGCGCGCACCCACACACTGATTGAGCGTTACGCAGCCGAAGCCGTCGAAGCCCTCGGCGAGGCAGGTCTGCAGCCCGCTGCGCTGAATTTCTTTACCGGAATTGCGCAGAAATCGGTTAACCGCAGCCATTGAAATCCGCCCGTCAACCGCAATGATTTGAAATGATTGAATTTATAGATACACATACGCATCTGAGCGACGAGGCCTATGAGAATCCGGCCGAGATGGTGGAAAAGGCCGTTGCCGCAGGTGTGAAGATGATGATTCTGCCAGGCACGTCGCTTGCGGAGCTGCCGGCGCAAAAGGCGCTTGCAGCGCAGTTTCCTGATAGCCTGCGCATGTTTGTCGGGTTGCATCCCACCGAACTCACCGACGATCCCGCCGGGGCCGTGGCGCAGATAACGCGCGAACTCGAAGAGAACCGGAGCCTGTATGTGGGAGTGGGGGAGATCGGTATCGATCTGCATGAGTCGCCCGAAAACCGCGAAACGCAGATGCGGGCGTTCGAGGAGCAGTGCCGTGTGGCCCTGCGTCTGGGATTGCCTATAAATATCCATTGCCGCGACGGCCTTGACGAGACCCTTGAGGTGCTTTCGGGGCTGCCGCAGATTCCCGCGGGAGCCTTTCATTGCTTCGGTGGAACCATCGCCGATGTGGAGCGCATACGCCGCACAGGCGATTTTTATTTCGGCATCAACGGCATCGTGACCTTCAAGAACTCCGGTCTGCGTGACACGCTTCCCGCCATCGGGCTGGAAAGAATCATCCTTGAGACCGATTCCCCTTATCTTGCGCCCGTGCCGTTCAGGGGCAAGCGCAATGACAGCAGCATGATTCCAACCATCGCCGCACAGGTGGCGGCCACCCTTGCCGTGCCGCTCGAAACGGTGGCGGAAGAGACAACGGCATCGGCTCGCCGGCTGTATGCGTTGTGATGAAGTAATTAACCAATTTTCACAATTAGAAACGGCCGAAATTCAGTACCTTTGCGGTTGGAAAAAAGCGGTTTCCGCATTATTCAGAATCAATCAATAAACTAAAAACGTACATACATGAAAAAAAGCGCTTTGCAAAAAGCCCGCGCAGCCTATCAGCCCAAGCTGCCCATTGTACTGACCGGTGCGGTAAAAGCCGTTGAAGGCCATGCCACCGAGTCTGTTGCCGACCAGGACGCCATCAAGGCTCTTTTCCCCAACACTTACGGACTCCCCGAGCTGAAGTTTGAGAAAGCTTCTGCAGGTCAGCCCTCCAAGCCCATGAATGTGGGTGTCATCCTTTCGGGTGGTCAGGCTCCCGGCGGACACAATGTGATCTGCGGTCTGTTCGACGGTATCAAGAAAATCAACCGCGACAGCCGTCTCTATGGTTTCCTCATGGGTCCCGGCGGCTTCGTTGACCACAAGTACATGGAGCTTACTTCGGCAATTATCGACGAATACCGTAACACCGGCGGTTTCGACATCATCGGTTCCGGCCGTACAAAGCTTGAAAACAAGGAGCAGTTCGACAAGGGTCTGGAAATCCTCAAGGAACTTGATATCAAGGCTCTCGTCATCATCGGCGGCGACGACTCCAACACCAATGCAGCAGTGCTTGCCGAATACTACAAGAGCATCAATGCCGGCGTTCAGGTGATCGGTTGCCCCAAGACCATCGACGGCGACCTCAAGAACGACGTGATCGAGACCTCGTTCGGATTCGACACCGCAACCAAGGTTTATTCCGAAGTTATCGGCAACATCCAGCGCGACTGCAACTCCGCAAAGAAATATTATCACTTCATCAAACTCATGGGCCGTTCGGCCAGCCACATCGCGCTTGAGTGCGCCCTGCAGTGCCAGCCCAACGTCTGCATCATCTCGGAAGAAGTTGAGGCAAAGGACATGACACTCGGTCAGGTTGTCGACCAGATTGCCGATGTTGTTGTGCGCCGCGCCGAGAAGGGCATGAACTTCGGTATCGTGCTCATCCCCGAAGGCCTCATCGAGTTCATCCCCGCCATCAAGCGTCTCATCGCCGAGCTTAACGACCTCCTTGCCAAGAACGCCGAAGAATTCGCAGCAGTTCCCGCAGCCGAGCAGCGTCAGTACATCATCGACCACCTCAGCGCCGAAAATGCAGCAGCTTATGCAGCGCTTCCCCATGGTGTGGCACGTCAGCTCAGCCTCGACCGCGACCCCCACGGCAACGTTCAGGTTTCGCTTATCGAAACAGAGAAGCTCCTATCCGAAATGGTGGGCAAACGCCTTGCAGAGCTTAAGAAAGAGGGCAAATACAACGGCAAATTCGCTGCCCAGCACCACTTCTTCGGTTACGAAGGCCGCTGCGCAGACCCCTCGAACTTCGATGCCGACTACTGCTACGCCCTCGGTTTCAACGCCGCATGCCTCATCCGTGCCGGTGTGACAGGCTACATGTCGAGCGTGCGCAACCTCACCCGTCCTTCAGTGCAGTGGGTTGCCGGCGGTATCCCCATCACCATGATGATGAACATGGAGCGCCGTCACGGCGAAATGAAGCCCGTTATCCAGAAGGCTCTTGTAAATCTTGACGGAGCACCCTTCCTCAAGTTCGCTTCGCAGCGTCAGGAATGGGCTGAGAACACATGCTACGTATATCCCGGCCCCATCCAGTATTTCGGTCCGGCCGAAGTGTGCGACCAGCCGACCCTCACTCTGAAATACGAGCACCAGAGCAAGTGACGTTCGCCGGCTTGACGGCTTAAGGCTGTCTGGTTGTGAATTAAATTGAAATATACCGCAGGATGTCGCAGAACCCGTAATTACCCCCAAACGTAAGGGTATTCACCGGGATTCTGCAGCACCTTCAATAGGTTCTCACATCGAGGCTGTGTCAGATAAATAGGCGCAGCCTCATTTTTTCTCTTATGCAACGGTGTCGATGCCGATGTCGGCCCGGCACTGCAGCTTTTAAACTTAAACATAGAAAAGGCATATGACCAAAAAGCAGTTTTTCCGTTCCCTGCCTCCCAAAGGCTTCCCGTTATATTGGATTATTCTGGCGTATCTGGCAATCGGTTACTTTTATCCGGTGATCGGCTTTCTTGCCGTAATCTGTATGATTGCCCCGGTTGCATTCGCTGTGCGCAAAGGGCGCTGGTGGTGCGGCAACGCCTGTCCGCGAGGTAACTTCTACGATAATGTTCTGGCGCGGTTCTCGCCTCACCGGCCTATCCCGCCGTTTGTGCGCACAAAGGCATTCCGGGTATTCATGGTGATGTTTATCTTTACAATGTTCGGCATACAGATGTACCGGGCATGGGGTGACTGGAATGCAATGGGACGTGTGTTCTGGACCATTATTTTGATCACAACAATAGTGGGCGTGACGCTTGCATTTGTGTATGCGCCCCGCACATGGTGTTCGTTCTGTCCGATGGGTACCCTTTCGTCGTGGGTTACGCCCGGCCGTGCGAAACTCCCCGACGACTATCGGCGCATTTTTGTTGGCGAACGATGCACAACCCGCTGCAAACAGTGCTCGGCAGTGTGTCCGATGCAACTGAAGCCTTATGAGAGCAGAAATGATGCGGACGGTTTTCTTCATTCCGATTGCCTGAAATGTGGGCGCTGTGTTTTGGGCTGTCCGCTGAAAGTGCCTGAACTGAGATCGTGATTTTACGCGCACTTTATTCCTGATTACTGACACTCTTGTCAATTTTGAGAATAAGATAATTATTTGTAGATTTGTGGATATGGAACTCTGGATTATATGGCTGATAGCAACCGCAGTGTTGCTCATCATTGAACTGCTCAGCAACGTTGTGGCCACCCTCTGCATGGCTGTCGGATGTTTTATCGCCTCGATACTGGCTCTGCTGGGATTCGGGATTGTCGCTCAAGTGATAGGGCTTGTGGCCGGCGTCATTCTGGCCTTCATATTCATTGCACCGTTGGTCAACAGATTGCATGCCCGCCGTCACCGCGACCGTGAGGCATATAACAGCAACATGAATGCGCTGATAGGGCGGATTGCCGAGGTTACCAAACCTTTCACGGGAGAAAGCGAGCCGGGAAGAGCACGCATCGACGGCGACAACTGGCAGATCCGCAGTGCCGACGGAGCGCCGCTCGCACGTGGCATGCAGGTGAAGGTGGTGGGCTACGACAGCATCATTCTGCTTGTGCGTCCATGTTGAAAATCGCTTCCGGCCGCTGAAACCGGCCGTTGTCCTGAAATCAATTATTGTCACCGGTGTCCGGCTGCTCGGACGCATTAAAAATTCAAATTATGGAAACTTACATTTTTCTGGGGGTACTTGTGCTGGTGGTGCTGATTGTGGTATCGGCCGGCGTAAAGATTGTGCCGCAGTCTGAAACACGTGTGATAGAACGCCTCGGACGGTTCCACAGTGTGCTTAGCCCGGGCCTGAACATCATATGGCCTTTCATTGACAAACCCAAGGTGGTGTACACACGCCGTGTGGAGACAATGGTCAATGGCCGCACTATAGTGACTGTCACATCCTCTTCATCTATCGACTTGCGCGAGCAGGTGTATGATTTCCCAGCCCAACAGGTGATTACCAAGGACAATGTGACGACTGAAATCAACGCATTGCTCTATTTCCAGATCGTTGACGCCAAGAAGGCTGTTTATGAGATTGACAATCTGCCCAATGCGCTGGAAAAACTTACGCAGACATCGCTGCGTAACGTGATCGGCGAGCTTGAACTCGACCAGACCCTGACGTCGCGCGACACCATCAACTCGCGTCTGCAGGTGATTCTCGACGAAGTCACCAACAAATGGGGTGTGAAAGTGAACCGTGTGGAGCTGCAGGACATCACACCTCCGAAAAGCGTGCGTGAGGCGATGGAAAAACAGATGCAGGCCGAACGAAACCGTCGTGCCGAAATCCTGAATGCCGAGGGCCAGAAGACATCTGCCATATTGCTGTCGGAAGGCGACAAGCAGTCGCAGATCAATCAGGCATCCGCCATCAAGGAGGCCGAGATTCTGCGTGCCGAAGGTGAGGCACGGGCCAAGGTGCTCACAGCGCAGGCCGAAGCCGAGGCCATTGCCCGCATAGCCGAGGCGATAAAGGAAACAAAGACCGATCCCGCCACTTATATGCTCGCGGTGAAATATATCGAGACACTCCGCGAAATGACTACGGGTGCCGATAACAAGACAGTCTATATCCCTTACGAGGCATCGGGTATCCTCAGTTCTCTTGGGTCGATAAAGACGCTTTTTTCGCCCGCGCAGAACTGACAGCAGCTGATCTGCCGCTATCCACTCCGGACACGGGCTGCCGTGGCGGCGGAAAAGAAATAAACGGAGACGACACGCCGGATGGTCCGGGTGCCGTCTCCGTCCTTTTTTAAGCTTTGCGGGTGTCCCGGCCATAAAAATGTCAGGAATATGCTTGCGAAGGGATAGATAAGTTGACCTGAAAGGTGGTAATTTATGAAATTTGATTAAATTTGTAGTCTGATATATGCATGGAAATCGATGGCGGCAGGACGGCATCAGGACAACTTCGTTTTTACCGCGACACGTATTTCCACCTTACCTGAAAATTCATCAGATGTCATTTTTACGTACCTTAAAGAGAGCGTTCGGATTCGGAGGCGATGAGCTTGACGAAGAGGTGCTGGAGGGTATCGACGCCACGGTGGTGCCTTTGAACCGGCATGCCGACACAGCGTCGGCTGCCCCGGCCGAGACTCCTGAACAGCATAATGCCATGCAGAACAGCCCGAAGGATCAGGCTGTGTCCGACGGTGCTGCGCCATCCGCAGCCGTGTTGCCGTCGCAGATATTCGAGACAGTGGTAAGGGTGTTCAATGAATCGCTGCCTCCATTCCTGCGCGACAGCGCCGACGAGCAGAAGCAGCGCGACATCCTGTATAACGCTCTTGATGAATCCATGAAGCAGTATCTGCAGCGTCTGGCCGATGATGCGCGCGAGCGTTGCAATGCTCACTGGGCATCTGAACGCAGCAACCTCCAGCAGCAGGTGGACGATGCCCGCGCCAAGGTGCAGAAGGAGAAGGACGAAAGCAGCGAGTCGAAAAAGCAGCAGCTCAGCGCCGAACGTCAGAAACGCGCCCTCGGAGAACGAGTGCGCGACCTCGAGACGCAGCTGGCCAAGGCGGAGGCCGAGAACGAACAGCTTTCGCTTGAGAACAAGAGCATGGCCAACAAACTCCGCGTGAGTGCGGTGCTCGGTGCCGATATTTCGCCCGACGGAGAAGCGCAGAAGCAGATGGCGCTTAAAATAAACGAGCTTACAGCAAAGCTTGACACGGCCGATGCGGAAACAGAATCGTTGCGCCAGGCGCTGAACGAGGCCCGCACGTTGGTGGAAACCAAAGAGGCTGATCTCAAGAAAGCTTTGGATGAAAAGCAGGCCAAGGCGGATGAGGCTGATGCGTTCCATGCCTCGCTCGGCAAGGAGGAGGCTTTGCGGAACGACCTGCAGAAAGAGGTGGAGAATCTGCGCACTGCGCTTGAACAGTCGCGTGCCAAGGATAACCTCGGAGATGCCATGCTAACCGACCTCAACAGCCAGCTCGGACGTCTGCGTGCCGAACACGAATCGCTCCAGGAGCAGCTGCGTCTCACCCAGTCCGAACGTACAGCCATTCAGGCCGAGCTTGACAAATGCCGTAACGACCTCAATGAGGCCAACGGCAATCTGGCGGTCGTGGAGGAGATGCATTTGCAGCTCACCCGTCTGGAGGATGCAAGAAAGAACAACGAGACGTTTCTGCGCAAGCAGAAGGACGAACTGCTCAAGACACGCGAACGTGTGCAGCAGCTTGAACTTGAAAATGCCGAATATGCCTCGACGTTGCAGAAAAAGGACGGCACAATCCACCATCTGGAGGAGCTGACCGACAGTCTGCGCAAGACAATCGAGAACAATGTCTACGAACATGCCCAGAGCCAGAGTGGTCTGCGGGCCGAGATAGAACGGCTCAAACGGTTCATCAAGGAGGAACCTGAAGAAGATCAGGAGCCGCCTCTGGGTGCCGGCCTCTCGGAGGAGCCTGAATTTGTGGAACCCGCACAGAAGTACGGGCGTCCTACGCCGGATGCCGAGAAGGTGAAACGGAACCGGGGCAAAGAGAAAACAACAGCAATCTCTGCCATCGACGAATCCATTGAGGACACCGACTGGCTCATAGCCACTCCGCCACCGCAGAAAACTAAGGCCGATGCCGACAATGACAATCCCGAGTTCGGCTACAAGGCACCTGTGCGGAAGCAACTGCCCGACAATCCGGCCCAGATGCTCCTCTTCGATTGATTTTCAGTTAGCATAATAACACTATGGACATGAATATATATCCTGAAATAAAACATAAATCCGCCACATGTATCGTTACCGTGGCCATGGCCATGAGCTATGCCGCTTGTATGCCCGGTTTCATCGCGTCGGCAGCCGCAAAGTCGCCGACAGTAGAGGTGAATGCCATCGCTCCCTACGTCTATCCAGGCAATGCCGAGGAGCGTCCGGCCAAAATGGTCTTTATGCCAGACGGGGAGACATACCTGCAGCTGACCGACAACGGACGAAAAATACAGAAATATTCAACTGCCGACGGCAAGCCGGTCGAGACCGTGTTCGATGCCACCCACACACGTGAGAGCAGCGTGGAGTCAGTGGAGAATTTCTCCATCAGTCCCGACGGTTCGAAGCTGCTGCTTTACACCGGATCGGAAGCTGTCTACCGCCGTTCGTTCCGCGCAGCATACTACGTGTTTGAAATCAAACGCAACATTCTGCGTCCGCTGTCGGGGAACCACAAGCTGCAGCAGGCTCCCCTGTTTTCGCCCGACAGCCGTATGGTCGCATTCGTGGCCGATAACGACATCTACATAAAGAAACTCGACTACAATTCGGAGGTGCGTGTCACCACCGACGGCGCTGTAAACAGCATTATCAACGGTGTGCCCGACTGGACCTATGAGGAGGAGTTCGCCACATGCAGCTCCATGGCATGGGCGCCCGACAATTCAACGCTCTGCTATGTGCGTTACGACGAGTCGCAGGTGCCCATGTTCCGCTTCCCCCTCTACAGCGGATGGTGTAAGCCCGATGCCGAATACGAGCTTTATCCCGGCACGTTCTCTTACAAATATCCCGTGGCAGGCGAACCAAACTCGGTGGTATCGGTCCACAGCTACGATGTGGAGACCCGCAAAATCAAGGAGCTTCCGTTTGCCGACAAGCGCATAGAGTACATGCCGCGAATAGCCTTCGGCGACACTGCCGAGCGGCTTATGGTGGTGACGCTCAACCGCGCGCAGAACCGCATGGAACTGTATTCGGCCAATCCGAAGTCAACGGTGGTGAAATCGCTGCTTGTCGAGGAGTCGAAAGCCTGGATTTCCGGCACTGCCTACGAGAATCTCGCTTTCGAGGCCGACGGGTTTGTTGTCATGTCGGAGCGAACGGGGTGGAATCACCTTTACCGGTACTCATATGCCGGCCAGCAGACAGCGCAGATCACATCCGGATGTTACGATGTCACCGCATACTACGGCCGCGACGCCCAGGGATTCACCTATTTCCAGAGTGAGCCGCTGGCGGGCGATGTGCCGGAAGTGACCGGCGCGCTGAACCGCGTGGTCTACCGCATGGACCGTCAGGGTAAAAAGACCGAGGCGCTCACTCCTATGGATGGGTGGAGCACCGCCCGGTTCACCCCGACCATGACGTATGCCGTGATGTCGCACAGCGACGCCAATACCCCCACTGTCTACACCGTGGTCAATGCCAAAGGGAAGACAATGCGCACGCTGGTGGAT
>ENA-OYWU01000444-OYWU01000444.1-human-gut-metagenome-genome-assembly--contig:-NODE-444-length-23717-cov-18.043741_pt1 | contig 23717 bp, 30 predicted proteins | sample MGYA00244173_ERZ653403 | MGnify/ENA primary metagenome ERZ653403 (study PRJEB26926, sample SAMN06165043) | human gut metagenome | biome: ENVO:00009003; feature: ENVO:2100002; material: ENVO:00002003...
GCAGGTCCTGCTTCTTATGGTATGACAGATACTATGGGACGTATGCACTCTGATGCACAGTTTGCAGGTTCTTCTTCCGTACCAGCTCACGTTGAGATGATGGGCTTAATCGGAATGGGTAACAACCCAATGGTTGGTGCTACAGTAGCAGTTGCCGTTTCCGTAGAGGAAGCAGCTAAGGCTGGAAAGTTCTAAATAGACTTTACAAATTGAAAAGACGTTAAACCCAGGAAGTACCGTAATCACAGCGATTGCGGTACTTTTTCGGTGCCTGGAAGTGGAAAAATGAAATTGGGTGTGAGATGGTGTAAAAAGTGGTGAAAATGGGAAAGTAGGAAACCGGTAGGTAACAAGTAGGAAACATGGAGAAGGTAACACTTTTTCAGTTACCTGCAGAATGCGGAAATACCGCAACCACGAGGGTTACGGTATCTTTTCCAGTTCGGCTCTGAGCCATTCTAAGTCACGGTCTGTATAAGCCGCCTCTGTTATGTCGGTGATTCTGTGACCGACAAGTTTTTTGATGGTGTATTCGTCAACCTCGGCTTTCTTTGCCATGGTGATGAATGTCATTCGAGGGTCGTGCGGCCGATGATCGTCTCTGAGTTTGAGAGCGGCGATCACTTTATCGAAACGGCCGGCATATTTGTCGTAGGTGATTGCCATGCCGCCCTTCGGAGAATCCGGATCATTAAAGAGCCGGTGGCTTCCAAGTTCAAGGGCATAGTCGTAGTTTTTCTTAACCAGGTCAAATATTTTCGGGTGGATAGGCACCATACGGTGTCGCCCGGCCTGTGTTTTCATACCACCGACAATATAGCGTTCTTCAAGATGCACGTCCTCTAGTTCCAGTATGGCGAGTTCTTGCGGTCGCCATCCCATGTAGCACTGTATGAGAACCCAGTCCACGAACCGGATTTTGCCGACGTTTTCCCAAAGCGTCTGCATCTCTGAGTCCTGGAAGATGATGTGGCCACGTTTTGCTTCTTCCTTTTCTTTGATGATGTCGTCCGACAGTTCAAATGTGCGGGCGTAGTTCTTATCAACAAGCTCATATTCGAGCGCATAGTCCAGCATTAAATTAAACATAGACTTGATCCGGGATTTTGTGCCTGCAGACGCAAGCACCTTTTCGCCCTTATTGGCTCCACGTGAAGGAATGATGTAGCCATCTTCCATTATGCCCTTGATGTGGCGGGCACGCAGGTCCTTAACACGCATTCCGGCAATGGCGTGGCAGTAGCTCCACGCTGACTTGATGGTACGGCAGGACGATTCACTTTCCAGGGTAGGGAAGTAAGCTGCAGTCCATTTGTCGTAGAGTTCCGCCAGGGTCATAGCGGCATTTTGTATATCGTAAGGATTAGCTCCGTACTCAGCGAGTGCCTGCAGAGCTTCCTTCTTAGTCTTGAATGTTCCAAGAGGAACACGGTTCTGTACGGTCTTTCCAGTCTGTTCGTCCGTGATCCAGCCGAGAGTAACACGGGCCAGGTAAGGTTTACGACGGTTTCCGGAAAGTTTTGTCACGCTGCCGTAGCCGTTAGGTAGTTTCATTCGACAACCTTACTGATTCCACAGCCGCAGGCAGACCGGTGAAATCCGTTTTTGTTGGTTCAAGTTTGAGGAGGGAAGAGAGCGTGATTGTTTTCTGCTCCGGCACCTTCTCGTTAAGAACCGAGGTAGGCAGAACATAAAAGTCCCAGTAGTCGAGATCAAGAATTGAAACGTCACGTGTACGAGCGGTAAAGACGCAGAACACATATAAATCACTGTTACGCATAGCCATAGAGGCGTAGGTGGCTCCATCCCAGGCAAATTTCTTTGCAATGTCGAAGCTAATCTGCGAGAACACATCTTCCGGAGTCCACGCCTGCAGATAGGCAGACGACTTGACCTCGATCCGGAGACCGGAAGGAGAAGTAAGGTCGAACGGTAGCCAGTCGGCACGTGTGACATCTTTTGTTTCAAGGGCAGAGTGTACGAGAAATTCAGCAAGCACTCCACGGTGGGTATTGTTGAGCAGATCAGAATACGCCCAACGCCAAAAATCCTGCAGCATGATAGAAGTATCGGAATCATGCAGGGTAAATGGTTCATTGCCGTTTAGTTGTTCCATGGTTTCCTCCGTATCTTTCCAGGAGCGTCCATAGGACACGCTTATCGTCGCTGGAAGCGATGGAATACAAGGACACGAGCATTTTATCGTCCGGGACATTATGCCGTCCAAGAAGGTAATCTACGGACACATCGAGGGCATCAGCCAGTAGCACGACATTATCGACGGTCGGTGTTCGCAGTCCATTGAGGTAGCGTGAGATTGTAGCGGCAGTCACACCGGAAAGAGCGGCAAGGTCGTTACCGTTCAAGTGGTGTTCCTGCATACAATGCGAAAGACGCTCTGAGAATTTGTTAATATCCATAGGCGTAACCGGAGATACCGGTACCACGTATGGAACAGTCTAAAAGTTTCTTGCACTCAGAGTCCGTAAGCGGACCGTATGAGTGAACCAATCCGAACAACTGCAGGTCAGTGAGCATAAGCCGGTGCTGCAGGTGCCGGATCTTTGCTACGACACCGTAGGAGCGGTTCCTGGTGCCGTGATTGCAACTGTCACAAAAAGAGGAGAGATAAAGAAGCAATGCAGCGGCATCGTTCCCGGACCTCTCCTCATTGCGTGCCAGCTCAAAGTATTTGTTATTCATAGGCACATCTCCTCAGTACCGGCCGTAAAGTCGGTACCATTCTAAACTGATAATCTTTTTTCTTTGTCGAGGTATTTCTGAGACTCTGTATAGGCTTTCAGAAATCCCTTGAGTTCCCCGATAAACTCAAATTGTTTGTTCTGTGGCAATGCCCGGTACAATTCGAGAAGTTCGTCCTCCTCTGCAGTGGTGAGCTTGCGGGCAGGAGCCTCTTCGCCGGTCAATAGGTAATGAACTGACACGCCCAGGAAGTCTGCAATCGGTTTGATGTATTTCGCTGGAGGGTCGCTATTGCGAGTTTTCCAGGTAGACATCGTAGATGTCCGAATGCCGAGGCGGTCGCACAGATCAGTAGCCTTTTTGTCCGTTTTTTCAAGGGTTTCAGTGATTCTTTCGATGATTTCCATAGGCAACCTCCGTGGTAAAAATAATACGCAAATAAGAGTAAAAACATTTACAAACTCGCAGATACGTGCTATAATAAATATATGAAATACAAAACAACTCAAAGTTGCGAGCCGAGAGATTGTGCTTGTATTTCGTGCGTCTGTTTGCGAGTTTGTAAAGAGGTTTACTTACATTATAGCACGCAAATCAGAAAAGATAAATAGTTTTTACACAAATGCGAGAAAGGAGTGAAACGCAAGCATGAAGCAGGAAACATCACAGTGGGGCAAAGCTGTTAAAAAAGCAGTAATCGACCACGATATGACATTGAAGCAGCTGGCCGAAAAAATCGGTTACAGCAATGCGACTGTTTCCCAGGTAGTCAACGGCAGATATTCCAATTCAAGTTACAAGGTAATCGCTGAGAAGATCAACGAAGTGCTTGGAACGGAAGGACTGCCGGAGAGAACCGAAACACCGTCCGATGAATGGTGTCAGACGGTGAAGGTGGAACTGGTAAAACAGAGCATGACCGTCAATGAGCTGGCGAAGCAGCTGGATGTCTCCAGGGATCGGCTGTCACTGGTAATTAACGGCAAGATGATGAACGAAGCAATCGTAAGCGGGGTGAACAACCTGCTCGGAATCAACCTGGTCGCTGTTCCAGCTGATAAGTAAATTATAGCGGAAGGGTAGGTAACAAGAAATGGGAAGAGGCCCTACAAACGAGAACACAAATATGTATTTCCAGGCCAGGAAAAAGGCGGCAACGTACAACGAGAGGCTATGGAGCCGTGAAGGAGCTGCAGAATTGTTGGGAATATCGGTTTCAACATTGGCAGATTACGAGCTTGGCAATACGAAGGTTGTCCCGGTGGACAAGGTGGTGCTTATGGCTGACCTCTACAACGCCCCGGAATTGATTACTGGGTACTGTATGCGAGAATGCCCGGTACACGGATTCCTACCACTGGCAACCGAAGAGAAAAGTTTAGAAGGAATTGCATTAAGGCTTTTGCAGAACTTCAATGAGGATTCATTGAAGAATATGCGGGACAGTCTGATCGAGATAACTGCAGATGGGAAAATCACAAAGGATGAATTACCAGCCTTGGAAAAAATCATCGGACAGCTCGAAAAGATGGCAGAGGTAATAAGCGAAATGAAAATTGCCGGAGAGAAGTATTTGAACGGCAAGTAAGCCGGAGCAACGCCGGAAAGGAGTTCAGAATTGAAGAAAGCAAGTAAGCGAAGAATATTGTTTGCGGCAAGAATGGCAACGATGGTCGGAGCTGCCTGTTTTGCAGTAAGTGGCATTTCAGAAACGCTCGGGCAGGAGAAAGAAAAAAGCCGGCCGGTCTACATAGCCACAGAGGAAGTGGCAGAGACGACGTATATGCCGGAGGTCGAAGAGACAACACAGCCAACGGAGGCAGCAAAGGCAGTTGAGACAGAAGAACCGTTGATTGCAAGTATGGATTGGGGCAAGGACGATTCTTACCTGCTATGCAAGATAGCAATGGCCGAAGCTGAGAGCGAAGGCGTGAAAGGAAAGGCACTGGTTATGCTGGTAGTCCTCAACAGAGTTTGGAGCAATGAGTTCCCGGACACAATCGAGGAAGTCATTTTTCAGAAGAACCAGTTCAGTTCAGTAGCAAACGGAAGATACGACGCAGTAGAGCCGGACGAGGAGTGCTACGAAGCATTGAAGCTGATCCAGGTAGACCACTGGAACGAAAGCCAGGATGCTTTGTATTTTGAGAGCAAGAGCGACAGTAAGTGGCACAGCGAGAATTTGGAATTTCTTTTCAAGTACGGCAAACATTACTTCTATAAGTGAAAGGAACAGGCGGTATGAGAAGATTTAGAAAGAAAGTCAGAAGATTTGTGAGACTGTATTGGTTTTGGGTAAGCCTGGGACTGGTTCTCACAAAAGTATCGGTTGAAGCAGCGTACATCGAGAGAGGATATAAAGCCTACGGCGGTGAGTGGCTGGTTTTACCAGTGGTAATGATCGTCGGATATTTTGTAAATGAGGCGAGAATGTACCTGCCGGACTTCATCGAAGAATGGAGAGAGGAGAAAGCCTATGAGCGAAGAGTTGCAGAAAATCGTAGACGAGTACAGAGAGAAAGAAATTCACATCTCAGATGAAGAGGCTGAGCAAATCTTATGGTTGTGCAACCGGAAGATGGATATATGCAAGATTGAGAACAGAGAGGAATACCTGCCGTTGTTATTCAAGGACGAGGTTAAGAACTATCTGTTCAGATGCTCGGTAAATGCTACGACGTTTTTGAGAAGATTGGAGGCAGAAGGAATATGTGTGCAGAATGCGGTATGAACCCATGCCATCCAAGATGCCCGAACGCACCGGAGCCGGTACCGGTTCACGAATGTGTGAAATGCGGGTATGGAATCCTGGTAGGAGATAAGTTTTGGGATTCTCCGGAAGGGAAGATTTGTGAAGAATGCGTGGATGATATGAGCGCAGAAGAGATATTAAAGTTGTGCGGCGAAAGCCTCACGGAAGCAGAAAAGGAGGAAAGGTAGTATGGCAGAACAGAATGCAGTGGCAACACAGCAGGGAACGCAGTTAAGTGTAGCAGCGCAGGTTAAGAGCATGATTTCCCAGGATGCAGTAAAGAAGAAATTTACGGAAGTCCTGGGGCAGAAAGCACCGCAGTTTTTGGCATCCATTACGAATGTGGTTGCTGGATCAGCACAGTTAAAGAAATGCCCGGCAACAACAATCATGAGTGCGGCGTTTGTGGCAGCAACCTACGATTTACCGATTGACAGTAATTTGGGGTTTGCGGCAATCGTGCCCTACAACAACAATAAATACAATCAGCAGACGAGACAGTGGGAGAAACATCCGGAAGCACAGTTTCAAATGATGTACAAGGGGTTTATCCAGCTGGCGATCCGCTCCGGATATTATGAAAAGATGAACTGTTCGGTTGTCTACAAGGACGAGCTGGTTTCATACAATCCGATTACCGGAGAGGTTGAGTTTGTGACGGACTTCTCGAAGTGTACGCAGAGAGCCGAAGGAAAATCGGAGAACATCGCTGGATACTATGCCTGGTTTAAGTTATTGACTGGTTTTAGAAAAGAACTGTTTATGACAACAGCGGAGGTTGAGAACCATGCCCGCAAGTATTCGACAGCGTACAGATATGACCTGGAAAACAATAAGAAGGGCAGTAAGTGGACAACAGATTTTGAGGCAATGGCATTAAAGACGGTTATCAAGATGCTCCTCAGTAAGTGGGGTATTTTGTCTGTGGATATGCAGAGAGCAATCCAGGACGATCAGAAAGTTTACGACGAGGACGGCGATGGAAGTTACGGCGACAACCAGCCGGACATCGTAGAGGCACAGGACCCGTTTGATAAGATCGAACAGAAAGAAGAGGAACAGCAGATCGGTGGCTTAGATTTGGAAGAGGTTGAATAGGAGGAAGAAGAATGCAGCTGACATCAGAAAATTATTATAGCAAGGAGGCTAACCAGGAGTACATGAGCGTATCGGGATATAAGGATTTTGCTGGAACCTACGGCAAGATGCCTTGCGAGTTCTACGGAATGGAGAAACTGAACGGACGCTGGGAGGATGAAAAGAGTACAGCATTGCTGGTAGGAAGCTATGTGGACAGTTATTTCGAGGGAAGCCTGGAACAGTTCAAAAAGGACAATCCGGAAATCTTCACTCAGAAGGGAGAGTTAAAGGCGAACTTCAAGCAGGCAGAAGAGATCATTGCTCGTATCGAGCGAGACGAATACTTCATGAAGTATATGAGCGGTCAGAAGCAGGTCATTATGACAGGAGAACTGTTCGGAGCGAAGTGGAAGATCAAGATGGACTCATACATTCCGGGAGTGGCTATCGTTGATTTGAAGGTTATGGCATCCATTACGGATTTGAAGTGGGTAAAAGACATCGGCTATCTCGATTTTGTCCGTTACTGGGGTTACGACATCCAGGGTGCGGTCTACCAGGAAATCGTGAGACAGAATACCGGCGAGAAGTTGCCGTTCTTCATTGCAGGAGCAACGAAGCAGACAGAGCCGGACATCCGCATTATCCACGTAACAGACAACTATCTGCAGGAAGCGTTGCACATGGTAGAGATGAATATGCCGAGAATCCTCAGAGTTAAGAATGGAGAGGTTGAGCCGGACAGATGCGAATTGTGCGATTGTTGCAGACACAACAGAGTGTTAAAGAAGCCAATCTCGATTATGGACTTGACAGCAGGCATTTAAGGAGATAGGCGGTGACTGAATGGCAGACAACAGAAAATATTACTACCTAAAGCTGAAAGAGGACTTTTTCGACACGGACGAGATGAAGATTTTGGAGAGCATGAAGGATGGGTATTTATACAGCAATATCCTGCTGAAACTCTATCTGAAAAGCCTGAGCAATTCCGGCAGGTTGATGTATAGAAATGTGATTCCGTACACGCCGGAAATCCTGGCAACTTTGACAGGGCACCAGGTAGGCACCGTCGAGAAAGCATTGGATGTATTCAAGAAGCTGGATTTAATCGAGATGCTCGATAACGGAGCGATTTACATGATGGATATTCAGAACTTCATAGGCCAGTCGTCCAGTGAGGCTGACAGGCAGAGAGAATATTACAACCGCATGAAGGCCGAGAAGGAAGCACTGGCAGGAGAAAGCACAGAAACGCCGAAACTTCCGGAGCCGAAAGAACCGGTACTACCTGCAGAACAGAAGTCAAATAAGGCGATTGGTAATTACACAACGGATTTCGAGGAATTGTGGGAGGCGTACCCAAGGAAGGTTGATAAAGGACAGGCATACAAGAAGTATAAAGCACGCCTGGAAGATGGTTTCTCACATGAGCAGTTGTATGAAGCAGTAAAGAACTATGCGGCACAGTGTAAGAAGCAGAGAACGGAGACAATGTACATAAAGCACGGCAAGACATTCTTAGGAGAGTCAACGCCGTTCCTGGACTATCTGCCAAAGGACAAGCCGGCACAGAGCGAAGCAGAGTACGACGACAACGAGAATCCGTTCGGAAGGAGTGAGTGACGATGAATTTGGATTTGCAGAAGGTTTTACCTGCAGAAGCATTCGAGACAGAGCAGAATGAGGGCGACTACATCGGCAAAGACGGACTGCTTTACTGCGGAGTCTGCAGAACCAAAAAGCAGACCAGGTTGCCAGCGTCGGATTTTACCGGCGGCAGGGAGATAATTGTTCCATGTATCTGTAAGTGCAAGGTTGAGGAGAACAAACGCAAGGAAGAGGAAGAAAAGAAGAGACAGGAAATGCAGCGTTTGGAAAGATTGAAAGCCAGCAGCCTTATGGACGCCAAGCTGAAAGCGGCAAGGCTGGACGGATACCAGGTGGACGGAGACAATCAGAAAATCTACAACCTCGCAGGCAATTACGTGAAAAGGTTTGATGAAATGTACAAGAAACGCCAAGGGTTGTTGTTTTGGGGGACGGTCGGAACCGGGAAAAGTTACACGGCCGCCTGCATTGCGAATGAGCTGCTGGATCAGATGATCCCGGTGGTTATGACATCATTCGTGAAGATACTGCAGAACATCCAGGGCAACCCCGACGAGGAAGAGAGAATAATGGCGGGACTGAATGTAGCAAAGCTGCTGATTATCGACGACCTGGGAGCAGAGAGAAGTACCGATTATGCGTTAGAGAAGGTGTACAACATCATCGACAGCAGGTATTTATCCGGAAAGCCGCTGATCCTCACTACGAATATGACATTGAAGGATATGCAGGAGTCAGAGGACATCCGATACAGACGTATCTATGACAGAATATTTGAGATGTGCTTTCCGGTAAGGTTTGCAGGCAGAAGTTGGAGAGAAAAGGCGGCGTCGAAGAGGTTCGATGCCATGAAGAATTTAATGGAGGAATGACAGCATGGGATTGATTAAGGTAGCAGAAATCAGCATTGACAAGCTGGAAGATCGCAAGACGGTTACGGCAATTCTGCACGAGAACGGTTATACCGTCGGGCCAGGAAAGAGAAAAAAGACAGAGACCGGAAAGCAGTTAGATTACTACTTGAAGGTGTATGTGGAGGAAGGCACAGATAAGGCAGAACTCTACAAAGCAACAAGCGGAAAAACGAAGGTGACAGCCAAGAAGGTGACGGATAAGATGTCGGCCGAGATTGGCGACAAGGCATAGGAGGCAGAAAGTGGATGAAGATATGAAGCAGATTCGTTTCACAATACCAGGACAGCCATTCGGGAAACAGAGACCGAAGTTTTCAAGAGCTGGGGCGTATGTTAAGACGTACACCCCGAAAGAGACCACCAGTTATGAAAACCTGGTGAAGCTGTTTTACAACGAAGCAGCCAAAGGAAAGATGTTTCCGGAAGGGGCAATGCTGGATGTAAGGATAATTGCATATTACGAAATTCCGAAGTCCACCAGCAAGAAGAAGCGCAGGGAAATGTTGGAACACAGGATCAGACCAACCAAGAAGCCGGACTGGGATAATATCGGCAAGATTGTTTGCGACAGTCTAAACCTGGTAGCGTACCACGATGATTCGGCAGTCGTGGATGCACAGGTAAGGAAGTTTTACTCAGAAACGCCGAGGGTTGATGTGATGATAAAGGTCGTAGGACCGGATCAAATTTAGGAGGTAGACAATGGCAGGAAGAAAGAAAACTGAAACAGTGGAAGCAGAAGTTGTTGAGACAGCGGTAGTACCGGCAGGGAAAATGGAGTTCAGGCTGATTAACCCGACAGAGGATGGCTTCCTCAGACGCATTCAGTGGAACAAGGAAGAGTTGGAGGCTGCAGTAAGAGCCAAGATTGCTGGTTACGAGAATGTGGTTTACACAGAGGAAAACATTAAGGCGGCGAAGAATGACAGGGCAGAGCTGAACAAGCTCATTAAGGCTATTGAGGAGAGAAGAAAGCAGGTAAAGAACATCATCAATGAGCCTTATGCAGTGTTCGAGGCAGAGCTAAAGGAAATCACGGCACTTATCAATGAGCCGGTTGCGCTGATCGACCAGCAGGTAAAGGCGTTCGAGGAGAAACAGAAGGAAGAAAAGAAAGCGGCTATCAAGGCTACCTACGATGAAAATATCGGAGATTTGGCCGAGGTATTGCCGTTTGAAAAGATTTTCGACAGTCGCTACCTTAATCAGACATATAAGCTGGCAACCGCACAGAAGGAAATCGTGGACAAGATCGACACGGTTAAGACAGATTTGGAGACTATCGACAGCCTGGATAGTAAGTATAAGCTGAATGCGAAGGATGTGTATATCAAGACCCTGGACCTCAGCAAGGCCCTGGCAGAGAACAAGAGGCTGGCAGACCTGGAAGAAAAACTGGAAGCGGACAAGCGCCGTAAGGCTGAGGAAGAGGCAGAGAGAAAACGCCAGGAAGAAATCCGCAAGCAGAAGGAAGCTGAGGAGCAGGCAAAGCGTGAGGCAGAAGAAGCGGAGCGTAAAGCGGCAGAAGCTAAGAAAGCACAGGAAGCCGCCGCAGAAGTCGAACAGACAGAACCTCAGTCCGAAATTGGTAAGGTAATCGGGTCCATTGAGAGATCGGCATTTTCCCAGGCAATAGCTAGAGAGGCGCAGGCGGCACCGACAGAGCAGGCAGTTGATCCGTTCGCTCCGAAGGAAGAACCTAAGCAGGAAAAGAAGTATAGAGTACGTTTCTTTGCAGACGGAACTAAGGAGCAGTTGGGCCAGCTGATTGCTTTTATGAATGAGAACAATATCAAATACGGCAAGATTGCAAAGGAGAGTAAGTGATGAATGATTTTGACAAGAAATTGGATTTCGACAGCAATACCTTCGAGAATATGAAGCACGATATGAATTTTGTTCTGCAGAGACTTCTTGGAAACATGATTGAGAAGCAGTCCAACAAAGGAAGTATGACAATTAAGATTGACGTTACCATGGTGAAGGAATTTATCCCGAACTACGACCCGAATATCAAGGGAGAGTCCAGGGAGATTAGCAAGCCTCAGTTCAAGCACAAGGTCACATCTGCAGTAAAGATTACCGACGAGAAAGGTGGAAATCTCAACAACGAGATGGAGATGGTTATGGATGAAGAGACTGGCTGCTATGTATTACAGCCGATTGCAAACACACAGCAGAGAACGATTTTTGACTCAGACTTTATGCAGGGTCAGAAGCAGGAAGGCGAAGGCAATGAGGATATTATCGACGGTACATACATCGATGCAGATGTAAGACCGGCGTTACCTGGACCGGCAGACGAACAGAAGCCTGCGGAGACAGAGGAAACAGACACCCAGCCTGCAGAGGAAGAAACACAGTCGGAAGAGAACGGCGAAGAGCCGGGAGATACACCAGCCGAGGAAGAGCCGGAGGATATTACCGACGACATCCTGGGCGATGCAGACACAGAAGGTTACGATTACGAAGATCCGGAGGAGTAGATATGGGACTGATGAAACCAAGAGTGAGCAGTTATGTAGACAGAGGCAATGAATTGATTGCAAAGGGCAAGACCAAGCAGGCAATGAACATGGTGAGCCACGGTCTGCAGTATTACTCAGAGAGGGTTATCGACAGCATATCTCCATACGCCAAGAACGACGCGGGACTGATAGTTTTAGTCCTGCGCCACCTGGCAGATGAAGTCGAGAAGAACAACCCAGGAGCAAAGGAACTGGCGGCTGGTATGGAGAAGTGCGTAGGCAAACCTTCTCTGCAGGAGATTGAAAGAATTAAGAAACCGAACAGAAAGTAAGGAGGCAGAATGAATACACAGGAGAGTGATATGGAGCAGATGAAATTTGCGAGAGAATGGGTAAGAGCGCATGCTGCAAAGAAGATGGCAAAGTATGAGAAAAAGCTGAGAAGAGCCGCAAAGGATTTCTTCGGGCATCCGGTAGCAATCGCATATTTGAAGCCTGGCGTGATGCTTGAAATCAAAGATGCCGGAGAAAAGGCAAAGATTGTAGCGGACGAAGAGAAAGGATAAATGACATGGCAAGAGGTTTCTTATACGTGTATGAGCGGATATACAAAGGAGAGACTGAGATGCAGACTGAGTTCCGGAAGATACCGGTCAACGGTAAGCGAACCTCAGTGGCAGATCAGAAGAGAGTCCGGAAGATTATCTCAGATAACGCACATAGAATAGCGCAGGAATGCTCGGTGTTGGTGAGCTATCCAAAAATGAGAATTGAGGGTACTGCAGTCAACCTGGGAGATGTGCATATAATGCTCCCGGACTGCAGAATCATCGACATTGAGGAATTGAAGAAAATTGAGCGGGGGGGGGTGAAAAGTTGGTAGAGGTATATTTAAGAACTATAGACGGATGCGAGAAAAAATTTATCGGAGACATAATCATCAACGACGATACCGTTCAATACATCAAAGAAGATGGCAGCGGAGAGATAATATACAAAAAGTATATTAGCGAACTCAGAATAGAAGGCGACTGTCCGCAGGTTGAAGCCATGGGGAACGTACATATTCAAGCACCGTGGGAAAGAATGACAGCACCGAGATATAACGAGTACAAGGTAGGGCCGAAGCATGGATGGTAAAGAAATGCGTAAGAGCAGGAATCAAGAAAAAGAGCACATTTATGAAGAATATGCAAAAGCGATTAGAGAGTGTGGAGAAAAGTATATCGGGCATCCAGTGACAGATGCAGCAATATACGACATAAATGCTCACATAGATCATATTGCAAATGTGCTCTCGGAAGAAACCGGGTTGAATATCGTTGCCGGTCCAGTAACAGTGAATGGAGATGGAACTATTGAAGTGATGCAGCCGATAATAATGTTTCCAAACGGAAGGTTCGGCTTGCTAGAATACGCATTTGGCGATTAATAAGAAAGGAGTGATAAAACCCCATGAGGTCCTACAATCCGTTCGGGACTTGCAGGAACTGCGGGTGTCAGATTATGTGGGTTAAAACAAAGGCTGGAAAGAATATGCCGGTAGACCCAACGATGATCAGCTACCGCAGGCCAGGAGCAGGAGTAAAAGCAAAGGAGAAGATAGTAACGCCGGAAGGCGAGGTCGTATGTGCTGATAAGGTATCATCCGAGAGCGCAGAAGGCTTTGGCTACATATCACACTTTGCCACCTGCAAGGCAAGAAACCGTTGAGAAAAAGAAAAGCCGCCCCTTTGACAGGAACGACTCGTGACTGAGAATATTATACTCGCAAATGCGAGAAAAGTCAAGGAGGCGACATTATGGCAACGGAGAATAAGGAGAAGGCAAAGGGCGAAGCAATCTTCCCCCTAACGCAGGAACAGATCAACCAAATAGCTGCTATCGGTGCCAAGGAAGGTGTAAGGGCATACAAGGAAGAGCAGAAGAAGGAAGAGCGTAGGAGAAAGAAGGAAGATAGCAAAGTCAGAAAGACAAAGAAACTGCTCAGCTCATACAGAAGAATCAAGGCGACATTATCGGATGGAGAGCAGTTCACTCCGGAGGAGCAGGCAGAACTGAGATGGAAGTTCATTGAGGACCTTATGGGAAACACAAGAGAGATAGCAGGAAAGTCCGAGAGGACAATCAAAGATACGGAGCGCAAGCGTGAAGAGGATTTATACTGCGTGTTCCGGATAGAAAAAGCGACCGAAATGTACCGTGAGGAGTGCGAAAAGAGCGGAAGCGAAGAGGCGAAACGCCGTTATAGAGAGTTAAGCATGATGTACCTGGACGAAAAACCTTACACGGTGCAGGAGATTTCGGAAGTAGAAAACATAAGTGATAAGACCGTCTACAAGGACATAGGAATAGCTTGTGGCATTGTGGCTATTTACTTACTGGGTGCGGATTTCTAAACGCTCCCTGTGGCTGTAAAACAACCTGGTAGAAAATGAGTAGGTTGCATAAAGAATTACCAAGTGGTAATATGCTAATTAGCCGATAACCCAAATGTCACCCCTAAAAATAGCCAGTTGTATTTCTTCCCAACGGCAGGCACGGCAGGGCGAAATCCCTGCCAATTAGCCGGAGAGGAAATATGAACAATCGGTTAAATAAGGCTATTTCAGTGTACTTAGGCAGGTCTGTATAGTATAATTAAACTATAAACAACCAGCATAAAAGGAGTGATTGAGATGGCAATTTGGATTAGCAGGTATAGCAATAAGGAGTTACAGAGTGGTAAGTATTACCCGGTAGGAATAAGCATCGGAACACCGAAGTTTCCGCTTGGGTACACGCTGAGAAAGCAGTGCTACTCGCTGGCACCGAAAGGCTATATGCTGAATATGGAGCTTGAAAGATTCAAGCCTGCATATTACGAGAAGTTGGAAGGTATCGGCACAGACAGAATCATCGATATGGTCGAGAAGATGGATGCGGAAGCAAGGGCAGAAGGGAAAGAACTTGTGCTTCTCTGCTACGAAGATGTGAGAGTTCCAGGAGACTGGTGCCACAGAACCGTATTCGCTGAATGGTGGGCGGAGCAGACCGGAGAACTGATTGAGGAGTTATACGATCCGTCAGAGCCGAAGGTCAAGAAGCCTGCAGCTAAGAAAGAAAGCAAGGAACCTGCCAAGAAGGTAGTCGAAGCCAGGAAGGAAGAACCTGGTTACGAGCAGCTGAGTTTGTTTGGTTTGGCAGGGATTTAATCATAACATCCGGAACTGGTGTAAGTAGCACGTGGCTATTCCATAGTTAAGGTCCTGTTCATCGCAGGGTTCCGGTCCAAAAACAACGGCATCGCATCCGAAAGGGTACGGTGCCTTATTTGTTATCACGGAACGTACCTCAGTGTCCTTCGGGTCTGAGGTCTTTTTTGTGCAATATGCTGAGGCAGGTATCAAAAATCCCCGGGTCAGTACCAGGGAACCGCCTCGGCTTTTTGTATATATTGAACAATTTTTAGGGAAGGAGACAAGGATATGGCATTTTTTATGGATCCGGGAGCAATGTTCCTGGGGTGTTTAGGTCCGTCGGAGCAGAAGTTTCTTGTTACTCTGATAGAGACTGCAGCAAAGTCCGGATATACAAGGTTCGTTGAGCCGTGTGCCGGTACCTTTGCAATGGCGAACCTGGCAGTACAGAATGGGTTTAAGCCGGAGCAGATCGAGACCAGCGACGTCAATATGATGTCAACAGTCCTCGGATATGCGATTACCGGCCAGTCATTAGAGCCGCTGGAAATCCATGCACAAGGCTTTAGTGACGAAGAACTTCTTGACCCAGCAACAGCATTGTATGCGCAGCTGTACCTCAGAACCTCGAAAAATGCGGGCAATGATTATTTCTATCAGATACTCACAGACCTACGCCTCAGACGAGAGGAACACATCGAGAGTATCAATCGGCAGATAGAGGTAATCAAGAACCTGCTCGGCGGCATGAGTTACAGACCATTGGATATGTGGGAGCATCTGAAAGAGGTGCTGGACGATCCGCACGCTTTGGTTATTGCAAACCCACCGACCTACTTCTCCGGATATGAGAAGTTCTACGACACACAGGGCAAGATGACCTGGAAGGAACCGCCGTATGAACTGTTTGACCCGGAGACAGGACACCAGCAGTTCTATGACCTCTGCATGGATGCGAAGGCGTTGGTTATCTGCTACCAGGAGAAGAGAGTGGGCGAAGCAGTAGGATATACGATATACGCCCGCTCCGGTACAAGAGCAGATTTGAATGCTTACATCACTACGAACAGAGAGGAAGAGGCAACCGCCCTTGCAAACGGCAAGAAGATAAAGCGTCCAGCAGAGAGTAAGTTACAGCCGTTAGACTGCAGTATGCTTCCGAGAGATTATGTGATCCAGGAAGATAGCAAGGTGCAGGTTATCCCGATCAAGTCGGCAGAAGCTCAGTATTACAGAGAGTTATGGACTCACAATTTTGTCGGTTCATCGGCGACGTTCAACAGGGCATTGCTGATCGACGGTTATGTGGCCGGTGTATTCGGCATCTCGAAGATGGCGGCTGACAGCGTATTCGTTTGGTACGTGATGAAGGTGCCACACAAGACATACCGCCTCGGCAGGCTGTGTTATATGCTGGCGCAGAACAGAGAGTTTGTAGATACGCTCCTGGATAATATCGAGCAGGAGAAGGTCGCGAAGATGCGCACAGCAATGCTTACTAGGTACCCGGAGAACAAAGAGGTACGAGGCATCATGAAACTGGTAAACAGGGTTGAGGACAAGAAGAACGGCTACAAGCTCACGTATGAGGCTGAACTGGTAGAGGGAAGAACCGAACAGCAGACACTTCAAGAATGGCTAAGGAGGGAAAACGAATGGCAGAAGAACAGAGCAAAGGCATCCAGCAAATCGAAGGATGCGAAGTAATCTACGATATGGGTTCCGGCTTGGTGATTGCCAAGGTTCCGCTGGATAAGGTTAAGGAGCAGGACATCAATGCCAGGATAATGAAAAACGAGATGCAGGATCAGTTGACCGCCAACATCAAGAAGCGAGGACAGCTGGAAAGCCTGCCTCTTTTTGTTTTGGTGGATGGCAAGCTGGAAATCATCAGCGGCCACCACAGAGTAAAGAGCGCACGTGCTGCAGAGATGAAGGAAATCATCGCTATTGTCGATGTGTCCGGTCTCTCACGAAGCAAGATTGCGGCAAAGCAGCTGGCGCACAATGCAATCTCCGGTTTCGACGACGACAGTACGTTAAGAGAAATTGTGAAGATGATAGATGATGTGGACGATATGATCGAGTCATTCGTCGGCAAGGAGATCATGGAAGAACCGCTGGAACAGTACGACAAGATGCTGAGTCCTGCGGTTCAGTTTGATTTTAAGAATGTGACGTTTACGTTCCTTCCGCACCAGGTAAAGGATATGGACGCACTGGTTAAAGACCTGGAATCAAAGGCTCCGGACATTGTGGGCGTGGCATCCTACGAGCAGTGCAAGGGATTTGTGGAGACACTTAGCAAGTATCAGAAGTTTACGGACATCCGAAACGTCGGTGCGGCTATCCACTCCATGATCGAGAACGCCGCTCAGAAGATGGACGACTGCGGTTTCACAGAGGAAGGAGAATGGACCTACCTCGCTAAACTGTTTGGCAGTAATGCGGTACCGGGTGAGTCCGCTTCCGTTATTCAGCAGGCAATCAAGAAAGCTGAGAAGGAAGGGACAATCACGAGTAAGAACAGGTGGCAACTGATCGAGTACCTATGTGCTGACTACCTCAGTGGCAGGTAGTTAATGTATGGCAGCTAAGCCAAAATACAATGCCCCTTACCACGATAACTGGGCGTGGTCTTTGGCTGCAATGGGTGCCACCAATGAAGAGATCGCCCTTGCCATGGGAGTCTCCGAACGAACCATTATGCGATGGGCCAAGGAACACGAATCATTCGGCAAGGCGCTTGGAGAAGGTAAAGGCGTATCAGATGCGAAGGTAATAAGGAGTCTCTACGAGAGAGCTACCGGCTATGAGTACGAGGAAGAGAAGAAAATCATTGAGTATGACAAGGACGGCAATGTGAAACCGGTCAAGATTGAAAAGACCAAGAAGCACGTACCGCCGGATGTCACGGCTCAGATATTTTGGTTGAAGAACCGGCAGAGAGACCGCTGGCAGGATAGACCACAGGACTATGTGGATCAGACCAGCGACAATGATGCGGAGGTTCAGATTTACCTTCCGGATAATGGGAGGGACGATTGATGAAAGAGAAAATCGTATTAGCTCCGCAGAAAGGACCGCAGGAAATGTTTTTAGCGACCTCTGCGGATATTTGCATTTACGGAGGCGCTGCAGGCGGAGGAAAAACCTTTGGACTGCTGTTAGAGCCGCTTCGGTACATGAACAATCCGGACTACAACGCAACTATCTTCCGACGTGACTACACGCAGGTAACATCTCCAGGAGGCTTATGGGATAGTTCACGAAAGATTTACCGCTACGTGAAAGGTTCCCAGCCGTTAAAGACACCAAAACTACACTGGACTTTCAAAAGAGGCGCATCGGTCAATTTCGCCCACCTCGGACGTGATGAAGATTGCGACGACTGGCAGGGTTCGCAGCTCACGATGATAGGATTTGACGAGCTGACGCACTTTAGCGAGTACCAGTTCTTTTATATGCTGTCTCGAAACCGTACAGATTCCGGTGTAAAGCCGTATGTACGAGCCACCTGCAACCCGGACGCAGACTCTTGGGTTGCTGAGTTCATTTCCTGGTGGATAAACCAAGAGACCGGCTACCCAATACCGGAACGGTCGGGAGTGATCCGCTGGATGGTGCGACTGAATGAGGTCGTTACCTGGTTTGACAGCAGGGAAGAGGCAGTGCAGGGAGCTATCGAGAACGGTGTCAAGCCGGAACAGGCTGAGACGATGCCTAAGAGCGTGACGTTCATTGCGAGTACGCTGCATGATAACAAAATTCTGATGAAGAATGACCCAGGGTATTTAGCCAACCTGCAGGCGATGGCTCTTGTGCAGAGAGAGCGACTACTGCATGGCAACTGGAAGATTAAAGCCGCCGCAGGCTTGATGTTCAAGCGAGTAAAGGTAAATATGCTGGAAGAGATACCGCCCGATGTTATTAAGTGGGCGAGAGGCTGGGACCTTGCGGCAACATCCGAGGATGAAAAAGGAGACCCGGCATACACAGCAGGCGCGCTGATCGGAAAGAGAAGAAACGGACGGTACATTGTGGCCGACGTTATCAATCGCCGGTTGAGTTCGTCCGATGTGAGAGAAATTATAAAGCAGACCTGCATAGCCGACAGGGCGAAATACGGAAGGGTAGCAACAAGACTTCCGCAGGACCCAGGCCAGGCAGGTAAAGACCAGGCACAGAGTTTTATGAAGCTCTTGGCTGGTTTTACTGTTAAGTGCATTCAAGAGTCCGGAGACAAGGTAACGAGAGCAGAACCGTTCTCAGCACAATGGTTAGGACTTGAAGGCATGGATAAAGGCAATGTCGATGTGCTGATTGCACCGTGGAATGAAGAGTATTTCAACGAGTGTGAGAACTTCCCACAGTCCAAATTCAAGGATATGGTGGATGCAAGTTCGTCAGCATTTACGGAGTTAGAGAGTGGTGCTACATACTCAGCACCGCCTAAGGATAGCCAGTTAGGCAAGAGCAGTTATTGGAATAAGTGAGGTGAGAACAGATGGCTAACAAAGAAATCGGTCGCATAGGTCAGCGACGCTACGGAGGAACAATCTACGAGGAGTTCCTTCACGAACTGAGAGGCACACGAGGAATAGAGGTCTACCGTGAAATGTCTGAGAATGACGATGTGGTAGGTGCGATCCTCTTCGCTATCGAGATGCTGGTAAGACAGTGCGACTGGAATGTAGAGCCGGGAGGCGATACCGCAAAGGACAAAGAGGCTGCAGAGTTCGTAGAAAGCTGTATGCACGATATGCAGGACACCTGGACGGACACAATTTCGGAAATCTTATCTTTCCTCACTTACGGTTGGAGCTTCCACGAGATCGTGTATAAACGCCGCATGGGAAATACGAAGAACCCAACCACGAAGAGTAAGTACACGGATGGCTTGATTGGATGGAAGAAATTGCCTATCAGAGCGCAGGAAACGCTCTACCGATGGGAATACGACAACGAGGACAATCTGCTGGGAATGACTCAGATGCCGCCTCCGGACTTTGGTACCTACACGATACCAATGAGTAAGGCTTTGCTGTTCCGTACAAAGAGCAGGAAGAACAACCCGGAAGGACGAAGCATTTTGAGAAATGCTTACCGATCCTGGTACTTCAAGAGAAGAATCCAGGAGATTGAAGGAATCGGCATTGAAAGAGACCTTGCAGGACTCCCGGTAATGCACGGACCGGAAGGGTTAGACCTTTGGAACGATGATATTGAGGACAACAAGCAGACACGAATTGCGTTGGAAAATATGGTAAAGAGTATTCGCCGAGACGAGATGGAAGGTGTGGTACTTCCGGCAGGATATGAGTTGGAGCTGTTAAGTTCCGGCGGCACCCGACAGTTTGACACGAATGCGATCATCAACCGCTACGATACCCGAATTGCAATGACGGTACTGGCGGATTTTATTTTCTTAGGGCATTCAGAGACCGGTTCCTGGGCGTTGAGTTCCGATAAGACGGAGTTGTTCGCTATGGCAATCGGTGCATTCCTAGACATGATCTGCGAGACATTCAACAGCCAGGGCATCCCGCCGTTGATCGATATTAACGGTGAACATTTTGCAGGCATCACGGAGTACCCAAAGATGTCCCACGGCGACATTGCAGATGTGGATGTAACGAAGGTTGCAGCATTCATCAAGGATATGACCGGCATCGGAATCCTGGTACCGGACGACGGACTGGAAGATTACATTCGCCAGGTCGGACACCTGCCGGAGAGAACAACGGACGACAGGACGATAGACCAGCGGCGTAAGCAACAGGCGGAGCAGAACCAGCCACCGGAGCCTGAGACAGCCGCAGGAAGCGATGGAAACGACGAAGGCGAAGAAATCCCCGACAATGTGGCGGAAGCAGCTAAAAGGCGATTAGGAAGGAGCGGTGCAAATGGCAATAAGGTTCATACGGCCAAAGCGAATACGCAAGGCAAAGACACCGGGCAGTCAAGAAGTCCTACGCAGACTTGAAGAGTACCTGCAGAACGAATGTGACGAACCGGTTGAAATCCTATGCGGGTTTTGGCAGGATCAGCAGGATGCCATCACGTACCAGGAACTCCGAAAGGCAGTAGCGGACGGAAGCCTCAGCAAAGAGACATTAGAGGCTTGGCAACAGGATTACTCAGTGCTTGTTGCCGAGAGATTACAGTCAATGTGGACGCAGGCAATAGCAGCGGGACCAACCGGGCAACCAATCCTGGACGGTTTCGCTTTTGAGTTTAACACTCAGACACCTGGCGTTCTCGACTGGATCAGTGAAAGAGGAGCTGAGTTTGTTACCCGATGCACAGAAGAACAGAAGGACGCAATAGCGGCACTCCTGGAAAAGAAAATGAGAGAGAGCCATACAGTAGATGAACTGGCAAGGCTCATTCGTCCATGCATCGGTCTGACAGAGGGTGACGCAAGAGCAAACGCCAGGTATTATGACAATATCGTGGCTACGATGCGAAAAGAGCATCCGAGAATGAAGATTGAGAGCATCCGCCGGAAGGCATTGGGCGCTTCTCAGAAATATGCAGAGAAACAGCACCGGGCCAGGGCATTCACAATCGCTCAGACCGAGAGTGCTTTTGCTTATAACCGTGGAGCCGATGAAGGCATACGCCAGGCACAGGGCGAAGGGTATCTTGGAACGATGGTAAAGAGATGGAGTACATCCGGAGACGATTCGGTGTGCGACATCTGCAATGCGCTGGAAGGTACTGAGGTAGATATGGACTCCGACTTTGATTTCAAAGGAAAGGTTCTGTTTGCAGGACAACATATGTTACCACCTGCACACCCGAGATGTGCCTGCGCTATCGAGTATATCGAAGTGGCTGCACCGAGAGGAAGGAAGTGAGAAAGTGAAGAAGTTCTCTGATTTCATCAAGAAGTCTGCAGAACCGCAGAAGAAAGAGCCTGCCAGCAATGTGATTAAAGGCAGGTTTAAGATTGCCAAGTCCGACGACGACAAGCACCTGGCATTTGGCTGGGCGAATGTGGCTATCCGTGCTGACGGAGAAGAGATTGAGGACTGGCAGGAGGACATCATCGAGCCGGAAGAATTGGAAAACGCAGCATATCAGTACGTGTTGCTCTATCGTGAAGGCGGAGAAATGCACGAAAGAGGCGGCGCTGCAGTCCTGGTTGAATCCGTGGTATTCACGGAAGAGAAAATGCAGGCAATGGGAATCCCGGCAGGCACTCTTCCGATCGGTTGGTGGATCGGCTTCAAAGTAACCGACGAGGATGTATGGGAAAAGGTTAAGGACGGCACATATCCGATGTTCTCAATCGAAGGAGAAGCCGAGAGAGTCGAAGTAGAAGATGAAAACACCTTGTAAAAATGGGGCGTATTGAGTTTTTCAGCAGTCTTAACCTTATAATTCCACATACGAGAGTGTAATAAGGGCATAGGTAGTTCACATTATGGAGACAAATCTAAGCAAAAAGAACAAATTGATAAAACAGATCAGCAAGGCATCCGATATGGTGCCTTTTTCTGATTTCCTGCTCGAATTTATGGACCGCTACGGTTTGAATAATCTGCGAGAGTCCACAGCAGAGCAGTTAGAAGAGTTTATCAGCAACAGAAACATCATTCCGTTATTAGGAGAGGCACCGCAAAGGTGTCTTTTTTAATATAAATCTTGCGGAAAGGAGGAAGCAAAGTGGCAACAAAGTTAAAAAATCTCAGAATCAGCAAGGTTGATTTTGTAGATGAAGGTGCAAATCCGGATGCTCACATTAAGCTAACAAAGAGTAAAGGCGAAAAGGGGCAGTCCACAGGAGAGAATGGCGATAAGAATGGTTTTGTCAGCCGATTGTTCGGTTTCATCGGCAAAAAGGCCGGCATGAACCAGGAAGAGATCGACAGTGCAGTAGAGGAAGTTCTGAAAGGCAACTCTGTTAGTTTCAACGAGCGTTTCAATGAAATCAAGAACAGAAAGATTGCTGATGAAATTTGGGATATATGCTACGCACTGCAGGCAAGCCTCTGTTCGATTCTGAATGACGAGGAGCTGGATAGCACCGGCGCAGCAACAGCGATGAATGAGAGCCTTGACGAGTTCACTGCAGTAGTGAAGGAAGCGATTAGCAACTGGTCCGGCGGAAAGGTAATCAACATCGTAAAGAGTGACGAGGTGACGGAGAGTGACCTGGCAATGATGAAGTCTGCGGCTGCAAGGCTGAATGACAACATCGAGAAGGCACAGACCGCCGCTGGAAAGCCTGCCGGAGAAGGAGACGATCCGGAGGTAGACACAGAGGACAAAAAGGACCAGGGCAAAAAGAAACAGTCGAAAGGAGACAACGAAGATATGAAGATCGACAAGAGCAAAATGACCCAGGCTGAGCTTCTCATTCTCGAAGATATTGAGAAGAGATACGGCGTGGCAGACGACCCGGCTCAGACAAAGCAGACTCCGGAGGGAAAACCTGCGGTAACAAAGTCTGTTGAGAAGCCTGAGCAGAACCAGGAAACACCTGCAGATGGTGAGGACATCTACAAGGGCCTCAATCCTGCTGTTAAGGCAGAAATCGAAGCACTCAGAAAGTTCCGTGAGGATGCTGAGAACAGAGAACTTGAAGCCGTAGCAGGCAAGTATGAAATCATCGGCAAGAAGAAAGAGGAGCTTGTACCTATGCTCAAATCTCTCAGAGCTACCGGTGGAACTGCATACAACGATATGATCGCCGTTCTTGACGCCACCGTGGAAGCGGTCAACAAGTCCGGCGTTTTTTCCGAGGTAGGCAAGTCCGGCCACGGCTCTGTGCACGTAAGTGATGCAGAGGGCAAGATCGAAGGTATCGCCAAGAGCTATATGCAGAAAGAACCTTCCATGAGCTATACGGATGCGCTGGCTAAGGCTTGGGAAGATAACCCGGACCTTATGGACGCATACGACGCTGAGGAAGGATTTTAAGGAAGGAGGAAAAGACCATGGCAAAGAGAAACTTCAACGGCTCACAGATTAACCAGTCTGTGACAATCGCAGAGCAGGC
>ENA-OYWU01000451-OYWU01000451.1-human-gut-metagenome-genome-assembly--contig:-NODE-451-length-23327-cov-6.967128_pt1 | contig 23327 bp, 17 predicted proteins | sample MGYA00244173_ERZ653403 | MGnify/ENA primary metagenome ERZ653403 (study PRJEB26926, sample SAMN06165043) | human gut metagenome | biome: ENVO:00009003; feature: ENVO:2100002; material: ENVO:00002003...
GTTTGAGGCCTTGTCGGCAGCGTCAGCAGCCTTATCTTTGGCAGCTTCGACTGCATCGTTGGCTTTCGCGGCAGCTGCGTTCTTTACGGAGTCAACAGCATTGGCGGTTGCCTCCTTGGCGGATTCAACAGATGCGCTGGCTACGGAATCGGCCTTTGCAGGGAACTTGTCGACCGCGGTTTTCACAGTCTCGAATACGCCGGCAAGTGCGGGCGCTTTTTTCTCCACAATGGGCTGGATATCGGCCAGATACTTCTTGGCTTCTTCAACTTTGCCTTCGTCAACAAGCTTGCGGGCATAGGCTTCGGCCTGCTGGACGTAGGTGGCTATAGAATCGGGGTTGGTGCAGTTCTCGATTTTTGACTTGAAATCGTTTGATTCGGCTTTGGCCGCTTTGTCTGCTTTTGAGCAAGAACCGAATGCGAGCGCTGCAACGGCAGCTGCTGCAAGTAAAATAGCTTTCATTTTAGTTGTTGTTAAATGTGTTGTAAGGTTTCAGTCGGTTTCTTATAGCGCACACCGCAGTGCGTCTTATGCAAGAACAACCGGTGTGGACATTTTGTTTGCAAAAAATTCTGTAGTATGGTTCGCCGGAATGACCGAAGCCGCCCTGCAGGCGCTGTGGACGTCAGGAAAAATCGAAATCGTCGCAGTCGGACAAGGAGATTCCGGCTCCGCGATAAGTGTCCCATGAGTGTTTTGTATCTGTTATGTCCTCAAAGGTGTAGAGCGAAGTTGGCAGATTGTTGAGGAAATACAGGTGCGTCATGTCGAGTTCGCGGGTGTAGCGGTCCTCGGCCACCTGCGTGGCGCGATGATTGCGGTAGATTACGAGGCGGTCCTTGGCTCGCGTAAGAGCCACGTAGAGGCACCTTCGGTCCTCTTCGATGGCGTTCTCTCCGTTGGCCACGGCTTTGGGCGACGGATACTGGTTGTAGTTCACATTCACGAGGTAGCAGTTCTTCGCTTCCAGCCCCTTGGCTGAGTGGATGGTGGTGAGCACAACGCAGTTTGTGGCATCTGATTCGTTCTTGACCGCAGTAGACAGCGACGGGTCGAGGATGTAGTCGGCAATGAATGCTGTCAGGCTTCCGGATGCTTCGCCTATTTTTTCGAGCAGAACCACATCGGGGCGGCGGCGTTCCCAGTCGTCGCGGTATTTTTGCCGGAGAATGGCCGTAAGACCTTTCAACGCTTCTGCAACAGCAAGATTCACCTCTACTTCAACTTTTTTGATGGCTGCGAGAGTGATGGCTGCCGACGGGTCGAGGACCGCGTTGCTGGTGAGCTCTTCAAGGCATTCGCCGAGGGTGTCTTTTTCGAGCACGCGGTCAATGATTTTGGCGGCTGTTATCTCGCCGATACGAGGGAAAAGGCACAGATACCGTTGCCATGCAAGCTCGTCGCGCGGATTGGCAACGATGCGTAGTGCTGCTACTATGTCGCGGATGTGTGCCGAAGCCATAAGGCTTGTGCCACCGTAGATTACATATGGAATCTGAGCTTCCACCAGACACGCCTCCACCGAGCGCAGCCCCCAGTTGGAGCGCGACAGAACCATGTTGTCGGCATAGCTTGCCCCTTCTTCGCCCTGACTGTTCTTTATGCGCATCACAATGTCGCGGGCCTGGTCCCATTCTTCGTGGAAATGAGCCAGCACCGGCTTGATGCCGGCACCGCGTGAGGCCACAAGGTGCTTGTTGTAAACCAATGGCGAACGGTCGAGCAGCCAGTTCGACAGATCGAGAATCTCCTGGGTGGAGCGGTAGTTGGTGGTGAGCTTGAGCACTTTGGCATCCGGAACCACTTCGGTGAAGTGATGGATGGACTGGAAGTCGGCGCCTCGGAATCCGTAGATAGATTGTGCATCATCGCCCACGCAGAACAGGTTACACTGATTCCAGAACGATTCAAGAAGCAGGTACTGCAACGGGTTGGTGTCCTGCATCTCGTCGATGAGGATATGGTCGTACGCGCCGGCGATGAAGGCGGCTGCCGCCGGATTCTTTTTCAGCCCCACAGCCACTTTGTGGAGAATATCGTCGTAGTCAAGGTAATGGCGCTCGCTCTTGAAGGCGATATATTTTTTGATTACATCCTGAAATACGGGAAGACGCGTCAGAATCTTTTTTCGGGTGTCTTCATCCATCTGTCCGTTGAACAGCCGGCGCCCGAGGGCGGTGGACAGATTGCAGCGTGCATTGACCGCGTAGGAATAGACTTCGGCCAGCTGCTTGGCCTCGATGAAGTTGGATTTCTTGAAATGGCGTCCGCAAACCAGCCGGAACGCGCTTTCGCGGTCCTCCTCATCGATGACCGAGAATTTGCCGAAATTGAACACCGCCGGATTGCGCTCTATCATTTCCATGCACCATGAATGGAACGTCTGTCCGTGCAGCTGGCGCGCGTCCTGTGAGATGGACGACTGCAGGCGGTTGACAATCTCTTTTGCCGATTTGCGCGTGAACGACAGTATGAGCAGACGCGACGGCTGAACACCGGATTCGAGCAGGTGTCGGGCACGGGCTATTATGGTGCGGGTCTTTCCGGTACCGGCACCGGCCAGTACCAGCAGATTGCGGCCGCTGTAGGTGGCCGCGGCGCGCTGTTCGTCATTGAGAATGGAATCGGAGTTATGGTCGGTTGCTTGCTTCATTATGGTCAGACGCTTGGTTGCATGAAAACTTCTATCTACAAATTTACGATTTTTACGCATATGAAGCTGTTAAAAATATGGATGCATTGTAGCCCGCACCTCAAATATTTTTCCGTATATTTGCCTTTGAATAGCACACATGTTAGGGCCTGCCAGTCGGCCTTGTTTTAAACCTGATTTTCAGAATTGACATAAATTGTTGATATGACGGAACATATTCACTATACCACAGCAGATTTGAAAAGCGATCTGCGTTATCTCACTCTGTTGTCGCGTTCGTTCCCTACCATAGCGGCCGCGAGCACCGAGGTGATCAATCTGGAGGCTATTCTTGACCTTCCGAAAGGTACCGAGCATTTTCTGACCGATATCCACGGTGAAAGTGAGGCGTTTCAGCATGTGCTTAAAAATGCCTCCGGAACGGTGAAGCGCAAGGTGACCGAAATTTTCGGAAACACACTGCGCGACCGCGACCTCAAGGAACTGTGCACCCTCATATATTATCCTCAGGAGAAGCTGCGCCTTGTAAAGCAGCAGGAACCGCAGATGACCGAATGGTATGAGATAATTCTCAACCGTCTGGTGAAAGTGGCACAGAACGTGTCGTCGAAATACACACGTTCAAAGGTGAACAAGGCGCTTCCGCCTGATTTCAGTTATATCATTCAGGAACTCCTGCATGAGACTGTGGCCGACGCCAACAAGCATGCGTATTTCAACCAGATCATATCCACTATAATAGCCACACGCCGTGCCGACGATTTCATTGTGGCCATGTGCGAGCTGATTCAGCGGCTTGCCATCGACAGCCTGCATATCGTGGGCGACATCTACGACCGCGGTCCCGGTGCGCACATCATAATGGATACCATCTGTAATTATCATAACGTCGACATCCAGTGGGGCAACCACGACATACTCTGGATGGGAGCCTTTGCCGGCAACGACGCCTGCATTGCCAATGTGCTGCGGGTATCGCTTCGTTATGGCAACCTGGAGACACTTGAGGAAGGATATGGCATAAACATGCTTCCCCTTGCCACGTTTGCCATGGACACATACGGCTCGGCTGACGTCGGTCTTTATATGCCACGCCTGAAGTTCGCCAACAAGGCATACACAGACAAGGAGATTCAGGTGATGGCGCAGATGCACAAAGTGGTGAGTGTGATTCAATGGAAGCTCGAGGGACAGATTGCAGAGCGGCGACCTGAGTTCGGCATGACCGACCGCCGGCTGCTTCACAATATCGATTACGCTGAAGGCACCATCGAACTTGAAGGGAAAACATATCCGTTGCGCGACAATTATTTCCCCACTATCGACCCGTCTGATCCCTACAAGCTCACCGAAGCCGAGCAGACGCTGGTCGATGGTCTGCGCAATTCATTCGTAAACAGCGAGAAACTGCGCAAGCATATCAATTGTCTGCTGCACCACGGATCAATGTATCTCGCCCGCAACAACAATCTGATGTTTCATGCCTCTATGCCGCTGAACGCCGACGGTTCGTTCCGCAAGGTAGACATCGGTGGAGAGCAGCTGAGCGGTAAGGCTCTGTTCGACCGCCTTGACCAGCTTGTGCAAACGGCCTGCAGCCCTGAGGAGGGGCAGGACGCTGCGTGGGAGGTGGATTATATGTGGTATCTGTGGTGCGGTCCGGATTCGCCATTCTTCGACAAGTCGAAAATGGCCACATTTGAACGCTATCTCATTGAGGATAAGACTACCCATGAAGAGGTAAAAGGACATTATTATACGCTCCGTGACAATCCGGAGGTGTGCGATGCAATTCTGGCGGAATTCGGACTGCCGGCCGATGGCTCGCATATAATCAACGGACATGTTCCCGTAAAAATCAGGAAAGGTGAGAACCCGGTGAAGGCCGGCGGTAAACTTCTGGTGATTGACGGTGGCTTCTCCAAGGCATATCAGCCGGAAACAGGCATTGCCGGGTATACCCTGGTGTTTCACTCGCGGGGATTCCAGCTTGTGCAGCATGAGCCGTTTGAGTCAAGACAGAAAGCCATTGAGGAGGGGCAGGACATCATTTCCAACACGGTCCTTAGCCAGTTCAAGGCCCGGCGTCTCAAAGTCCGCGACACCGACAAGGGGCGGGAGCTTGCACAGCAGGTAACAGATCTTATGCGCCTGCTTGCGGCGTATCGTCGGGGGCTGATTAAAGAAAAATCCTGATACGCCCATTCTTTATGGCCTGTGATGTGCCTGCTGCATAGTCCGATACGGTCGGGGAGCTGATTGTGTGAAAAAAGTTTTAAAGAAGTACGGCTCTAAAATTTGGAAAATTCATAATATCTTCCTACCTTTGTATCCGCAAAACCGATGGTACCATGGCCGAGTGGTTAGGTAACGGTCTGCAAAACCGTCTACAGCGGTTCGATTCCGCTTGGTACCTCCAACAACCCTGACGCAAGTCGGGGTTTGTTTGTAAATAGTGGATTATCAGCGATTTACTTACGCCCGCCGGTAGTCAATATAAAAACACGTGTCGGCGCAATTGTAAGCTCAATAACAATGAGTTACGCAATGCGTCGGCACACAAATTGACGTACCAGATGGCAAAAATTTCAATCAAGCGCCGCAACGAGAGCGAGCGCATCGACGGGCGGGCGGCACTGTATGCCGTTATCTATATCCAGCGCACTAAAATCCGGATTCCGTTGGACATTGCTGTGATAGAGGAGGAATGGGATCCCGTAAAGGAGATTGTGAAGGGTAGGGGGGCAGACGCCCGCGACAAGAACCTTATAATATCGAACGCACGTGCCAGAATCAGCGATATATATGTGCGTGCACGCCTTACTGGCGAGACACTTACACGTGAAAGCTTTATGGCCCAGTATAAACGCCCGGCGGAGACAGGCGTGTTTGTCGATTTCGCCCGGCGGCATCTTGACAGCGTGCGCAAGGCTCTGAGCTGGGAGACGCAAAAGCAGCATACGGCAGTGCTCAAAAAGTTGGATAATTATTATCCTGGAGCCACATTTGGCGACATTACATTGGAATTCCTGCGTGTGTACGCAGTTTATTTGCGTGACACACTGGGAAACAACACCACAACCGTAGGGAAAAATATGTCGGTTCTGCGATTGTATTTCAATGCTGCAATCCGTGCTGGCAAGATTCAGCAAAGCCCGTTCGACCAGTACCGTATTCCCAGGGCGCAGCCGTCTGTAGTATTTCTGACCGAGGAGGAACTCAACACGCTTATTGAGACTTATAAAGGCGAGACACTCGTAGAGAACGAGCACGAGGCATTGCGCTTCTTCCTGTTCATGACATTCACCGGCATGCATATTTCGGATGCGCGTGCATTGCAGATTGAGCAGATTTTCGGCGGAGAGATACATTACACCCGCATTAAAACACGTACCAAAGTGGCTGTGCCTCTGTCACGGCCGGCGCAGCTGTTGGTGGAGCATTATCAGGAAGGGAGGTATCGCGGCAAACTGTTCCGCCATCTGTTCACCGATCAGGCGTTCAACCGCCTGATAAAGCGGGTGTGCATGCGCGTCGGGATCACCAAGGCTGTAAGTGCCAAGGCGGCACGCCACACGTTTGCCACCCTGTATTATAAAAAGAACTCCGGCGATTTGGGCACGTTGTCAAAACTGTTGGGGCATACCAACATAAATACTACGATGGTGTATGCCCACATCATGAAAGATAACCGGCAGGCCGGTGTGTCGGTGTTTAATGATTTTCTGTGAGCTTTCGGATAACACAAAAAGCTGTGCCTTTCGGCACAGCCGTTGTTATTAGGCGTTTGGAATGCTTTAGAAAGAAGCGGTGGGAGTGTCGTTCTGGGGGAGGTCGTCATCGGGAGGGAAGGCGAGGGTGAGGATGTCGCGGCGGACCATCTGGAGGGTGCGCAGCTGTGCGAGGGTGTCGGCATCGTTGAGGTCGTCGCCGTCGCCGTCGAGCAGCAGGCGGCGGCAAAGCGCGTCGATGGTGTCGGTGTACATCCGGGCCACGTCGGGCGTGGTCTGCAAGGTCTCGAGCACGTCGACCACACTGTCGGTTATCTGCGCCCCGGCTATTTCGATTCTCATAGCGCACCCCCTTTCCGTCCGAAGTTGTAGAAATCGTTGGGCGCGGCCATTGTCGTGATGATTAACCAGCGTGCCAGCACACGCAGACGCCACACGGTTCTGCTCACTGTTGCGCCGATGGAGCGCGGCGTGCCGCAATCTGCGGCCATCTGCCCGGCCGCCGGGGCTTTCAATAATAAGGATCTCATTGTGTTTGTGGAGTTTCGCTTATAGGCAGAAAAACGGCTGCCATATCCCGTCGCGAAACTCCACAAACGCCGCCCCGAAGAGCAATGATTGTTTGGATATGGCAGCCGCTATGGGCTGATATTTATGGGCATGAAAAAAGCCCGAATATGTTCGAGCCGATAACCGGGGCTCTTGCGGGAACGGTACACGTTCGTGGGTTTCGCATTGCAAATGTACTCAAATAATATAAATCTACAATATTTTTCTTGCAAAAAAAATTGCTGGTTTTTTGGAAATAGGTTGCTAATAATTTTGTAAATAATAAATTTATTAGTATATTTGTAATGTAATAATAACCTAAAAAGAAAGGAGGTGTAAGATGAGATGATAGAAATAAAAAGGTTGATTCTCAGAATTTTTCAACTATTGGAGCTAATTGAAACGAAACGGAATCAACCTACAGTTCAAAAAATCAGGGGGCTTCTATTTGAAATCCTCAATGAAGTGGACGAAGTTTAAACTCATTATCACCCCCGGAGTAAGAACCGGGGGTAAATTTACAAAAAAAACAGCATGTATGGATAATAGCAAACCAACCTTCGAGCAATTATGTGATCCGGCTTATCGTCGTGCCCAACTTATCACGGAAAAAAGCGGGGCCGTTTTCGTTATATTTAACGAACTTAACGGCCTTTTAAACAAAACCAGAATAGCCGAAGATTATTTCCAGCGCACTCATGCGTGGTTCTCGCAAAAATTAAATGGGTGCACACTGCATAAGGTGCAATATGGATTCACAGAATCGGAGTATCACCAGTTGGCAGAGGCTTTCCGAGACATAGCCCGTAGGCTCAACAGCTATGCCGACGAGATTGACGCTGCCGCCATGGAGGAGCAGTAACAACGATTAGTTAAATCGATATGAAAGAACGTATTGAAAAATGGAAACAGCTGGAGGCTGCGGGCAATCCTGCCGCAACCGACTATCTGCAAGAGATAATCGCTCAGGCAAAGGCTGAGGGCAAGCTTCAAGAAATGAACGAGGCGGTACAGTATCTGGTGGCATCGGCGAATGCGCGCCTTGATAATGTGGAGCGTTTGTTGGCCTCCTATACAATACACTAACGCATGAGCTCCCCGGCAGAAGTTATCAACCTCGCATATATTGTCTGGCATTAGGCATACCCCCCGGCTCCACGATTGGAAGCCGGGGGGATTTTATTAACAAACAGTATACATAATACTGTCAGGCAGTAACGATATTAGCATATAGCTCAATTTCCCGTTTTAGTGCACCTATTTCAAATGAAGCTACATAAGTGCCTGGTTCCGGAATGGGAGTTCCCGCCAATGAGCCACAGATATTCATGTATGCTTTCTGCCCGGGATTTGCGTTGCCGACATTTATCGGCATGCCGATATTAACCAAAATCAAATCTGGCTTATCTTTTTTGTAGATCTTAAAGCAGCCATTATGATGTCCGAATTCAGCAGGCTCAAACGACGCATTAACCACAAAAGAAAATTCCGACGGAATGACTGGAAAGCTATTTGCCGTGATTGTGTTAAACGTTCCTGCAATCACAAGTTTGCCATTATAATCATGGGCTGAATCACAGAAAGTTATAATATCGATATTCATATAGCTGTTATTTTTTATCGGTTAATTTTTTGTATTCCTCCGGCAGATATCGCTGTGTCATGGCGCGGAGGTTCTCAAACGGGTATTTAATAACGCCGATGGTTCTTTTATCCGTGTAAAACAGGCGTCCTTCATGGCGGGCGGTCGACGCATCGACAATCGGTTCACCCAACTTGCTCTTCTGGTTGACATAAATCGTTATGCACAACGCCTTCAATTTGTCACCCACCTCGGTATATAGCGGGAGACCTTTGCGCAACTCGATATCTTCCGGGGTGGAAAGCTTATGTTTTTCGGTAATCTCGACACTGCAATTTCTTGACAGTTCGTATTTGACCATCGGTTTATGTGTTATCGGGTCCTTTTGCAGCGATTTCCATTCTTCTCTGCGAGTGTAGATGTTGCAACGGGCGCCTTCAACCATTTCACCGATTTTCACATGTTCACTCATTGCCGATTAGTTTTACATAATTATCAATTGAAGCGTCATCGATCCCAAATGTTGATGAAAAATCGTCAGTGGTTTTTATGTCCATAAGCTTGTCTGACAAGAGTATTGCCGTGCATATGGCATCAGGTTCCATTTGGCCCGGAGCATCAACAACATATGCATTCTCGTTATCCTCTATCTCCTTATCGAATTCTTCTTCAGAGATTTCATTGCTTAGGAACTGACAATACAATTTAAAGTAGTTGCGCTCTCGGGTGCGATTGTTGAACCCTTTAATAAGCAAATCAACTTCCTTGGCGGGAACCATTGGGCGAGAAAAATACTCAGTAGAGGCTATTCCCACAAATCTGGTGACATCGTCGTTCTGCACGAAAGCCATTTGTACCTTGTCATTTACAACAAGGCAATGTGTTTCGCCATTTCCGCCGTTTATCGAGAATCTTATATCTTTATAAAGATTGTTTTCCATATTGTTAACCACTTTTATAATAATAACAACCGTTTGGCAGAGGGAGTTGTTTATGCATTCAGGTATTGACAAGCAAGTGCAAATATACGAAAATAATTGGAGTTTCAGTACATGCGAACCTCATCGCATCACATTCCATCGATTAATTATGATTAAATCAGGAAATATGGGGCCTATCAATAGACACACAAGCTCCCTGCCGAGACATCGACAGGGAGCATTACGCACTATAGTAGAATGCATTAGTTATCGGCCTCCGCGCAGTTGTCAGCTGGAACCTCATCAGACTGGGCTGTGGCAGTGGTGGCGGTTGAGGCCGCTTCCAGCGCGGCCACGCGACTGGTGAGGTTTGTAATGGCTCTATTCAAACTGGAGTAGGCATTCTGTATTTTCAACGATAGATTCGTGATGGCTTCCAGTAGGGCAATCCCAGTTTCTCCTGCGTCATTATATTGACAGACAAGACACGAAAAGGGAACATGAATATAGTCCACGTTGTCATCGTCAATGTCCCTGCGGTATCTAACCGATGTAAAGTCCACTTGCAGTTCTATAGGTGAGTCGGATGAGCTGTAGCGGCGCAATTGAGCCTTTGCACTATAGCTGTCGCCGCCCACAGAAGTCATAGGCATGCCTATAATTGCGATATGCTTGTAGGATTTATCAAGATCCAAATCAAGAGAATTGCTTCTCAAAAAGGTAATCTTAAAATCATTAGCTCCTATTATACCTCCATGTTCGAGAACTGACGTCAGATATTCGACCGGAGGGAGTTCCAGCTCATGCTTCAGCATCTGCGGCAATGCGAGATATGCCGGCCAATTGTCCTCGGATGGAACAAACATGGAGCAATACACCGCCATTGTCTCATCTGTATTGTTGGTGATGCTATTGTTTTCGGCCAGATCATCTGCTGTCATATGCGGCAACGTGGCGCTGTTTGTAGCAGCCAATACGGCAAAGTCCGGAATTTCGGACAGTGGCACAACCTCACCGGTGCATACACCATACTCGACATGCGCATTCAAACCACCATCCTCCGTAGAATAGGACCGGGCATAAAAATACATGGATTCACCGGGTTCAAGTTCAGCACAGAATGTCATCCCGTTTTCATCCTCGACTAATCCGTAACCACCCTCAACCTCTGTAGTCGGACCTAATTTTGCCCCCGGAATAGTTGCATTGTCACCGAATGCCAGTGTGGAGCTGTCATTATTGTACATAGTCTCTTTCAGCGTCTCGATTGCAGCTGCATTCTCGGCGATGGCTGTTGTCATTGTTGAGAGCGATGCGAGTTCAATCAGGTTTCCGTCAGCATCGGCCACGAGAATGCGGCCAGTGGCATCGTTGATGAACAGCGTGTCGGTGCGTGGGTGTTCCCCGTTGTTGAACAGGTTGGAGGTAGACCAAGTGCGGTGCAGTGAATTGGCCGTTTTCGCGAAAAATCTCCGGTACGAGGTTGAATACACCACCGTAAAATCTCCAGTCGGCATCTGGTTTACTATATTGCCGGTTGCATCACCGTTATAATGCTGGACGCATTGCAACGATTGGGGGATAACGCTCATCGGCAGTTTGCCATCGGAATTGAGAAACGCGAACTGGACCAGCTCACCATCGGAATTGGCGCGGTATGTACGTCCGTTGCTGTCATCCACGAATACCACCTCACTGCGGGCTTTGCCGATGTATAATGCTGTGAGTATACCCGTATCAGGATTATTTCTGTCGATTATTGTATATGAGTTGAATCTTTCACAATTAAGCCATCTGTTATGCAGAACGCCGGACGAATCTTTGGCAAAAAAACGATTACAGAAGTAAACTATGGAATATTCTCCTTCGGGATAATCCTGAGAGACCTGAACGAATGCGGAGTTTGCGGGTATTGCAGGATTCCCCCATACATCACGATTACACATGTTGTTATAGGGAAGGACGCGAATTTCGCCGCTTGCATTCGGCTCGAGAATTAGGCCTTCAAGTGGTCCTCCTAACGAGGCTGCTATATTTGGTAATATTACCATTTTATGTAATGGAAGAGCCTCTGCATCCGATGGAGTTAGATAAAAAGTATATTCCGCTGGGGTGCGTTCATTGCATGCATTGATCGCTATTGTGTTAACGGTGGAGACATGTGCCGGGGTAACCACTTCGTCGCGTCCGGCAAAATGCAGCATATTGAATGCATCAGGTGCAGTATTATCAGAGGGGAAATGACCAGTGTAGTCAAGGGAAATAATCTCAACTAAAATGTAATTGTCATCCACAACCAATATCTGGCGGGTAAGGTCATTAAATAATATTGTGTCAGTTCTGGCTAATGCAGTCTCAATTGTTATCTCTTCATTTGTTTCTGGGTGAATTGAGGTATGAGGGGTATATATATTATAGTTCTCACATCCTGGCCAGCGGTTGTATATTGTGCCATTAGTGGATCTGGCAACAAAACGTCGGCCAAAGAATACAATATCATAGGCATCTTGCGGCATGTCGTTCACAAGTACGGTGACTCTTTGCGGTTCACGTAGGGGCTTTTCAAGATTTCCCAAGTCTAAATAACCTTTATAAGTCCCACTCTCAATTAGTCCGTTAAACAGTATAATTTTCATACTGCAAAGTCCAGCATCTCCACCGGGTACGTCGGGAATTAAATCGGAATATGTGTAAAAAATTACGGATTCTTTGGTAGGTGTAAAGAGATTCTCATAGATGAGAAAATTATTTTTGTTGATATTCTGCATAAGCAAATTCTCTGGTGTCTTCCAATCCTCCCAATTGAAGTGAATACGTCGAAAATCCTCTCGGTAGTAATCGGTATATTCTCCGTATCCCCAGCTTTTCAGGGTTCTGACATCGGTCACGACTTCTTTGAAATGGAGCATTTCAGAGCCTCCGGCTCCGGTTGCAGCCTTGGTGTCGGCGTAGGATTTTGCTGCTGCGAGTGTGGCATTATCTCCGGCATGCATGCGGCGGTATGCGTTCTTGGCAAACCGTGACAGCAGATTTGTATCGAGCATTTTTTTCTGGTCCATGTGTAGAAACTTTTGATTTGTGGATTATTCTTGTTCGGCGTCAACCTGTTGGCACCATTCGTCGGAGAAAAGCACATCGATTTCCGCCTCTGTGAACTCCCCGAAGTCCAGCTGTCTCACAACTGGCTGCACAAGATAAATCTTCCCGTCGGCGTCACGTTTGAATACGATTTTTACGATGCGGATGCGTATGTTATCGTTTGTGGCCTCGGTATATATGGCACGGAGCTTGTAGTCTGTGGTGGCGGTGGATCCAATTGCTCCTTCAGCTTTTTCATGGCATAGAAGGTGAAACGGGGTAGGAGTGGGGGTGGTGTCAACCATAATCATGCCAATCAGATTCATATCATCGTCAATGGCATCGAGCATGGGGGCGACGTTGTTGGCTGAGGCCGTGTCCATGCATTCCGAAACAAGTTTGCCGGAACCGTATTGTATCGATTGTTTAACGGCAATAACATCGAAATTATGAATGAAAAGCCCCTGGCGGTAGTCATGTAATGCATCTGACAGCGTCTTGATGTCGGAGAAGGTTGCAATCTGGTAAAGCACCCCGGTGGTGTCGGCGATATAGAATTTTTTCGCACCCTTGTCAAGAAAAACTACGTCGGTGCGTGCTTTGCCGTCTGAAGTGTTGAACAGGGCCGAAGTCGGGAAATTCCGGTAAAGAGCAGATCCGGCCTGTGCGACAAACATTTTTTCAGAGGCATAGTATCTAACAGAATAATCGCCTTGTAGCAATTGAGTTGTCATAGAGCCGTTGGCGGTTCCGTCAAATGCCACAACGTGTTTTACTGATTTAGGAAGCCGTGTATATGGCACAAGCGCATCTGCATCGAGTGGTGCGATTCCGTTTTTCACTCCTATCAGTGCTTTTATAAAGGTGTTGACAAATGAGGTGACAAATTTGTAGATGCGAACAGCGAAGCGGTCAAGGTTCGTTTTGTCGATGTAAAGAGTTTGGTTAATCATGCTGGGTAAATTTAATCAGTTTGTTTGTTTTCAATTGATTCAATCCATTCTTCGGTGAAATAGAGGTCGATTTCCTTATTGTCGAGAATCCCGATATCCAGTGTACGTACAATGGGTCGCACAAGGTAAATATTCCCGACACGGTTTCGTTTGAATACAATTTTTGCTATGCGAAGGCGGATGTTGTCATTTGTGCTTTCGGCAAAAAAGGCGCGTATCTTGTAATCCCTGCCGGCGGTATATATGTCAGATTCAGTAACTTCTATGTTATAGAGGGTGAATGTGGTCGGAGGTGACGTCGTTTCAACGACAAAGCTACCGGCGATAGGGTAACCATTGTCTATGGCCTCGAGCAGCGATGCAACTTTCTTATCGGAGATAGCCCCCATGCATTCACTGACAAGCACACCGTTCCCACTGTCGTTATCATTAAGGGCGGGAATTTCCAAGGTCCCGAAATTATAATTGAATCCCTGTGCGAGTTCACGGTCAAGCAACTGGCGCAACTGGTGACTGAACACGGCCTGCATCTTTTTCAGCAGTTCAACATCCGATTTTCTGGAGGATTCCTCACCGTCCAGCAGATTCCTGAGAATGTCGAGTGCTTCCGCCACCATTTCGTTAGTGACGCTGCCCTCCAGTTCGGCTTCCTCAATGGTCGCAATCAGGGTTACGAGATATTCTTTGTTGATTTCTGGCATGTTGTGTTCAGTTGAATTGTTGTGTGAATTGGTTTGAGTGTATTCTGGGCTTTCCGCTTTCATTTCCGGACACCACAGGAGGAAGCATGGCAAGTTCATCTTCGCAGAGTTGGAATTTCAGGGATATGCGTTGCGGGCTTTCTGGGCGGCAGGGATATGAAAGCTCATCGGCAGAGGGGACGACCTTTACCGGCAATGCATTAGGCGTGAGAAGCTGAACATCCTCGCTCATGATCATCTCCAGAATGAGCCTCATCCGTTCAGGAGAATCGACAATGGTTTCAGCCGACACTTCCCGTTTCATCATCACGCGGTTGCGGTCGCCCGTAAGGCTGTCGGTAATATCGTCATACCGGCTGAATGAATTGTCGTCGTCACCGCTTCCGGATGCGGTTGCGGAAAGTTTTGGTGCACCCTCAATCCGGATCAGCTCATAGAACCCGTATGAGTTACGGAATTTAAGTGTGAAAGAATTCTTTACCGGCTCGGATGCGGTGATAATGATGCGGCAAGTGTCTTGTCGTTTCAGCGAGATGTCAAAAGCAGACGGCAGCACATGGCCATGCTCAAAGAACGAACGACGCAGCCTGTCAAGATTGATGGCCCAAATGCCCGCATCTATATCCTCCATGAAGTAGGTACCTGTGGTGAGTTCCTTTACCTCAATGGAACACCCCTCGTCGACGAGAAAATAGAGCGGGGCCAGTTCTGCTTCAGGAATGCAGAAACGCCACTTATCGGAGCGGCCCGTGAAGAACACGTTCTTACTGTAATCGCAGAAACGTGCGGCGAATATATCGGTGCCAATCTCGCACAGTCTCCGGAAATTATGACGCGACACGCCTCCTTTGAGCGCGATTACAGTGATATAATCCGATTGGTCGCCGTCAACAAAAGTCTCGGTATAGATTGAGATTTTCCGATCGCGCAGATCGTCGGCATCGGCCACCCGTGCAATGATTCCGGATTCGCCGAAATCAGCTTCCGGGAAAAAATCGACAAAGGCATCCGCAATATCGGCGAAATTGATGTACAAAGGAGAAGTGGCACGTCCCTCGAACACTATATCATCTCCGACCTTGACGAAATAGCGGCTTACGCGCCCGGAACCGGTCACCCCATCGTCGCCACGCACCACAATAGGATTGCGTGTGAATGCAAAGCTGCTTTTAATTCCCTGAAGTCTCATCTGGAGCCTTGACTGTTAATGTTGTTACTTCTCCAATCGCGCTTACGGAATATCCGGCCTCATTCATAAACCGGTTGCGCTGCGCCGACGGGGTCACCATGAAGCGGTAAAAATCGTTCATGGATCCCCTGTACTGCTTTTTCCAAAGCTTATAGCATTGTTCGGCATCGCTTATCTGAGGCGCTGAAACCGGATTGTTTGAATCTCTCATGCTGCAAAAATGGTGATATGCACCGGTAGTCCAAAGGACTATTTTTTCATCAGACCCGCCGCCATGCGGACGGTGTATTCAATGGTTATGGTCACTGATCCCAATGGCTCTTCTTCAATTTCACGGTCGGTATGGTCCGGCCAGATAATCACCCTTACCTCGAAAATGTCGTAAGTGACATTTGCCTTATATTTTCGTATCGCGATTGCTCCCGGGGTTGCTTCTGCATTGTTCTGGGGGTCAGTCTGCCATGTCGGCAAAAGCATCTGAGTGTTTGTCCTCACGGCCTCTCCTATGTAGTGATCCCGGGATGTGGGCTGATACTCCGGATGGTCCTGGGTGTATTTGTCTATGGCGGCCTGAACCGTTGCCGGCTGTTCAAGAATCTCGGCCAAATTGTCCGAAACATATTTCCATTTATAGATCATTTTTGCCGGTTCCACCGTAGGGATTCCCTGCTCGTTCTCTATATCGTAGTTTCCGGATGTGGCCAGCGTGCGCAATTTCAGATCTGCTATGAGTTCGCCTGTTGACGGCAGCCGGTAACCCACAGTATCAAGCAGACATGGAATATTGCCAACCGATACGGCATTGAGCATGTCAAGCCTCAGTAATTCAGGTTTTGAAAACCGGGCCTTCATTTCCACAGAGCGGTTCCCGTGGCGCAGAATCTCATCGAACCCTTTCCAGAAGTTTGCGAACAGGCCGGTCTTGAACTGGTACAGTAATGATAATGTGTGTTTCGAGCCGTCAGGAAACTGCACATAATCGCCGGTCTCGGCTTCCGGAGAGAACCTTCCCACAGTCCCCTCCTTGAATTCATCAGATCCGGTAAAAGCAAACATGAAGGCAAGCGGGGTGGTAACCCCGTTATTCTGAGAATCCTCGTCGCCCCCCTTAATATAACTGTGATAATGGCGTGATCCGGCCAGATATAACGGTGTCAATTCATTGTAGACCCTTTCGGATCGGGCATTAACACGCTCAATAGGCACCCATTCGTCGTCGCTTGACAACTCAAAAGCATCGGCATCCGGGGAGTTCGGATCCCAGTTAAAGAAACTGGAGCTTTGAACCTTCACAGTGCCGTTCTGCCGGTCGAGCTTGAACCATCGGCAAGTGCGTACCTCGTATGAAAGCAGGCACTTGGTCTGGCCGGAGCTTTCGGAATCGGAGGCATGTGCCGCGCGGGGAGCGGCATAATAGTCTCTGTCATCGTCCCAGTCTCCATAGTCGGGATAATCAGGATCATCAGGATCCATCACTTCCGGTGAGAAATCATCCCAACCTATATCGTAGTCCCAGTCATTGGCATCCTCCCTGAACTTCCATGAGGCCACATCGCGTCCGAACCGCAGATGGGTGAGGTCGTAGCCCTTTACAAAATCCTCAAAACGCTCTGTGGCCGGGGCAGCTCCGTCGAAGCTGCTTTGAGCAGTCATTTTTACAAACTGCGGGCGTTCAAACGTGATATGCGGACGTGACGCCATCCGGCCATCAATAACAGGGCATTTGCCGAACCTGATAATATCGCGTAAAAGCCGGAGGGTCACTGTGCCGGTGTCCGGATTAAGATTGTAGACCAGCCCGAACCGACACCATAAGGAATTCAGGAACTGTTCAACTGTAACATCCGGCATCAGTTCGGCATATTTCAGCATTCCTGTACAGCAACAATCGGCCACGTTGTTGAGCACTACGAGGCGGGCAAGCTGCACGTCGGATTTGAACGGATTGCCTTCGGCTGGAATGTTATAACCGGCGTCACTGAAAATGAGTTCGAGCATTCTCCATACCCTTACAAAAGGGGAGACACCATAGCCTGAAGGGACGTTAACACGTGTAACGGTACCATCAACAAGCCGGGTCACTGTGTCCGGAGGATACACCGTGAGCATCGTGCCGCGTTCCGACGGTACGTTCAGCACTTCCCAATAATAATCCTTCACTTTGTCCTGTTCGAGGCTTTCATTATTGACCGCGATAGGGAACACGGCAAGCGGTTCTGTCTGCGGATCGGCAGCCCGGAACACGGCACTCAGGTAATCGAGAATACTGTCGACCGGATGCGACATTGAGCCGCCACCTCCGATTGTATTGCCATCAATCACAGGAAGTGAGCCAAGTTCGGAGAGTTTTTTCTTTGACCATGTTTCGTAAATAGTCGAATTATCGAACCCGACATTGAATGTAATGCCTTCATCCCGGCCTGCCGAAGTTATGTTTATCTTGCCGGAGCGGATGTAACTGCCATCGGCCACTTCGCAATGCGATGCATCGGCCCGTGGGTCTGAACCGGCATCTATCCTGTCGGCAAAATTCGTCAGGCGTTCATTATGTGGAGTTGCCGGAACAGTGGCCGGTATCGACTGGCTGCCACGATCGTCGAAAACCGGATTGCTGTCCTCTATGTCGATTGAAAAATTTACAGGGAGGTCAAATGCCTCGCCGTTTTTGATGATGCGCATGATCAGGGTTATTTATTGCGTGTGAATGGAGCGCGGGCGCGGTCCAGCGTATCGTTGGCTTTCTCAATATCGCGGAGCACCACGTAGGCACGCAGATTCTTCAGCGACACCCGCAGCTCCTTGACTGCCGCCACCAGTTCCGCAGTGCCGGATGCCGGTGGGGAGGCGGTGAAACCACCATCGGCGTAACCGATTTGAGGCGTGCCCCCCGGCATTCCGGAGCCGAGAATCTTGTTTCGGCGAATCGCCTCGATCATACCCACAGCATCGACCACACGGGGATTGTCCATTATAGGCTTCGGCACTACATACTCGCCGCGGTGCACCAAGCCGGCCACCTCGTAACGGTCACCATCGCCTGTATATCCTCCGTCAGAATAGCCCGACAGAACGCGTTGGGCTGTTGCCGGTTGTGTGGCGGAGGCTCCGGCGGTGTTACCCGGCTGCATATTCTTGATTTTGTCACGTTCAGCCTGGGCTGTGGCCATCTGAGCTACACCTGTTGCCGCCAGCATGGCCGCTGCTATCGACCCGGCGATAGGTCCGAGTTGCTTGTAGGCAGTCATAATGGCCACAGCTGTATTGGCTATAATTTCTGAAATCTTTATGGCAAAATCTACATCGGCGTATTTCTTTTGAATTTCGAGTTTTTTGTTTTCCTTCTCTTCTTCGAGCGCGGCGGTGTCCTCTCCGTTGTTCTTTGCCTGCTGTATAAGCACGTCGTATTTGGCATCACTCCGGGCAATCTCAGCATCCTGAATGGCCGAGAACATCGAACCGGAAAGATTTGCGTAATAATCAAAATACTTTTTAGCGTTATCAACCCCCAGCTGAAGTTTCTTTTTTTGGTAATCCTTCTCTTTTATCAGCCCTTGACTGTGATAGTTCTCGAGCTGCGCAAGCTCGCGGTCGTATTCCTGACCCCACGAAAGCCCGGTCAACTCCTGAAGCTGCCACATCTGCTCCTGATATTGGTAGTTCAGTGCGGCGATGCGGCGTTGTTTCTCTGCTTCGAGTGCCACGATTTCGTCCGCGCTCACACCTTCGGCTGATTCCAGGGCGGTATAATACTGTTCTATGCCTTGAAGCCGCTGCTTGAATCCATTGGCAATTCCGTCGGCACTTGTAGTGTCGGTCATTGCCTCGCGCAGAGCCTCGGAGAATTTGCCGGTGTCTGTGAGGATCTGGCTCTGCAGCTGTTTCATGTCCTGTTGCAGTTTCTCGGTGGTTTTGCAGCGTGTGTCGGCATCCATTGAGTAGTCGTCCTCCAGCTCATCAAAATACCGCTGCATCTCGGCAAGTGTATCGGCATTGCGCTGGCGACGGAGATTGAGTAGGTAAAGGTCGGCCGCCTCCTGCGGAATGATCTGCTTGGCGGCATTCTCGATTATGATGCGCTGCTGCTCATCGTAAAAGGCCGTAACGGCATCAAGCCGGTTCTGGTATTCTTCCCGGTTGATCTGTACCGTTGCGGATGCTATAGCCCGGTTTGCTTCAACAATATTATTGCGGGCATCTTCGACCTCCTTATCGATTTTATCGAGTGTCTGGGTATGGTTTGACTTGGTTTCCGCACGAAGTTTTTCCAGGGCATCAATCAGTTCCAAAGCGTGCCGTCTGGCTTCTTCGGATTTACGGATGGTTAATTCTGCGGACGAGCTGGAACCGTTGTTTTTATTAACATCGAGCAATCGTTTACGGTGTTCCAAGTCGATTGGGGCAGTCACCCGGTCCAATGAATCTTCGCGATAAGTTCCGACTTCATGCTTTGCCTTATTTTTATCAAGGAGGGCCTTTTTTTCATTGGTTAGAGCCTGAATACGCGCTTCAATATCTTTTAGTTCTTCATCAGATTTCGGGTCTGCCTTACGAAGTTGTTTCAGCTCTGCGTTGATTTCTTTCAGCCGGGAAACAACCTTATCCGAAGTTTCGGTAACAACGGTCTCTATTTCCTCCGCATTTTCCTCCGCATTAGCAGTTAATTCCTCGAACGAAGAACCGGAACGTTCCACAAAATCCTTAAAATGTTCGATCGCTTGATTTTCCGCAGTATCAAGAGAAAGATAATATTCTTCAAATGTCATCTTTGAGGCTGCCAAAGCTGTCGCAGCTTCACGACGATATTGCTTGTAGCGTTCCGAGCCGACACGCTCATTACGCATCATGGCTGTTTTTACTTGATGCGTAATGGATGCTTTTTCCCAGTATTCAAAAGCGGTTTTTCGCCGGTTGTTATCCTCTTCAACAAGTGCAGAGAGTTCCTTTCGGTTGGCCTCCATACGGAGCTTGCGGTCAAGTGAGACCAGATAACTGTCAAGAGCTTTTTTATTCTCACGGTATTTACCGGTCTCGGCATCAATGGATGCGTTATAAGAAGGTATTACTTTGTTAAGCTCATTTATGGCCTTAAGGCGTTTTTCTTTTGCGAGGATTTCATCAGAGGCTGCTTTTCGCAGCTTCATAAGATGAGAACGCTGTTTTTCATATTCAACACCTGCGGCGGCCAAGGCATCGCGGTGTCTCATGGATGTCTGTGTAGCGCGTTCAAGTTCCTCGTTATGTTTTTTCAGGCTGGTTATTAATTTTGTGATACCCATAAATGCCATTGTCACGGCTGTAACCATGAGACCGAATGGATTTAATCTCAATGTCATTGACAAGAGTTTAAATGCCTTTATGGCAGAGTTGATTCTTCCGGTCAACAATAATTTTGCCCCTGACAGAGCCAGTGATCCGGCACGCATCAAGGAATTGGTGGCAATCTGGGCTTTCATAGCCGCTGTTTCCAGCAGAAGTGCCTTTAGGGACGACGTGGTAGCTTTGGAAAACAACATTTTATACCTCGTGGCTGCCATTATTCCCACTCTATAGGCCGCCAGTATTATTACCGACGTTTTGAGAACAGCAGAAAACCGGGAGACATATTCAATACACGAACCTAAAATCTGAACCAGTGATGTGAGGACATTGACAATTCCTTTAATAAGAGGATTTGCCCCGGATGAAAGTTTCAGCACCAGTTCCTCGGCGGCGGATCTCAGTCCGGCCATTGCTCCGGCAACATTATCGGCCATAGTTGCCGACATTTGTCGGAATTCTGAGGTGACCCCGGTAATGGATGTACGGAGGGCTGAGATTTTGTCGGCCTGATTGAGGAAGGTGGAGAAGGCGGCGACGCTTCGTTTATCAGTAAGCTCAAGCGCTTTTGCCAGATCCACCCCTTCGGCGTTTAGTTTCTGCAGGCCTTTGGCCAGTTCATCTGCATTATGTACAGGTGCGCCGAGTGCCTTGGCGAGGTCTCCGTTGGCGTCGCAAAGGTTCAGGATAATGTTACGTGTAGCGGTGGCTGCACTGCTTGCATCAAAGCCGGCATTTGCAAGCATGCCAAGTAATGCCGTTGTGTCCTCGATGCTCAGCCCGAAAGAGTTTGCAACCGGTCCGACGGTTGACAGGGATGCTTCCAGTTTGGAGAAGTCGAGGGCGGTTTTGGTGGTGGCTACGGCAAAGGTGGCGAGCACGTCCTCGGTCTCGCTTGCGTCCTTGTCGAAGATTCGGAGGGCAGCCCCGGCGAACGCTGACGCGCTGGCGAGGTCAGTGTCTACAGCCTTGGCGAATTTCAGTACAGCCCCCTCCATTTGCAGGATTTGCTCTTTGGCGAAACCGAGTTTTGCCAGCTCTATCTGGAGGCTTGTAACCTGTGCGGCTGAATAGGATGTAGTGGCACCAAGTTGCCGGGCAGCGGCCTCCAGATCCTTGATTCCATCCTTTGAGGTCCCAAGTATTGCGGCAAGTTTAGAATTCTCCCTTTCAAAATCAACGATGAGATTGAATGCATCCTTGAATGATCCGGTTACGAGCGAAAATATTGTAAGGCCAACACCGTTAAAGAACCCTATGAGGGTTTGCTTCATTTTGGTGAGGGAGTAAAAACCTCCTTGAAGGCCACGGGCAGAAGTGTTTGCTTTATCAAGAGCGGCCTGAACCTGAATGAGCTGTTTTCTAAGGTCGTTATACTGTTTCGGATTAGTAGCCTTGGATGTGTTGCTGAATTCGCGTTGGAGGTCTTTCATCCTTTTGCGCAACTGGCTGACCGACATTGAGGCCAAATCAATCCGTTTTGACACCTCGGCCATCCGGGCGCGGTTCTCAGCCATGGACCGGGAGTATTGGTCGACAGACTTACGGAGGTTGTTCCATTCCTCCGACCCTTTTTTACCTTCAGCTTCGAGCTGAGCCATGGCCTTTCGGCTGGCATTTGCTTGCGCCTGGAGAGACTTGTTGGCTTTCTCCAGTTTGTGAAATTCTTCCTGTGCCTGTGTCGCGTTCAGCGTCAGGGTCCATTTGATATAGTCGGGTTGTAGTTTTGCCATTGCGTTAACGTATAAATGTCAACGCAAAGGTATTTGGTGATATGAATGTGCAAAAGGACGTCAGATAATGCCACCGTCGCCGCAATCACTCCCATAAAAACCTACGGTGCTGCTTTCATCGGCTGTTGGCCCGCAACCGGATTTTCCTTGATCGATTCTGCGGGCATCCTCACGCTCGCATTTACGGATGAAGTCGCGGTTTTCGCGGTGCCATGTTTCGAGGTTCTCACATATGATTCTTTTTTTGCGCGCCTCGGCCATAGCTCCGGCTCTTGCCCACAGCACAAGCCATTTCCAAAAACTTCTTCCCTCTTGCTGACCCTGTCGGCCTGCGGTGGGATTATTGCGCATGTCGGCTCCGGTTGCATCTCCATTGGGCCGTGATGTGACAAGGGCATATATAGGGAGGAAAACGAAGAGCAGTACCATAAACGTAACCACGGCAGCAACCATGGCCACGAATAATGAGAACCACACCTCCCGGCAGATTGGATATTCATAAGCGAATCCGCCTATGAAAGCTGCTGCCATGAGCATTGGCACCCAATATGTTCTCAGTTTGTTCATGGATTTCATTGTTCGATACCTTTTGTCAGTAATTCCGTCATGAGCTGCGATGTGGGAAGCTTCCGGCGGTCGGCTTCATCGCGTATCATCGTCAAGAGCCACGTGGGGAGCGTGACCGATATTTTGGTTCTTGGCTCACCGTCCAGTGTCTTTCGTCCGGCGCCTTCACGTGCGCCTCCGCTTCCTATTCCTCCCATAATGGTTATTTTATTGGTTTCTACAAATATAGTAATAATATTTGAATTGGGCGATATATTCAAATAGAAAATAATGATGTTGTATAACATACAATCCCGCCGGAGAGCTGTCTCTTATACACATCTCCGAGCCCACGAGACTCGACGTCATCTCG
>ENA-OYWU01000506-OYWU01000506.1-human-gut-metagenome-genome-assembly--contig:-NODE-506-length-21678-cov-6.330250_pt1 | contig 21678 bp, 17 predicted proteins | sample MGYA00244173_ERZ653403 | MGnify/ENA primary metagenome ERZ653403 (study PRJEB26926, sample SAMN06165043) | human gut metagenome | biome: ENVO:00009003; feature: ENVO:2100002; material: ENVO:00002003...
TACGAGATGACGTCGAGTCTCGTGGGCTCGGAGATGTGTATAAGAGACAGGGACGGTCACGACCGTGGCGCAAAGGTGGTGGCAACCGGTTATGCCGACTGTGGTTTCGACGTCGACATGGGCCCGTTGTTCCAGACCCCGGCAGAGGCTGCCCGTCAGGCCGTGGAGAACGACGTGCATTTCCTTGGCGTGTCGTCGCTGGCAGCCGGTCACAAGACACTTGTGCCGCAAGTAATCGAGGAGCTGAAAAAACTCGGCCGTGAGGATATCATAGTTGTGGCAGGGGGTGTCATCCCCGCTCAGGATTACGACTTCCTTTACAAGGCCGGTGTGGCTGCTATCTTCGGCCCCGGCACACGGATTCCGTTGGCAGCTATCCGTATGCTTGAAATCTACAAGGGTGAGGAATAATCGATATAACCCTTGCAGACCCACATGAAATGAGGGCGTTGTGCCGTAATCCTGAATTTTGACACAACGCCATGAACCACTGATAAATGCGGTGCGGTTTTTGTGTGCAGGCACGAAGTCCGCACCGCATGGTTTGTTTGCACGGCTATTTGGCGGACTACACTTCTCTTGGACTATGTGCGGAGGCAGTCCGGCTGTGATGCCCGAGAGAATTCCAATGAAAATTCACACGGATTTCAGTAGGATTCTGCGGATTAGGGCGCGGAAAGTTTGCCTGTGTCAGATTTAATTGTTAACTTTGCAGCCGCTAAGAGCGGGGAATGCATTCTCCAGTCAAGGCAAAACCATTACAAACCACTTATTAATCTTTTTAGATGGCAACAAAAATTAGACTGCAACGTCATGGTCGTAAGAACTATGCGTTCTATCCTATTGTTATCGCCGATAGCAGGGCACCACGAGATGGTAGATTTATTGAAAGGATAGGTTCCTATAATCCGAACACTAATCCTGCTACAATTACTCTTAACTTCGAGCGCGCTTTGTATTGGGTTAACGTTGGTGCTCAGCCCACCGACACTGTACGCAGCATCCTTTCGAACGAAGGTGTGTTGCTGATGAAACACCTTCAGGGTGGTGTTAAAAAAGGCGCTTTCGATGAAGCTGAGGCTCAGAAGCGTTTCGATGCCTGGAAAGCTAAAAAGCAGCAGGCTGTCGACGCAATGAAGACTTCGATGGCTTCGAAGAAAGAACTGGCTGTTAAAGAGCGTCTGGAAGCTGAAAAAGCCCAGAACGCAGCAAAGGCAGAAGCTGTGGCTAAGAAGAAGGCCGAAATCGCCGCTGCCAAAGCTGCCGAGGAAGCTGCAAATGCTCCTGCCGAAGAGGCAGCTGCTGAGGAAGCTCCCGCAGCAGAAGTTGCTGAATAAGCAATACAACCCCGAAATGATCAGATGGCGGTGTGCTTTGTTTTCATGGCACATCGCCATCTTCATTTTCAGGTAAGTCAACAAAATCTTTCAACTTAATGTTGTTGATTTACCTGAGTATCGTAAAATTTGGCTACATTTGCCTTCAAACTGAAATTCAGGTGCATGGTCAGAACGGAACTGTGTGGGCTCACGTGCTCAAGGCACGTCACTACGAATGTGGTGGCCATTGTGCTGAGCTGTACATGCGCTGAAATTTCTATTTAAAATAAACTTTTGTATTTGATAATGATACTGACAGCAATTTCCGATTACGCAAGCGCCCAATATCTGCTCCAGTTTTTTATAGATAATGCCGGCTATTGGCTGGTGTTCGTGTTCATGGTGATTGAGAGTTCATTTTTGCCGTTTCCGTCGGAAGTAGTGGTGCCTCCGGCCGCTTATCTTGCAGTGACCAAGGGTGATATGAATGTGTTTCTCATTGTGCTTGTGGCTACAGCCGGTGCTGTGGTTGGGGCATTGATAAATTATTTCCTGTCGGTGTGGCTGGGGCGTCCCATTGTATATGCATTTGCCAACAGCCGTCTCGGCCATGCCTGCCTGATAGATCAGGCGAAGGTGGAAAAGGCAGAAAAATATTTCGACAAGCACGGGGCCATATCAACCTTTATCGGACGTCTGATTCCGGCTGTGCGTCAGCTGATTTCCATCCCGGCCGGACTGGCCCGTATGAATGTCGGCACATTTGTGATTTTCACTGCGCTTGGCGCTATGGTCTGGAACTGCATATTGGCAGCGCTCGGCTATTGGCTTGGCAAAACGGTGCCTCTCGCAATGCTTTACGAGAGTGTGGAAAAATATAACCATTATTTCACGGTAGGCGGTCTGATACTGCTGCTGTTGTGCCTGCTTTACATACTGTGGAATGCACTCAAGCGTCGTGATACATCCGACGCGCATGTGAAGACCAAGTGATCGCCACCAGGCCATATAAATAAAAAACTTCTCTCAATGCTTGTATCACCCTCAATTTTAGCCTCTGATTTTCTGAATCTCGGCCGCGACATAGAGATGCTTAACAGCAGTGACGCCGACATGATTCATTGCGATGTGATGGACGGCGTTTTTGTCCCGAACATTTCTTTTGGCTTTCCCCTGATAAAACAAGTGGCTTCGATAGCGGAAAAGCCGCTTGATGTGCATCTTATGATTGTCAATCCGCAGAATTATATCGGAATGGTGCGTGATGCCGGGGCTGCTTTGATGAATGTGCATCAGGAAGCTTGCGTGCATCTGCACAGAACCATATGTGCCATCAAGGATGCGGGTATGAAAGCTGCTGTGACCCTGAATCCGTCGACTCCCGTTGAGATGCTGGAGGATGTGATAGAAGATGTGGACATGGTTCTGCTTATGTCGGTCAATCCCGGTTTCGGCGGCCAGAAATTCATTGAGAACACTCTGAAAAAAACCAGGCGTCTGCGTGCCATGATCGATGTCTCGCAATCGAAAGCACTGATAGAGATTGACGGTGGTGTCAATGCCAGTACGGCACCAAGGCTTGCCGAGGCGGGAGCCGATGTGCTTGTGGCGGGAAGCTATGTTTTCAATGCTCCAGACCCGCATGCAGCCATCCATTCGCTGAAGGCGCTTTGACAAAGCCTTGCCGCTGAGCTGCAAGTAGAATTGATTCTCCCCTAAAATACCCGACTCAGGACGTGGTCCTGTAGCGGGTATATTTTTTATACACATATCATATTTTACAGAAGAATTCCGATATTTCCGATGAATTATAGTATCTTTGTGAGAATCAATCTTGCAATGACATGAACGAGGAATCGTTGAGCCAGCTTTATCTCAAGGATACTGCTTTCGGAGAACTTATGCAGCGGCGCATTTTCAATGTGCTGCTTGTGGCATCGCCTTATGATGCTTTCATGATGGAGGAGGACGGACGTGTGGAGGAGCAACTGTACAACGAGTATGTGGCTCTGAATCTTTCGTCGCCACCGCGCATCACTCGAGTAGCCAATATCAATGGTGCGCTTGAGATGATGAATGCCAAGCACTTCGACCTTGTGATTGCCATGCCCGGCATGGATATCAGCGATACTTTCACCACGGCCAAGACCATCAAGGCAGAATTCCCTGATGTGCCTATAGTGGTGCTGACGCCGTTCTCCAAAGAGGTGTCGCGCACATTGGCCAAGGAGGACCTTTCCGGCATCGATTATGTGTTCTCGTGGCTCGGGAATGTGGACCTGTTGCTTGCAATTATAAAATTGCTTGAGGACAAAATGAATGCCGAGCATGATGTGCTCAATGTTGGTGTGCAGATGATTCTGATGGTGGAGGATTCTGTGAGATTCTATTCATCGGTTTTGCCGCATCTGTATAAATTCCTGCTAAAGCAGAGCAAGGCGTTTTCAACCGAGGCCCTGAATGAACATGAGCAGATGCTGCGCATGCGCGGGCGTCCCAAAGTGATGCTGGCGCGAACCTATGAGGAGGCGATGGAGCTGTACTCCAAGTTCTCCGACAAGATGCTGGGCCTGATTACAGATGTGTCGTTCATGCGCGAGGGGAAGAAGGATGCGCATGCCGGGCTTCAGTTTGCTGCCCATGTGCGGCGTTGCGACCCGTATCTTCCCATCATTGTGGAATCGACAGAACGTGAGAACCGCGACAAGGTGGGGGCTTTTGACGGGCTGTTTCTTGACAAGACATCAAAAAAACTGCCGGTCGATCTGGAAAAGACCGTGAAGGAGTGCTTCGGATTCGGTGATTTTTCGTTCAAGGATCCTCAAACAGGCCATGAAATCATGCGTGTGTCGTCGGTCAACGAGCTGCAGAAGCGCATGTACGACATCCCCTCGGAGTCGTTGCTTTATCATGCCCGCCGCAACGACATTTCCCGCTGGCTGTATTCGAGAGCGATGTTCCCGTTGGCCGATGTGGTGAAAAACCACAGGTTCAATTCGCTGGAGGAAGCACCTGCCGTGAAACGCCTGTTTTTCGATCTGATTGTGAAGTACCGCAAGATGAAAAACAGGGGAGTGGTGGCGGAATTCCGCAAGGACCGTTTCGATTATTACTCTAATTTTGCCCGTATCGGGCAGGGATCGCTCGGTGGCAAGGGACGTGGCCTCGCTTTTATCGACTCTATAATAAAAAAGCATCCTGAGTGCGACAGTTTCAATGGCGTTGCCATCAGTATTCCGCGCACTGTGGTGCTCTGCACCGACATTTTCGATGAGTTCATGGCCGATAACGACCTTTATCCGCTTGCATTGAGCGACGTGCCCGACGATGTAATCCTGCAGGCATTTCTCAAGGCGAGGCTGCCTGAACGGGTGCGCGACGATCTGGCGGCTCTAACAGAGGTGGTCGACAGGCCGTTGGCCATAAGGTCGTCGAGTATTCTTGAGGACTCGCACTACCAGCCGTTTGCCGGGGTATATTCCACCTACATGATTCCGCATGTCGACAATCAGGCCGTTATGTCGGAATTGCTCACCAGCGCTATCAAGGGCGTGTATGCATCCGTTTTCTATGCAGAAAGCAAGGCATACATGACGGCGACCTCGAATGTGATCGACCAGGAGAAGATGGCGGTCATCATTCAGGAAGTGGTAGGCAAGGATGTGAACGGATTTTATTTCCCTTCGTTCTCCGGAGTGGGACGTTCGCTGAATTATTATCCTATCAACGACGAGACTCCGCAGGACGGCGTGGCGGAAGTTGCTATCGGACTGGGAAAATATATCGTTGACGGTGGCAGAGCGCTCCGCTTTTCGCCGGTACATCCGGGAAAAGTGTTGCAGACATCTACTCTCGATCTGGCATTGCGCGACACCCAGCGTAATCTCTATTGCCTGGATCTGAACGATGTGAACAATCAGTTCAAGGTTGATGATTCGTTTAATCTTACCCGTAAATCCGTGCAGGATTTCAAGGATACCGATGCTTTGCGGCTGATGGTGTCGACTTTTAACGTGAACGACCAGATGCTGCGCGATTCGGCCGAAGGGATGGGCCGGAAGGTCGTGACATTCGCCAATATGTTGCGCGACAAGGCGTTCCCGTTGGCCGAGGCTGTAAATTTTATGCTCACGGAAGGGCAGAACGAGATGCAGCGGCCGGTGGAGATTGAATTTGCCGGAAACGTTGATGCTGCAGCTTTGGGCCCCGGAGCACAAAAGGGTCACATCTACTGGCTTCAGATACGGCCTATCATTGACCGCAAGGCAGATGTGGACCCGCAGTTGTTGCAATTAGGCAACGAGCATCTGATTCTGCGCAGTACAACAGCACTCGGACACGGCACCACCGACAATGTCAGCAAGATACTGTATGTTCGTCCCGACAATTTCTCCTCATTGCACAATGTGGCTATCGGAGTTGAGATAGCTGAACTGAACAGGCAGTTCGTGGAGACAGGGGAGGGGTATATCCTCATTGGCCCCGGGCGCTGGGGGTCGAGCGATAATGCGTTGGGCATTCCGGTGCGTTGGGCCGACATATCCAATGCTCGTCTTATTGTAGAGACTGCACTGTCGAACTATCGCATAGAACCGAGCCAGGGCACACACTTTTTCCAGAATCTCACATCGGCAGGAGTGGGGTATTTCACTGTAAATCCCTTCGGGCACGATGATTATATCGATTTTGAATGGCTTGAAAAATGCGATGCCGCCTATGAAAGCACACATGTAAGAGTTGTCAGATTTGAATCTCCGCTGCTTATAGGCATCGACGGCAAAAAGGGGATGGGTGTAGTGAGAAAACCCTCTCCTGAAGCCGACCCTCCTGGTGTGTAGCCTGTGTCATTCCTTAATGTTTCAACTAACTTAAATTTTTATACCATGAACAAAAGAAATTTATTGTTTTTAACAGTTTGGACATTGTCTGGCTTTTTAAGCTATCAAGCATTTGCCGACGATGGAAATACCACAGAAATCAGAACGCTTACACCCGAAATTGAAATATCAAAAGAAGGTGTATTGACAACTTCTCTTTCGCCGATATGGGAGTTGCAGTTATCTAATGAGGATGCTAATCAGAATCAGTCCTCGATGGCAGTGGCTAACGGTTATATATATATGTGCGTTGATTATTATTCTGGAGAGAAAAAAGGGAAGTTATTCATAAGACGTTATGCCTGTGATTCCGGCCAGGAAACAGAGTTTTTGATTGACTTTCAGGATTTAGATTATTTTGGAGCAAAATATCCTCATAGTTTTCCATTTGTTGTAAGTGACGACAGCGGGTCTTTGTATGTAGCACAAGCAAGTGAATATGATGGCAAGTTTCATATCAATTATGTTGAGATTGATCAGGCAACCATGACTTTGAAAACAGACGTGATTTATAACATTTCCAAAGAGATGTCAATTCAAAAGGTTTGGATGGAACGGATTTCAGATGTCAAGGGCGATCTTAAATCAACATCATTTGAGTTCAAAGCTGTTTTTGCCGGGATTCCGCCTCAGACGTCGGGGGGTATCAATAACTACGCTAACTATCTGTTGGATTGCCATAATGGAAAATTGACAATTACACTATGTCAGTTGGATTATCATGCTCAACATAATAAAGACAGGAACATTCTGCCCAGCATAGCATACCATCCGATTGAGTCAGATGTTTATGCGTTTTCCGGAGTTTGGTATATCGGTTCATCTTATACCTGGATGACACCTGAAATAAGAAATGATGTTAAAGGGGAAAAAGAGATATGGCTTGCTACCACCGGGAAATACTGTCGCGGATTTTGCCCATTCATTCATAATGGTAAAGTGTACGGTGTCTATGCTTCAACAAATGCAAAACCTGATGGATGCAAGTTTAGTATGGTAAAATGGGAAGAAGAAAGGACTATAACCGATGAAATGAGGGTTGCATCCTTTCCGGCCGTGGCCTTTGCGGTAAATGAGGATAAAGATATTTACCATAGTATTACCCAGTTGGCAGTTGCAAAAGACGCTACGCCTGTAAAGCGGACGTCTGGAGAAACAGTGACGAACTTATATGTTTGTTCTCCCGGCGCGGGTATAGCTGCATATGCGCTCAAGACAGTAGACAGCACACCGACGTCTATCAGAGACCTAATAGAAAGCGACAAAAATGGAGTGGAGTACGCAGACAAATGTTTGAAATTCAATACAAAGTATGAAAGTCAAGTTATTTCTATCTATAATGTGTCAGGCAATCATATTGCTGACATAACAATAACTGACGGCGTTGCTGACTTGAACGGACTTAGTACCGGATTTTATGTGGCAGTAACTCCCGTCGGAACTTATAAAATTTGCCGCTGATGTTTCGTTGGCTAAGTCAATCTGAAATTTTGAATGAAGATTTCTGATTGAATATGATGTTATAAAATTCAATTCCCGGTTGTTGACGTTGTATTTTGCGAAACGTCAGTAACCGGGAATTAGTTTCTTTAAGGTCTGTGATTGCTTGTAAAAAAAAGTGACAATGATTATTTTGATTTCAAAGGTCTAGAGTTTCCGCTGGTTGATATTATATTTGTGCATGGAATCGGGACGAAAAACATGCTCGGGTTAGCCACTGGAAAGGTTGTCGTATTTGTTCTATAATCGCGGTTATGGTTAATTAGAGGCTTTGCATCTAATTGAGCAGAAATGGCATGTTTTTTAAGTATATTCTTATACTTTTGCCAATACTGCGAGGCAAATTTAACTTTGTCCAAATCTATATAAAAATTATTTAAGTATTCATAACACCAATTAAGCATCTTTAAGTAGGACACAAATAATTGATGATTGTATCCTGATTTCGGCAAAGAATCACGAACAGTAGATACGGTAACAAAATCAAAAGGATAAAAACTATCACTAATAGAACGAGGAGGAAGATAACCAACTTTCGAGATGTGCCCGAATAGGGTGGGCGAGAGGTATTCAGCATAATGTTCAATATCTATAGAGAGACGTGAAGAAATATCAGCACAACGGGACAACATAAGATAAAAATACTTATATACCGCAATACTGGTTTTATCGTAGAACGTATGAGGGTCACGATATATTTTATTAGCGACAACTTTAGGTAACAAAAATTCTTTGACCTGACCAAAGAGATTTATCTTAACTCTTAAATCATCAGTTTTACAAACGTGCTGAACCAATTCCATATCATTGAGACAATAACAACCAATGGAACCACCACGGCGAGAAAAAATATGAAAATTAGGATTTTGTCCATCAGGAACATTTGAGCCTTTGAGAATATATTTTGATATATAATTAAATGAACGTTTATGGCAAAATTTCATGTGTATAAAACCGTTACGCCAAGAAGAATGTAAAATAGGTTGAATCTTATGCCAAACAACAGTAGCAGGAACATTAATACCATAAAAAATTCCATGGTAATGAGCTCTATGTGTTTGCTTACCATATTCGGAAAAAATAGCATATCGAATATTATGTACATCCATATCCGGAAAATGATATTTTAACTTACTGCGAAAACGTTTTAAAAAAAGTTGTACATCAACAACAGAAACGCCATCTTCAGGGAGATGCTGATCATCATAAGTCAAAGTAAAAAATATAGGCAGATAGGTGCGCTTGTGATACTCAAGCGACAAACGCGCAGTCCAATCTGTACGCTTTTGCATACAACAATTAGGACACTTTCCGCATGGAACAAGGATATAAATATTAATAACCTCGCCGAGCATATTGTAAGCATAATACTTCTCATAGTTATCAGGTGTAGCACCGTTACGCTTAGGTGAAAAGTACCAATCAGGGAAATCGGCATAAGTAGCTGTACAATGCCAAGAACGACCATTTAAACACACCAAAGGATAATCTTTGGTGTGTTTCTTATATTCTGGGTTGATTATTACAACAGGATTAAGGCAAGCCATAAAAAGGGGTAAATATTTTTGCGACGTGAACAGGTAGTCTGTCAGTTCGCCAATACTACTTCAAGTTAATTAAGGCTAAGACGTTTCTTAGCAATCTCACTACTTTAAAAAATCGAGAATTTGAGAACCTAATTTAGAAGCTTTTTCAACAGGCTTCCAAACAGTATCAATAATATTACCGATACAAGTTGCAGTAGCATTAACAGAACCTACAGTACGTTCAAAGCGCTTAAAATCTTTATCCAACTCAAAATCTAAAGCAAGCTGACCGTTTTTAATACTAACACCCTCAGCTTCGAGAGAACGAAGAGCAATTTGGCTATTAATATCACGTTCGTGAATTTCCAAGCCATAAGCCTGCAATGCAAGTTGCTGACATCCTAAACTAAAATTCTTATAAGAGATATCAATATCAGCATTCATTTTCTTAATACGTGTATATACTTCGCGAAGAGAAGCCTGAAATTGTTCAGAAGCAAAACGATTCTGAATACGTTTGTAAAGTATATCCTGACCAATACTTTCAACACGAGCTAAAGATTCAGTAATACGTTGATTAATTTCATCAACACGAGATTCAGATTCAGAAACCAATTGACGAGATTCAGAAATTTTTTGTTCATTAAGGTTGGAAACAGATTCGCCAACTTTTACGTTGACATTTTTAAGAGCAACATCACCTGCATTCAGAGCATCTCGCCAACGGGCATCACTTTTAAGGATTTCATTCTCAGTTCCAGTTTTTACAGCATTAGCTTTAATAGCATCAATTTCCGCACGCTGGCGCTCGATAGAAAGAGCATTCATGATAGCATCACCGACTCGAGTAGACTGAGGATTATAAGATGTACCGGAAGGAGCACCGGGGGCAGAAGCTGCAGGAGAACCATTACCGGAAACGGAAGAAGCACCAAGGTGACCATTACCATACATCAAATCAGGATTAAGACCAGCAGCACGCATACGTTGAATCTGCTGAGCAGGGGAGTTATAGGAATTCTGATAATGGAGCATAGATGTATTATAATCACGAGCACGTTGTGCCTCAGCTCTGTTAAACTCGAGACCTTGATTATACATGCCTACCTGAGTAGCGAATTGTTGACGGGCAAATTCGAGCTGAGCCTTATTCGCTTTATCCTGAGAAATAGAATTGAAAACACCGCCAAGCAAACCAGCACCAGCGGAAATAATTCCTGTGGGGTCCATAAAGTAAAAGAAAAGCCCGCTACATGGCTAAAACCGATTTTCACGTAGCGAGCAGATTAAACATTAATTAATTATCACCATACATAGAAACATCATTTTTATTGCCTTGATAGAGACGTTTTTTAGCATCTTTTTCAGCATTCCATGCATCAGCGGCATCTATACCACGACGTTGGTCTAAAGGCAAATCAAACGACGGATTTTCAGTACCCTCAAAGTAGTTAAGACCTGCTGAGGATATTGATATACCTGCATTAGTCATATCCATCATTTGGGATGGAGTGACAGCAAGTCCGGGCTGAACTTTATCACAATCACGAGAGGACGGTAGGGGAGTGCTATAGTTAGTATCACTATGCAATCTCCGAAATTTACGATAGATAGCCATAATTATAAACTTGGGATAGAAATTGCTGAAATAGGACGTTTGGCAGAGACATCAAATGAGATAGAACCAATGATTTTATCACCAACATCAGTTGTAAACACGTTATTAAGAGAACCGGGCTGAATGGTCGTAAAGGATGCATTAAGCTCGGGAAGTCCTGAGAATGAACGGGAAAGAACAAAATTACGTAGCTGAGTGCGGAACAAGCCATGGATTTCATCATTAGAATAAATATACTCATACCAAGGACGTTGATAACCAAAAGTCCATTGCATAGTATCCTCTGAATCATCATTACCTGCTACAGCAACAGCTGTGATAGGGCAGAGCTCAGAATAGCGTATAGGCTGCATACCAATATGGTCAAACTCAGGATTGAAGTAATCGAGACAGTTCTGCTTTGTCAACCATTTAGGAAGAATGCAGTCATAGACGGGAGTAGGAACAATGGAAAGAATACCAATAATGAATCCATGCTCATCGCAATACTGAGAAACATCATTATTAGTACCACCGAAAGCAGAAGCAGCACCAGCAAAGGAACCTAAAGGAACCTCAGGAGTTTCTACAGTTTGGAAGACAGCATTAACATCAACATCTGTAGAAATACCACCAATGAACTCAGGCATATCAAGAGTGTTATAGGAAATATCAACACCCCAACGGGCCAAAGTTTGGTCTCGCAGCTTCATTCCACGCCGTATGTTAGTCTCTTTCCAACGCTGAAAAGCGTTAACATTACGGAAATCATTAATAGATATACCGGAAGAAACGAGGTCAACAATAGCTCGAGCAGTGGAAGCATCAGGCTTTTCACCGGAGTTGACATTAACCTTTGTAATAGTATCAGCATCATCAGCAGTCTCAGTAGTGTAAGTGCGGGTAACACCGTCTTCACCCTGAAAAGTTACCTTACCTGTAGATGTAATACCTACAAGAGGAGCAACACCCTGCTGAGGTGATTGAACACAAGAAGTAAATTGATCAAGTTCCCAATTACGGTAATGAATATCGTAGCGATTAGTATCCAAACCTCCTTCCTGAGAGGGAATATATTTATTATACTCTGGATTGCCATTAATCAAGAATGGATTGTTTCGGGAATCACGGTAGAAAGCATTGTAAATGGATTCGTAGGCACGATAAGGCAATGCAGAGATAGGAACCTGATTACCATCTGAGCCATAAACATTATAAACGCCTGAATAATCTGTAGGATTATTAGATGTACGGACTACAACAGTAGTATTTTGCTCCAAATCGCGATAATTATAAACTGGCAACGTTAGAAGTACACTAAATTGATTACTGCGACTAAGAGAAGAATAACGAAAAGAAAACTTATAACATTCAACACCATCAGAATTAACTGATTCGGAAACATCACAGATTGAAATATTATGCCGTGAAATATTGGAAGTCCAATCAGAATAATTTGTAATGGCGGCGGTACGCACATCAGCTAAAATCAAACCGGAAGGATTAAATACAAGATCTGACTTGGCAATATAAATGTCAAAAACAATATCAATCCCTAGCTCACCAATATTTAAATTGGGTAAAGTAACATTGCTTAATAGAGATACACAATTACGTGTAGACGGAGCGAAAGACGAATCGACTAAAAATGGGTCATAAAATACATTATAACCAGGAGAAGTAACTGAAGTATAGTTACCAACACTAAATGCATAAGCAGTGTTAGTAATTGTATTAATCAAACATGGGGTAGATATAGTTTTAACATCAGTAGAGTCATTAGCTACACAATTAAGTAGTAAATCCTGTATAATAAAATCCTTAGAAGAAACTTCGGAAGAAAACGGAACATCGACCTTGAAAGGAGGATTAGTAGGTTGTGAAAAATTAAGATAGTAAACCATAATAATTAAATAAATTCGTTAGTAGACTTTAAAATTACAGAAGAATAAGTAGTAGGTACACCAAGATAATCTGAAAGAGAACCCGTGCTATAAATAGGATTAGTCTTATCATTCGGCATATACGGCGGGTTGAGATTTTCTTTGTTATTATAGATATAATCAGGGAAATCTTTCCAAAGATTACGGTTGCGTACGTAGAAAAAATGGACATGAGCACGAATCTTATTCATCAAGGGGAATGCTGTAGGCATAAAGCGGAGACCGAAATTAGCCTTAATGCGGAAATGGTCACCAGGTATTACAGGCTTACAGAAAACAGGCAACAACTGACCAAAATTGGCAGTAAAATGATTGCGAAAACTCAAATCAAAGGTATTGCGCTTAGGCTTACCTTCATAATTTTTGTTTTGTTTAAATGGATTTGACATAATTAGTTAGTAAAAAAAATAGGTGTAAACGATTTAGTTTTTGCCGGGAAACACCCCGGCAGGTGTGGCGGCTTCGCCGAAACTTTTACGGCAGCTTACTGCGTGCGCTGCATTTTAATATATACGCCTCCGCGTCCGGCGTGGGCCGAGTGCGCTACCGCGTACTGACGTCATCCACGTTTGATTGTACGCCTGAGAAACAATAGACGCTGCAACAGCCAAAGTAGAAGATTCAGGATGTCTTTAATTTTTCGCATATTAGAACGGAAGGTCATAATCAAGTTTAACAGTAGGATCAAATGAAACATGTAAAAAAGTAGAATACAAGTGCACCTTACGCACCGTAGGGAGAGAAATCAGGAACTTAATAGCCTCAAATTTAAGAGCATCAAAATTTGCAAACTTAATATCAGCAGCAAGAGCTTTAAGATGGTCTGACGTAGGGACACCACCAACAACTTTATTATGATTGATGGAACGGACACCGGATGTGATAGTAATGGGAGTTTCGAGATATGCACGAAGCATCTCGAGTGTGGGAACAATAATAAACCAATACTGAGGATTAGCAACACGGAGGTTGCAGAGATACTCAGACGGTCTATTACGCAAGTCAAGCAATCCAAACTCATCAGCCGTAAAATGACCGAGAGTAAATTTAGATTTTTCAGTTTTAAGAATCTTTTGTGACATATTATTAAGGGTTAAAGTCCATCCAAGCTTATTTCAGAAAGGATTGTTCTATAATCGCGGTTATGTAAAATAGAGTTGTGGATGCACGCCCTTCTATACCGTTATAAATTGATGGATGAGACTTTTGTTTTCAGAAACATATGCTTCGCGATTTCAGGATGCCACAAAACAAACACTGCGCCGGACGATATTCCGGCGCAGTGTCTAAAGCTTTCTATAATTTACTATGATTAAAGCAGAATAATAAAAAGAGCAATTATTTGGAAGCTTCAATGGAATCTTTACGATACTGTTTCATAAGCTTCTCCAGTTCCAGAGACGCTTTGCGGGCACGTGTACCGGCAGCCTTGTTGCCATTCTCAACATTAAGTTTGGCTTCTTTTTCAAAAGTAGCGCAAAGTTCGCAGATTTTTTCTACTAATTCTTTCATTTTTGTGTGAGTTTAAATTGGTTGATATTGATTATTAATGAATTGGCAAATCACTCCAAACTTATGTAATAAGGATGTAAGATTGACGTGGTTACAATTAATATCGCTTTCAAATGCAAATATAACAAGTTTTTTTTACTTGATAGATTTTTTGTCAAAAAAATTCAAAATATCTGTTTTTTTGCATATGTTAATGAAATACGTTAATATGAATGGGTTACGTCGGGTATTGATTAAAACGTTAAGGCATAATATGATGGCCGTGGAATAACTGCCTATAAACAATAGTTGCCTGTGATTGGTTTTAATTTTGTAACTTTGAATGTTCTTGTCTGTATCTGGACAGTGTCCGCAGCAATATCATAATAGACAAAACTATTTTAATCATGATAGTAGCATCGAAGAAGAGAAAGGAAAATATCGCTGAGTATCTGCTGTATATGTGGCAGATAGAAGACCTCATAAGGGCCAATGGGCTTGACATGGATAAAATCAGGACCAACATTATCGACCGCTTCGACCTTGACGAAGGGCAACGGAGGGAAATGACCGAATGGTATGAGTCCTTGATCGACATGATGCGCCGGGAAGGTGTCGCCGAGCATGGGCACCTGCAGATGAACAAGAATATCCTCAATCAGCTTGTACAGTTACACCAGGCTTTATTGAAGGACCCGGCGTTTCCGGAGTACACGGCCGAGTTTTACCGTACCCTACCCTATATTGTGGAATTACGTGGAAAAGCCGGTGAGAATCAGGTCGGCGAAATTGAAACCTGTTTTACGGCACTTTATGGTATGCTCATGATGCGTCTGCAGCGAAAGGAAGCTTCAGAAGCCACGCGTAATGCCATTACACAGATCGGACGGTTCATTGCATTGCTGTCAAAGGATTTCCATCTTGATGAGGAGGATAAACTGTTCAAGCATGATGATGAGCCGGGCGATGTTCTGACAACACCGCAGGTGCGGCAATGACAGGTTCAGTCCTCCCCTTCCGATGTGGTCGCGTCGTTGGTTATCCGTGCAATTTCCGACGCCTTGCTTGTCTTTGCGCCTAAAGCGACTATTTTCCGGGCGGTTACCATTATATTGCCGTTGCCGTCGGCCATGCGTTTGCGGGCCTGGTTGTATGCTCCTGTGGCAGCATCGAGATGTTTGCTGATATTGTCGAGATCCGACATGAAATTGGTGAACTTGTCAAGCATTGTTCCGCTCAGACGGGCAATCTCCTGGACATTGCGCGTCGCGGCATCCTGCTTCCATAACTGTTCAAGCATTTTCAGAGCCGCAATCAGGTGGGTGGGAGATGTGAGCAGGACGCGTTTTGCGTACGCCTCTTCCCAGATGTCGGGCTGAATCTGCATCAAAGCCATGTATGCGCCTTCGTTGGGAATGAACATCATCACGAAATCGAGTTTTTTGTCGCCCACAAGGTCCTGATATTTTTTTTCGGCCAGCTCGGCGATATGGCGGCGAACGGATGCGAGGTGCTTTTTAGAAGCCTCGACGCTATCTTCTGGTTTCAAGTCGGAGTTGATATAATCAATATAGGCGTTCAGCGATACCTTTGAATCAATTACCACACACCGTCCGTCGGGATAATACACCACTACGTCTGGCCTAAGCAGGCGTCCGTTGGAATCAGTGATTTTGCTCCCGTCGGGATTGGCAGTTACTTGGGTATCAAAATGTATGCCCTTTTTAAGGCCCGACATTTCGAGCAAGCGTTCCAGAATCATCTCACCCCAGTCGCCCTGCACTTTCGAATCGCCTTTCAGTGCACGGGTCAGATGTTGGGCCTCCTCCCCTATCGTTCTGTTAAGATCGATAAGATTCTTGATCTCGCTCTGGAGCGAGAATCGTTCACGTGCCTCCCTGCTGTAGGCCTCGGTAACTTCTTTTTTGAATCCTTCAAGGTTGGTTTTCAATGGCTCAAGCAGTTCTGAAAGTCGTCGCTCCGAATTCTCACGAAAACTTGCAGTGTGAGTCTGGAAAATTTCGTTTGCAACGTTCTTGAAATGTTCCGCAGCATTTTTCCGTTGCTCTTCGGCCGCTTCTTGTCTCACTTGGAGTTCTTTTCTGGCAGAGTCCAACCGCTCGTTTAGTGCAGCCGATTCAGTTTGTGCATCGGCAATCCTGACTTTAAGCGAATCAATCTGGTTGCGTAGAATTTCATTCTCTTTCCGAGCCGAGGCAGCAGCATTGTTGCGTTCGGTTAGTTCTGATTCCAGAGAGGAAACTCTTGCCTGCATCTGTGTGAGCATCTGGTTCTTTTGCTCAATCAGGCTGTCTCGCCCCTCAATCAGGGCTTCCTTGGTCTTTAATTCCGCCTCGGCAGTGACGGCTGATGCATATTGTTTTTGTTGACGAAGGAGGATATATACGAGTGCCGCGATGATGAGGGCAAGTATGGAGATTACGATTATCATATTATCAAGGAATAAATGTTGAGAAATGTGCAACTGCAAGCCCGAGCGTAAACAATTGTAACGAATTGCGAATTATATAGATATGTCATTTGTATGGTTGCACGGGCGCAAAATTGTGCAATTTTTACAGGTACAAATATAAGCAAAATGCAGCATTAAAAGCGTAAATTTGTAATCAACTTATACGTAACCCATTATTCACTACCGTGTTTTTGAATTAAAATATGATACATCACACAATGTTTCATGGTCTGCCCATGCGCGGACTGCTCTCTATCTGTGCCGTGAGCCTGTTGACCCTCTTGCCCGGCTGCCGTCATGAGACCAATGAATTGGCCCACCATCACGATGAAGCCGAAGAAGCCCGCCAACAATCCGGCGAGGAGCACAATGAGGGGGAGATAGTCTTTGACAAACATAAGGCTGAACGGTTCGGTGTGAAAATATCAGAGATACAGCCGGGAGATTTCTATGAGACTATAGCTGTTGACGGTCGGCTGGATGTATCACCGTCGTCGCAGGCTACTGCTTCGGCCCGCTCTAACGGAATCCTTGCGTTGGCCAGCGGCATCAAGCCCGGCGTTGCGGTCAAAGCCGGCCAGATATTAGGTAATGTGTCAGGACGAGGCATGGCCGGGGGCGATGTAAACGAAAGCGCCCGGGCAGCCATGAATGCTGCCAAGCGGGAACTTGACCGCCTCGCCCCACTGCATGCCGACGGAATTGTGTCAACACGTGATTATAATGCAGCCCTACAGGCTTATGAAACAGCCAAAGCGGCTGTCGGAGCGAATGTATCGGCCTCAGGCAGCGCCGTGTCGGCTCCTATAAGCGGAGTAATCACAGGCGTATTTGCCAACGAGGGGCAGGGTGTGGAGGCCGGAATGCCGATTGTTGAGATCAGCAGTGGCAACTCATTGGTGCTTACGGCATATCTGCCGCAAAGATATGCGGCTGAAGCATCTGCACTGAGTGGCGCGTCATTCCGTGCCGCGTCTTCGTCGGATGTGCTTGACATAACGGAACTCAATGGGGCCAGAATCAGTGCGGCGAGTGCACCCGTGGCCGTGGATGGTTTTATTCCGGTTTATTTTTCCTTGAGCAACAACGGCACATTGACAGCTGGAACGTTTTGCGAGGTTTATCTGCACACTGCAAAGAAGGATGGCGTGCTTTCTCTGCCGTTGAGTGCCTTGAGTGAGCAGCAGGGCGAAATGTTCTGCTATGTGCAGATTGATGACGAATGTTATGAGAAACGTCCTGTGACGCTTGGACGTAGTTCCGGCAACCGGGTTGAGGTTGTGGCCGGGCTCACACCGGGCGACAAAGTTGTGACCGACGGAGTTACATTCATCCGCCTTGCCGAAACTTCCGGCGTTGTGCCTGAAGGGCATTCGCACAATCATTAATCGGACCGGTGTATCATTATCAATAACTGAAAACCCTTACTAACAACCTGCCATATAGATTGACCGATGCTTAACCGCATAATACATTTTTCTTTATATAATCGTGTCGTGACCCTGATTTTGGCGGGGTTAATACTGATTGGCGGATGCTTTGCGCTTCTGAAAACAGATATCGACATCTTCCCTGACCTTAATGCACCGACTGTGGTAGTTATGACGGAATCGCCCGGGCTGGCTCCTGAGGAGGTGGAAAAACTTGTGACATTCCCTATTGAAACAGCCGTGAATGGCGCTACCGGAGTGCGCAGGGTGCGGTCTTCCTCTGCTACCGGATTCTCGGTGGTGTGGGTGGAATTCGACTGGGACACCGACGTGTATGTTGCACGTCAGATAGTGTCTGAAAAAATCGCCCCTCTCGCCGAGAGTTTTCCGAAGGGAGTGAAGGCTCCTACGCTTGGACCGCAATCCTCGATTCTCGGGGAAATAATGATTGTGGGACTAACATATACGGACCCGGCTGCTACAACACATGCCGATTCAATCAAGGCTCCATCTGCGGCACGCATGGCCGAATTGCGGTCGATAGCCGACAGGGAGATAAGGCCGAGACTACTCTCCATCGGAGGTGTGTCGCAGGTGTCGGTGATTGGGGGTGAAGTCAGCGAGTATCAGATACTCCTCTCTCCTTCCAAAATGAAACATTTCGGTGTGTCGCTCACCGAGGTGCTTGATGCAGCAGAGGCCATTAATGAGAATGCTGCGGGTGGCACGTTGTACAATTACGGCAATGAGTACATCATAAAGGGTGTGATCAACACCCGTGATTGTGATAAACTGGCGTCTACAGTGGTCAAACCAAATTCGGCCGGAGGCGTCGTGACACTCGCCGACATCAGCAATGTGGAGATGGGGTTCAAAGAGCCGCGACTGGGTGTTGCTTCGGTTGAGGCGCGTCCGGCAGTATTGCTTACCATCACCAAACAGCCGCATGTGGGCACAAATGCCCTTACCGACAAGATTGATAAGGAACTTGAGAAAATCGGCAGGTCACTGCCTCCAGGCGTAAATATCGCATCCGACATTTTCCGTCAGAGTGAATTTATCGGCAACTCGGTGGGCAATCTGCAGGAGTCGCTGTTTGAGGGTGCCTTGATGGTTGTTATCGTCCTGTTCTTTTTCCTGATGAACCTGCGGACCACTCTGGTGTCGTTGGTGGCGCTGCCGATGTCCATAATCATTACAGTGCTGATTCTGCGGGCAATGGATGTGACAATCAACACCATGACTTTGGGCGGTATAGCCATAGCCATAGGGTCGCTTGTGGACGATGCCATTGTAGATGTGGAAAATGTATATAAACGATTGAAAGAGAACGGGCGTCTTCCGGACGGCGAGCGCCGCAGTGTCATTGAGGTGGTGTATGATGCATCTAAGGAAGTCCGTACGCCTATTTTCAATTCCTCGCTCATAATAGTTGCCAGCTTTATTCCACTGTTTTTCCTCTCTGGTATGGAGGGCCGCATGCTTATTCCGCTTGGCATCGCGTTCATTGTGGCTCTGGCTGCATCTACCATAGTGGCATTGACACTTACGCCGGTGCTGTGTTCGTATATGCTTGGAAGCAAGAAAGCTTTGGGTGCTCTTGACAAGCAGCCCTGGCTGACTGAGAAGCTCAAGGCCGGATATTCGCGGGCACTGACGTGGTGCATGTCGCACGGACGTGTGGTCCTTGGCATCACCGCCGTTCTGTTCATTTCGGCTGTAGTTGCATTCTTCACGCTTGGCCGTAGTTTCCTCCCTCCGTTCAACGAAGGTTCGATGACCATCAACGTGTCCACTCTGCCCGGAATATCCCTTGAAGAGAGCGACCGTATCGGACGCATGGCTGAGGAAATTATTCTTGAAACACCCGAAGTCAAGACCGTTGCACGCAAAACCGGGCGAGCCGAACTTGATGAGCATTCACTGGGTGTGAATGTGTCGGAGATCGAGGCTCCGTATGAGTTGTCGGGCCGTAGCCGCAATGAGATGGTGCGCGATTTGCGCGCCCGGCTTATGGAACTGCCTGGCGTCAATATCGAGATCGGGCAACCTATCTCCCACCGCATTGACGCTATGCTCTCGGGAACCGAGGCTCAGATAGCAATAAAATTGTTCGGTTCCGACCTCAACCGGCTGTTCGCCACCGGCAAACAGATAAAGGAACAGATAGCGGAAGTCCCTGGTGTTACGGATGCTAATATCGAGCAGCAGATGGAGCGCCCGCAGCTCAACATCGTTCCGCGCCGCGAGATGCTTGCCCGTTATGGCATCACTCCTGGCAAATTTGCCGAGGCGGTTGATGTGGCGCTTGCCGGAAGGGCTGTGTCGCAAGTCTACGATTCCAATTTGCCATACGATATTACTGTAAAATTCGATGAGGATACCCGCTCTTCGATTTCCGACATCTCCATGCTTATGATTGACTCCTCCGAAGGGATGATTCCCTTGAGTCAGGTTGCGGATGTGGTGTCCACGACTGGGCCAAACACCATCAACAGGGAAAATGTGGCACGCCGGCTGGTGATTTCGGCCAATGTAGACGGCCGCGACCTGCGCAGTGTGGTCGAGGAGATTCAGGACCGAATCAATGATAATGTAACCCTCCCCGAGGGGTATTACATAAGTTACGGCGGCCAGTTTGAAAGCGAAGCGAGTGCATCCAGAACGCTTGCCCTGACATCGCTGCTTGCCCTGCTGGTGATTTTCATGCTGCTTTATGCCGATTTCAGGAATCTGGCACAAAGTCTGGTGATACTGATAAACATGCCCCTGGCGGCCATCGGTGGTGTGTGGATTTTGGTGCTTGCAGGTGATGAACTCAACATTCCGGCCATCATAGGTTTTATTTCACTGTTGGGCATCGCCACCCGCAACGGTATGTTGCTTATGTCGCGCTACAATCAGTTGCGCGATGAAGGGATGCCACTTGCCGAGCGGATAGCCACCGGCTCTGTGGATCGCCTCACCCCTATCATAATGACGGCCTTGACTTCGGCTCTTGCCCTGATTCCCCTCGCATTGCGCAGCGGTGTGCCGGGCAACGAGATACAGAGCCCGCTGGCTGTGGTCATTCTTGGTGGTCTTGTGTCGTCAACATCGCTCAACATATTCGTGGTGCCGGTGCTGTATCGCTACATCTGCACACGCAGGAAAAAACATTGACAGAAGTTTGATTTAACTGAACGAAAGATGAAATATACCATAAAAATCCTGTCGGGACTCCTTGCCGTGATTTCAACGCCGGTTGCCTTGGCAGATAATTTCTCGCAGCTTTCCCAGGCCATTCTGGAAAATAATGCGGAAATAAAGGCTGAGATGCAGCGTGGCAGAGCTGATGTTGAAGCCACCAAGGCTGAGAATGCCCTCGCTCAGCCGGAGGTAGAATTCGAGCATATGTGGAACGCCGACGAAGGCGATAACCGCTGGAGTATAGGGATTAGCCAAAGCTTTGATTGGCCCGGGCTGTATGGTACACGCACTGTCTCTTATACACATCTGACGCTGCCGACGAATAGCCTTGTG
>ENA-OYWU01000515-OYWU01000515.1-human-gut-metagenome-genome-assembly--contig:-NODE-515-length-21394-cov-18.271803_pt1 | contig 21394 bp, 10 predicted proteins | sample MGYA00244173_ERZ653403 | MGnify/ENA primary metagenome ERZ653403 (study PRJEB26926, sample SAMN06165043) | human gut metagenome | biome: ENVO:00009003; feature: ENVO:2100002; material: ENVO:00002003...
TACACAAGGCTATTCGTCGGCAGCGTCAGATGTGTATAAGAGACAGATTATATAGAGGACAAAATAAGACAGCAAAGGAAGTGGTGCTGTTGCATCGGAAAAATGACACAAAATTAGTGATGTCCATTCGGGAAAAGAATTGAAGGGGATTCTTTTCCCCATTTGTCGTGTTACGAAAGACTGAGGGTAAGAAAATATGCTAGAACTTGCAATCTGTGATGATGACATCATCCTATGTAATTGGTTAGAACAGAAGCTGCTCCATTATGGGAAAGCGAATGACTGTCAGATATCTATAGAAATATACTATTCTGCGGAGCAGCTTCTTAACAGGCTGGAAGAAGAATCCTACGATATGTTATTCCTTGATATTTGTCTGGAACATGAGAATGGAATTGATATCGGAACGGAGATACGAAAGAAAAATTATGGAAAAGAACTGCGGATTACCTATATTTCAACATATCAGGAATATGCTATGAAATTATTCCGTATTCATCCATTTGATTTTCTTGTAAAGCCAATCCGAGAGGAAGAACTTTTCCGGGTGATAGGTGAATTACGGGAACTGTTAAAAGAACGGAAGAAAATATTTGAATATACGGATACAAAAGGAATCCACAAGATTTCTTATGACAAGATCCTGTATTTTTATAGTCTGGGAAAAAGAGTACATATCGTGACATCGGAAAAAGAATATGAATATCGAGGAAAATTAAAGGATGTAGCGGATATAACAGAAGAATATTTCTTACTGATCCACAAGTCCTATCTCATCAATATGGAATACGTGGAGCATTACGAATATGACAACGTGGTTATGAAAGACAAGACACGTCTCAGTATCAGTAAAGCAAATCGCAAGAAGGTTAGAGAAAGACTATTACAAACGGAGAAGAAAAGATTATGAATATACATTTGATCACTTATCTGACAAGTAAATTATTCTGGATTTATACTGTGTTCCGTTACAATACCATCCTGTATCCTCAAAATGAGGATACACAAAAGCTATTTGCATATTTTTGTGCGTATCTGCTTTCCTGTTGGGGAAGTATGCAGTGGGGAACGATGTACGGAGATCTGATCTTTGAGCTGATTGCTCTGTTAATTATAACAGTGGCATATCAGGCAGACTGGCAACATCATGTCTGGAATACACTTATGGTATATATTATGGGAATTTTATGTGATGGGATTCCAATCGTGTTTTTTCAACGGTATGCGGTAGCAAGAAATCCGGTACATCATCACATGGGACCGGGAACTATCGTAATGGGAAATTTTATATTCTTTTTACTGGAAGTCATTATTGAAAGAAAAGTGGATGTAAAGAGAAGTTATTATATAAAGAACAGTCATTGGCTGGCTATGCTTTCTGTCCCTGTGATCAGCATCATAGTCTGTATCAGGATATTGCTGCCAGACAGAAGAGGTGTGCGGTCTACGATTGTATTATTCTTACTGTTTATCAATGTATTTATTTTCTATCTGCACGATGAGGTTCAGAAAAGTTATATTGAAACAGCAAAACAGGAAGAGATGAAGATTCAGATGAGCCAGTATGCAAAAGAACTGGAGATGATGATGAAATCACAGGACAGGCTGAATAAGATACATCATGATTACAAACACCATCTTACAACAATAGGGGCAATGGCAAAAACGGAAGGAAATGAAGAGATTCTATCGTATCTGAAACAAATGGAGAATATAGCCGGAACAGCCTTATGTCATCATTTATATACAGAAAACCGTAATATGAATAATCTGCTGAATTATATTTTGGAAGATGCGAAATCAGTAATTAGAAAGCCAGAGATTTCTGTGGAAATACCGAATCATATAGGTGAAGAATTATTTGATCTAAGTATAATTGTGGGAAATCTTATGGATAATGCCATTCGTGGGACAGCAGCTTCAGATGAAAGGAGATTATCGTTTCAGATGTATTATGGAAAAGGAATCATGAATATCCAGATTGAGAATAGCATAAAAGATACACCAAAAGTGAGGAATGGAATTTATCTGACAACGAAAAGCAGGAAAGAAGGACATGGAATAGGATTACAAAATGTGAAACTCGTAGTAGAAAAGTATCATGGTCAGATGGAGATCTGCCATACGGAGAAATCCTTTCAAGTGAAAATATTATTATATATGAAATTAGATGAAAAATAGTAAGGCGATGGTGTCTTACTATTTTTTTTCGACCCATTTCGTCTATTTTTGCCACCTCAAGGGTCATTTTTACCATTTGTGTAAATTTTGTGATTTTTTAGATTATAGTAGTGCCAAAGTCAGAAAAAAGGAGGGTAGCGGTTATTTTGTAAAGGAATTATAGAAAAAGATTACAAGAGGGAGAAAGAGACTATGAAGAGATTTCGAAAGTCGGCTATAGCCTTAGTACTTGCACTCCTGATGGCACTACAGGGAACAGAACCTATCTTTGTACAGGCAAAAGAGGCCATTGAGGATGTACAGAAGAATGCAGATTTCTCCAGACCAGAGGCTTTGACTGAAGAGGAAGCCGGGATAACAGATTCCACATCTGGAGAACAAGACAAGAGTCAGCAGTCTGATGCGGACGTACAAAATGAAACGACACCATCGGAAAATACAGAGACTCAGGAAGAACAGATAACTCCAGCGGAAGAAACAGAAGAAAATCCGCAGGAAAAAGAAGTGGAACTAAAAGAACCACAGGATTATTATCCAATTCCGGAAGAACCGGAAGGAGAACTGATCGATTATGATGCCATCTCCAAGACGTATAAGACAGGGGACAAGCAGTATACAACCGTTTATGGAGGCTATGTCGGAACTTATAAGAATGAGGATGGAGATACCGAGCTGGTTGATAATACACTTGTAAAACCAGAAGAAGCAGATACTCCGGCATCCGAAGAAGCACAGGAAGCCAGCAATGCATCGAAGGATGACCATAAGGAAGAGAAAACGGAAGTTTATCAGAACAAGGCAAATGATTATGCCATCCTTCTTCCAGAACAGATGTCAGAAGAGAATGGTGTAACGATTGAAAATGGAAAGACCAGAATCGGGATCATTCCGGTAGATGGAGATTATACACATTCCGTTATTAAAGACAATGCGATCCTTTATAATGAAGTTTATGAAGGAGCGGATGTTCAGTATACGGTACTGGATTCCAGCATTAAGGAAGATATCGTACTTCAGCAGCCAACAGACAGAGAATCGTATGAATATGAACTTCAGATTCCGGGATATCAGGCTGAAGTAAAAGATAATCAGGTATACATTTATCCAGAAGGAAAAACAATCAAAGATGCAAAGTATCTTCTGGAAGCACCGTCTATGGAAGATGCTGCCGGTGAGATCAGTTTCCTGATTACGATGGAACTCAGGGAAGAAGATGGGAAAACAATCCTGACCGTAAAACCAGATATGGACTGGCTTTCTGCAGAAGATCGTCAGTATCCGGTCAGAATCGACCCGACACCAGTGGAAATCCAGAAGAGTTCCTTTAACATGATTGGTGTGGAAGAGGGAAGTCCAACCAGCCAGATTGGAGATAACAATTATCCGTATGTCGGATTTGATGATGGTATTAAGTCTGGAAACCTTGCAGGATTTGGAACAGCACACCAGAACTGCCGGACTTATATCAAAGTAAATTCAAATTTTAGTCAGATTCCGAAAGATTCCAAAATTGACAGTGCAACATTTGCAGTCAGTCAGAAAACTGCATACAGTGGTGGTGCATCCCAGTTTGGACTTTATCGTGTAGATCAGTCGTGGAACACCTCCATCACATGGAAAACAAAACCAGTAAATCTTACGTTTCAGGATGTACAGAATGCAAGTACCAGCAGGAACAGCTATATCAATTATGACGTCAAAGATCTGGTCAATGACTGGGTGCAGGGAACTCATGCGAATAACGGATTTGCACTGGTAGCCATTGCTGAGGCAAATAACCTTGGAGCTTCTATGCAGTGTGAGGTACTGAATAACAGGGCATCCGTTTATGGACCGAAACTCAGCATCCAGTGGTCACCGGCTGAAGATCCATATCTGCGAGATATGTCACTGGATGAAACAACGATCCTGCTTCGCCCGATGACAGAAAAGAATACAAATGGAAAGCTGAAGTTTGATGCCGTATTTGCAGACGGAATTGCAAAGAGCAAATCTACAGTAGAATATTATCTGCTTCCAGATGAGGAAAATGAAGAACATCACGAAACAGATGCAAAACCATTGTATTCCTATCCAGACAGCACGGAATACAATAAGCAGTTCCCGGAGGCGAATAAGTATTACAGCAAAGATTCCAACTGGCAGAGTGCACTGTATTCAGGGCTGACGAAGGATAAGCTTTATAAGATCAAAGCAAAAGCATCGAAAGAGATTGATGGAAAGCTGGAAACAGGAAAAGAAGTGACCAGTGACAGCTTTGTGATCTATGAAGTCAAACAGTTTGATACATTTCCGAAGATTGCAAAATATTATGGTGTTCCGCTTAAGAACATTATGAAAGACAATCAGGTTATGGATGCACTGGTAGTCGCAAACAACACGATCTTTATCCGTAACCCACAGACAAATGTTCCATATAGTCCTGCACCGCTTACCGATCAGGATAAGATGCGGATTGACGGAGCATTGATGGGAAGAGGCCTGCACTGTGAATTTGGATTTGAACCAGTCAACTTAAATACTGGTAACTTCTACATGGATCAGTCCGATGCGACGATGAATGAGCTGAATGGGGAATTCTCCATTACAAGAAGCTACAATTCCAAAGGAACAGACCAGCATTCCATGTTCGGACGTGGATGGAGCTTTAACTATGACCAGTCACTTTCTCAAATGGAGGACGGAAGTCTTCTGTATATGAGAGGGGACGGAAGTTATCTGATCTTTGATAAGAATGAAGATGGAAGCTACACTGCTCCGGATGGCTATGTATACGATTTAAAAGCAGTCAGCTATAAAGATACAGACCATGACTACATCGGATGGGAACTGACAGATGCGGATCAGAGCGTCTGGTCATTTGATAAATATGGAATTTTACGTTATGTAACGGATGTGAATGGATTTAAGACAGTGTTAGATTATGACGATGATTATAATCTGAGCAAGATTACCACACCATCCGGAAAAACATTCGGGGTAAAACAGGATAAATTCGGGCATATCAAGGAACTGTCTCTTCCAGATGGTGGAAAAGTTTCTTACAAATATGATGAACAGGGAAACCTGATATCTGTAACAGACCCGAACGGAACAACAAAAGAGTACAAATATGATGATGACAGCCGTATGACAAGCTGGAAAGATGAGAATGGCAATACGGTTGTAAAGAATACTTACGATAAAGAAGGAAGAGTCGTAGAGCAGACCGATGCAGAAAAAGGAACGGCAACTTTCAAGTACGGAAAGAGTTCTACTACAACAACGGATAACGAAGGAAATAAGACCGTTTATCATTATGATGATCAGTACCGTACAACATCCATTGAATATCCGGATGGAACAACTTGTGAAAAGACTTATAATGCAGAAAATCAGCTTGCTTCCGAAACGACAGCAGCCGGAACAAAAACTTACACTTATGATGCATTTGGCAATGTAGCAACGGAGACAAGAGAGGATGGAAAGACAGCCTCTTATACTTATAATGAGCAGAATAAGCTGACCAGTGCAACCGGATATAACGGAGCAACGGTTACTTACAGTTATGACGGTAATGGAAATATGGTCACATCTACAAAACCGGATGGAACAGCCATTACTTATACTTACGATGACAAACATCGTATGGTATCCCAGACAGACGGCAGAGGTGTCACAACAACATATTCGTATGATGGACCGAACATGACCGGATATGTGGATGGAAATGGAGCAGCATGGGGATTCACGTATGACGCGATGAACCGTGCAGTTACCATGACAGATCCACTTGGAAATGTAACCTCGAACAGTTACGATGCGAATGGCAATCTGACTTCTAAGACAGCAGCCGATGGCGGTGTGACCGCTTATACACTGGATGGTGTGGGAAATATTACAGCAAGTACTGATGCACTGGGGAATACTACCACTTATACTTACGATAAGATGTACAACATGACCAGTGGTACAGATCCGAAAGGAAATCAGATCAGCTACGCTTATGATAAGAATTATCAGCAGGTCAAAGCAACCGATGCAAAAGGAAATACAATTACTTATAAGTATGACAGCATGGGACGTGTCATAGAAGAGAGTAATAAAGATTTTGGAACAAAGCTCTATGAATATGACAAAGCAGGAAATCTGAAAAAATATACCGACGGAAATGGAAATGCAACCGTATCTAAGTTTGATTCCCTTGGACAGGTGCTTCAGTCTAAAGATGCAGTTGGTAATGTAACCAAATATGAATATGACGCATTAGGAAATGAAACCAAGATTACTTATGGAGATGGAAGCAGCCATTCCAAGGAATATGATAACTGCGGAAGACTCGCTAAAGAGGCAGATGAATTAGGTGCAGTTACCACTTATACTTATGATGCGGCAGACAATCTGGTATCAAAATCAGATGACAGTGGAAGAACCTGGACTTATACCTACGATAATACAGGAAACCGCTTAAGTGAAACCAACCCGGAAGGTGGAACTACCACATATACTTATGATAAAGCAGGAAATCTGGTATCTTCTACCGATGAAGAGGGAAGAACAGATACTTATGCTTACGACAAGGCAGGAAATCTGACTACATCCAAAGATGCCCTTGGATATACCGTATCCATGAAGTATGACTTAAATGGAAATCTGGTATCCTCTACCGATGAAAATGGAAATACCAGTACCATGACTTACGATGGTAATGGAAACATGACATCGGTAAGCGATGCAAAGGGCAACATTACAGCAATGAAATATGATTCCACCGACAATCTGGAACAGACGGTGGACGCCCTGAAAGGAAAGACCACTTACGAATACGATTCACAGGGCAACAGTACAAAGATGACAGATGCCCTCGGCAATGCGTACAGCTATGTGTATGATAAAGAGGGAAATAACACATCCATAATACTGCCGACAGGGGACAAGGTGCTGATGGAGTACGATGCCATCGGACAGCTTGTAAAATGTACGGATGCACAGGGACTCGTAATTACTTATCAATATGACGGAGCAGGCAACCTGATCCATTCCTCCGACAATGGTGGAAACAGTATGGATTATACTTATGATGGTGCCGGAAATGTACTGACACAGACCGATGAACTTGGCAGGACAGCAACATACAAGTACGATCAGTACGGCAGACTCCTGAAACTTACTGAAGCAGACGGAAGTACCACATCTTATGAATATGATGTTATGGACCGCATTACAGCAGTAACGGATGCGGAAGGTCATAAAACAACCTTTACCTACGATAAAGTCGGCAACCAGTTATCCATGACAGAAGAAGAGGAAGCCACATATAAATACGCTTACGATAAGAAAGACCGGGTTATTTCTCAGACAAATCCACTGGGAGCATCCAGCACCTTTAAGTATGACGGAAATGATAATGTGACGGAATCTGCCGATGAAAACGGTACGGTTACCAAGTATACTTACGATAAAAATGACAACCTCGTATCCCAGACAGATGGAAATGGAAATACGACAACCTACCAGTATGATGAACTGGACCGCAAGATCGGGGAGACTTCTCCGTTAAAAGAAACAAATGAATACCGTTATGATGCCATTGGAAATCTTACCAAATCAAAAGATCCGATGGGACTCATTACCGAATACAAATATGACAGCCTGAGTAACATGACGGAACAGATTTCTCCAAAGGGAGCAGTTACCAAATACGATTACGACAAGCATGGCAATGTCATTTCTGTAACGGATGCAAAGGGAAATGAGACACAGTACAGTGTTGACCTGAATGACAATATCACAAAGATGACACAGGCGAATGGCGGAGAGTATACCTACAGTTATGATAAAGCCGGACGTCTGAAGAGTATGACCAGTCCGCTGGGTTATACCAAGAATTTCTCTTATGATAAAGTGGACAACGTGGTAAAAGAAAGCGACAGCTTAAAGAGTACCACCACTTATACTTACGATAAGCTCCACAACATGAAGTCTTCTACCAATGCACTGGATGGAACAACCAGCTTTTCTTATGATAAGTATGGCAATCTGGTGAAGGAGACAGATCCACTTGGACGGAGCAATACCTACAGTTATGACCTGGCAGGCCAGATGACTTCTGCAGCTGATCCGCTTGGCAAGATCACAGCTTATACTTACGATCCGGCAGGAAATATCACAGACATCACAAAGCCGGGTGGAAGAAAGACCAGCTACGGTTATGACAAGAATTATAATGTGACATCTGTAACAGACCCGATGGGCTATGTTGCAAAGACCGTCTACGATAAAGACAATCGTGTAACAGAAGAGACCGATGCACTGGGGCAGAAGGAATCCTATACCTATGATAAGGACAGCAGGGTAACTTCTATTACAGACAAGCGGGGATTCACAACGGGATTTGATTACGATGCACATGGTAATATTCAGGTTGTTACAGATAAGACCGGATTAAAGAGCCATCTGGAATATGACAAGAATGACAATCTGACCAAAGTAACCGATGCCCTTGGCGGTGTAACAACTTACGGTTACGACAACATGGATAACCTGGTGACCTTCACCAATGCAGCAAATAAGACAACGAATTATACTTATGATCTGGAAGGCAACCTGACATCCATCAAAGATCCGACAGGAAGAACTGAGAAATTTGATTATGATGAAAAGGGCAGACTCACCGGGCATACACAGGCAAGTGGCAAGAAAACCACGTATGATTACGATAAACTGAATGACCTGTTGGAGAAATCATATCAGGACGCAAAGGGTGAGACGTCCGAAAAAGACGTAACCTACGCATATAACAGTGCCGGGGAACGGGTATCCATGAAGGATCAGACTGGTAAGAGCAGTTACGAATATGATGCGCTCGGAAGAATCACCAAAGTGACAAGCGGTTCGAAAAAGGATGTCAGCTACGTTTATGATGACGCAGATAATCTGCAGGCAATCGTGTATCCGGATGGTACAAAGGTCAGCTATGAATACGACTTAAATGACAACCTCGTAAAATTGACAGACCGTAACGGAAAGGTGACAACATACAAGCATGATGCGCTGAACCGTGTGACAGAAGTCGTTAGAAGCAACGGAACAAAGACGGAAGTGTCTTACGATGCAGAAGATCATATCACAAAGATTGTGAATACCTGTGGTTCCTGCGGCAAAGTAATCAGTACTTATGAGTACAAGTACAATGATCAGGGATATGTAGTTGGAGAAACAGCTACGGAACTGGAAGCTGGAACAAGAAAGACGCCAAGCTGGGAAGACTGGTACAACTGGGGCGATACACAGAAAGAGACAGACAAAGCAGACTGTGAGCATCAGGAAAAAGAGATTCAGACGACACGTACCTATGAATACGATGATAACTGGGAACTGACACGCTGTACAGAAAAAGCAGAGGGCGGTAAAAAGACAGTTCATAATTATACTTATGACAAGATTGGAAACCGGACCTCTTACGAGAAAATCGAAGATGGTGTCAGCAAAGCAAAATATAACTATAAGTACAACGATTCCAACCAGCTCATCAAACGCACGAATGCAAAGATCTGGGGCGATCCGGGAACAACCTACAGCTATGATAAAGATGGCAATCTGATCCAGGAATGCGATAAGACAAACAGTGCAGATCCGGTTACTTATGAATACACAGCAGAGAATCGTCTAGCAGTCGTAAAACAGGGTGGAACAGTCCTGATGGCAGCCATGTACGATGGAGATAACAACCGGGTATTCGAACTGGATAACACCTATAAATGGGAAGACTGTTATGGCGATGAAGTCCTGATCCCGGAGAACCAGCGTACCGAAGATGGGAACAGCCCGAAAGAGCAGCTTGCATCTCTGGTAAAAGGTGGTTCAAATGCTAAAGGTTATACACTGACAGAGTATATCAACGATATCAATCGTGAAAATACAGAAGTCCTCGCAGAGTATGGGGCAGACGAGAAAGTCCGTCAGGCTTATACTTATGGAGAAAGTGGAATCGGAGAACGTATAAGCGTTGATAAATCCACAGAAAGCAGTTATTATTTATATGACGGAAGAAACAGCGTAACCGGAATCCTGACCGAAACAGCTAATCTGACGAACAGTTATCAGTATGATTCATACGGTAACCTTACATCAGGAACAGCAGACGGTGTCAATTACTACGGTTACAATGGGGAGTCCACAAATGTAAAAACAGGACTTCAGTATCTGCGGGCAAGATACTATAACGCAGAGAACGGAACCTTTACAACTGAAGATAGTGACCTTGGAACGACAGAAAATCCATTGACCAGAAACCGCTACGATTATACTACCAATAATCCGTTGAATTACAGTGATCCAACAGGACATTCCTTGTGGAGCAGGATTAAGGGTGCAGCTAAGAAAGCAGCAAAAAAGGTTGTAAAAACAGTCGTAAATACAGCGAAAAAAGTTGTTAAAACGGTTGCAAAAGGCGTAAAAGCGGCAGCTAAATGGGTGAAAAATGCAGTATCCCATCCAAAACAGGTAATACAGAAAGCTAAAAATACCGTAAAACAAAAAGCAAAACAGGCTTCTCAGAAGATTGTATCCAGTGGATCGAATTTTATAAGAGCTGTGAGCAAAGGTGGAGTAAAAGGCGGTCTTAGTTACATCGGAAATGGTGCTAAGAAAGTATATAGCTCTTTTAAATCCTATGCATCAGAAAAAACAAAAGAAATTCGCCAGACAATTAAAAGAGAACTGTGTACTACGACAAATAGAATTTCTTCAGCTTTTGGAAAAGTAGATTGGAATGTCGTAAAGAAAGTAGTAGCTGGTGGAGCAATCTTAGCTGGTCTTGGAATTGCAACAATAGTAACAGGTGGAGCTGCAGGAGTAATTGCGGCCGGAGCATTTAGTGGAGCTTTAATTGGCGGCGGAACTGGAGCTGTTCTAGGTGGTTTATCTAGTGCAGCAAATGGTGATGGATTTATTCAAGGTGCAGCCGATGGATTCTTGTGGGGAACAATTGGTGGAGCTGTATCAGGTGGTGTTGGAGCTGCAACAGGTTCACTTGCAAGTTCATCTGCATCGTCAATCATGAAAAATCCATTAGCCAAGAGTGCACTTGAAAATGCAGCAGATACGGCAGTTGGAACAATAGACGATTTAGCACATGGTAGAGATGTATCATTAGGAACAGTTGCAAAAGATTTTGGAACGGGTATGCTCTTCTCTGGTAAAGAAATTGCAGATGATTGGAAAAAGACGACTAAGGAGTCCAATTTTATAAAGAATGTAGAATCCAATGTATCCGAAAATAAACAAATGCCAATGGACTTGCAATTTTTTGCGTCAAAAAAACAAGAAACAGGTTCAGATGTAAAATGGAACAATGGATGGAGAACACCAGATGGGAAATTTGCAAGTCCTAAAGGAACTGAAAGAGCAGGTGGACAAGCAGAAGAAGAAGTTTGGGATGCAATAAGTAAAAAAGAAGGATGGGGTGTGAGAAGAGGTAGAATTTATACCAAAGATAGCACTGGACAGGTTAGAGTTTACGATGGTGCAGCAATCACTCCAGATGAAAAATATATAGGTTTAGAGGTAAAATCAGGGAAAGCTCAAAAGACAAAAGCTCAAAGAGAATTTGACAATCGAATCAGTAGGAGTAATCCTGCAATAGGTGTTGGGAAGAGTAAAGGTATTACAATTTCACATAGTATAACAATAAGGAGATAATTTATGGACAAGGATGTAAAAAATATGATTTTAAATATGGCTGAAACACAATTAGATGAAGTGCTACAAATGAATGGATTTAAAAGAAGAAGTAATTCTTTAATATATGCTCGAAAGAGTAAGGGAAGCACTCAAAAAATAGAGATTATGTATTTTTTGCATCCTTCATATTATAAAAATGCATTAGCACATATATATCCTCAATTATCAGTATATTATCCGGATATCCAAGAATTAGCAAAAAAAATTTTAGGTGATACAATTATAACATCAGGATTAAAGAATCAAATACTACGACAACCAATTCAAGTTTATCATGATTCTAAGGATTGGGTATTGTATAATGAGAAAGATAATATAACGATAGGAGAAAATATAAAAGACTTTTTGGTTAATTATTCAATTCCGTTACTTAATGATATAAATAATATTGATGGATATTTAGAAGCTTATTGGAATGATGATAAACGGATAATTAAGGATGATAGGCAACATGTTTATTTTGCATGTGCATGTGCATTGAAAAAAGATTTCAATGAAGGATATGAAATTGTAAAAAAAAGGTTTGGGAAAAAGGGACCTAGACGACAATATGCCGCGCTGTTTGCTTATTTTGAAGATAAGTTAGGGTTGGAATAGTCTAGAAATATTTGAGGTGAAGCTGTGGATTTAAAAAAAATAGAGACACAATTACAAAAGAATAAATTTTTAGATGAAAAAAATATATATCTTTATGCATCTATAAAAAATATGATAGGAGGAATTTGTGGCAGTGTTAAGGGCTTAGTGTTATTGAGTGTATACAAAGATACATTGTATGTTCATCATGCTAATATTGATAATTCCTATGATGAACGATTAGCGAAAATTTATATTCCAAATATGAAAAATACCCAAGGAAAAGCAGGATTATTTAGTGGGAAGTTTTCTTTTAATTATGAAGGACAAGAATATAAATTTAAATTGCCATCAAAGGCCGGAAAATTTGTGGATTTTTTTGTAAGGTAAAAGTATGAGGATAACAGGATGAAAAAATTACAAAAGTATCTAATGATTTTGGGAATGATAATGTTAAGTATTGGAATTAGTGCTTGTTCAAAACAATCAGACTTCGATGCCAAATCCTACGTCCAAAGTTCTCTTGATGCATACTATCATGGAGATTATAAAGATTATGCAAATCTGTTAGAAATCTCGGAAAAAGATGCCAAGAAAGAAATCGAAGAGGATTTTAATGAGAGCATCCAACAGCAATTTGATGATTCCGATAACATTACGGACAAAGGAATTGCTGATTATACGGAAAAACTGACAGAAGTAAAGAAACTGGCAAAATACAAAGTACAGGATGTGAAAGAAGAGGATGGAGTTTATACAGTAAGTGTACAAGTTGAACCATCCAATGTATTTCAGACATTGCAACAAAGCTCTACAGAGGTAAGTAATGAAAAAATAAAGCAGGGATTGGATGGAAATGATCCGGAAGTCTTTGCATCTGTATTAACAGAAAGCGTTCAGAAGAGTCTTGAAAAGAACAGTTATGGAAAAGCTGTTACTGTAAAAGTATCAGTGGAAAAAGATAATTCAGGAAAGTATGGTCTTTCGGATACAGAGATGAGTAAGCTGGAAGCAGCAATGTTTCCAACAGAATAAGAAGGAATGGAAAGCTATCAGAAGAAAAAACTGGTAGCTTTCTTTTAAACTCCAAGATAAGAAAACTTGTTAAAAAAGCTATTGTAATAGTAGAAAAATTATAATAAATAATGGATGACAAGAGACTTTTATTCATTATGAGAAAAAGAAGGAATCTCCTATGAACCAACAAGAAATATTCACATAAGAGAGAAAAAAGTGCTGTAATCGAAGAGGTTGCAGCATTTTTTTCTTTGATATTTTTCGAACATTATAACGTACATATCCGGTCACCGCCATGCTCCGATTTGATTTCTATACCAAAAATCAGATCGGAGGAAAGATAAATGGCTTATAACAAAGCAAGTGAAGAACGAAAATGGCACTATTGGAAAGAACAGGAAGAAAAGAAACTGCGTGAACTGGGAATGGACGAAGAGAAGATTCAGAAATTAAGACAGATGGACTGGGAAGATTTTCTGGAAGAACGCAGATACCGGGAACGGCTGGAAGAATCGATGCAGGAGATTGATTCAGGCAAACCAGAGGAAGGTGAACAGTTTGCAATGGATGTCCGGGAACTTTTAGATCATGTGGGAGACAGACGATTGTATGAACTGTTAAAGGATACGGAGCATCAGACACTGGAGATACTTTTACTTAGTACCTGGGGATATTCGATTAAGGAAATCGCAAGTATTATGGGACTTCCGAAGGATACCGTTTATACGAAAAGAAAGATTTTGCGGAAAAAATTGAAAAAGTTTTAATTTTTGAGACAAAAATGACGAATTTCGTCGGCTATTTAATAGGCAGGTAAATTTTGCCAGTGTACTTTGACAATCCTATACCAGCATTACAGGTACGTTCCCGTAAGTAGAAGCGTGTCAGGAAGGCGCGAGGACAGATGAAGATGACAGGAAAGAATATAAAAAATTCTTTGCTGGTGTTTTTGTTTCGAGCGAATCACCTTTAACTGAAACAGGACCGTGGCGGTCTTTTGCGAGGATCACTTACGAGGGGATAATGATACATAGGAACTGCCAGTGAGCAGAGGATGGACTTTGGGTTGTAATCAGCAAGACCTTTAGAAAATCCATGAGCGGTGCAATGCCAAGCATCCGCCTGTAATGTTCCCGTAAGGCAATGGGGGAGTCGAGGACAAATACAACGCCAAAAATCAAAAGTATAAGAAATCAAGGAAGAATGTGTCGTTGATATCAGATACATACGGCTGTAGGGAGAAATCCTTTACAGCCGTATTGATGTGATATCAGCACGCATATCAGGTAACAAATTATGTATTACACAAGAGAATATCTCAATAGAGCGCATCGAGAAATTGATACTATTTTCCGAGTGCTGTTCCCGGAACATGGAATGGCAGTAAGGGAAGAACAGATTATGTTATGCCACAAAATGCTGGATAACCTGCTGGGAAGAAACATAGCACTGTGTGACGCGGGTGTCGGTATCGGCAAGACGTATGCCTATCTGGTGGCCTGTGTTCTGATGAGAAAATATTCCCTCCTTGCAGAAGGATGTTCCCCTTATGAGCAGCGTCCGGTCGTGATATCCACTTCCAGCATTGCACTCCAGAAAGCAATTCTTACAGAATATATCCCTTTTCTCTCCCGGATTCTTCAGGAGAACGGGACGATTCAGGCCCCTATTAAAGCTGTGATACGAAAAGGGAAAGAGCATTTTGTCTGCGATGAGAGGTTGGAGCACCGAATCGTTGCAATCGAAGAAAAAAACAAAAATGCGTTGCAGAAAGAAGCTCTGCTGTCGTTGAAAGAACATTATGATATGGACGAAGTGTCCAACTTAAGTGGGTTTGACAGAAGGATGGTGAGTGTACCGAAGTTCTGTTCGGGAGACTGCCCGAAAAGAGGCTCATGCAGGTATCAGCAGTATCTGGAGCGTTCCAGAGATCATGAAATGTTCATTCAGATCTGTAATCACAATTATCTGCTGGCTGATGGTTATCACAGGCTGCAGGATTACCGCCCGTTATTAAAAGACTACCGAGCATTGATTGTCGATGAAGCACATAAGCTGCCGGATGCGGCAAAGCAGATGTTTGGGAAGAGCCTCTGTTATGACGATATCCGAGAAATCTGCTTTTATCTTGGGAATGAGTACCAAGGCCCGGAGATAAGAAAACTGTCCGGGACGATCCGGATGGTGCTGGACATCATAGGAGAAAACCACAGAACCAGATATGGGATAAAAGAAGAATTCCACATGACAGAAGAGTGTGCAATGTATTTATATGAGGGGATACAGACCATGAATAAGATCATAGAAAAATTAGAAAAGAAGATTCCAAAGTGGATCAGAAACAAGCTGGAAGAAACCAAAAGTGTGCTGGAATGCTTTTTCCATCAGGATAAGAAGTATGTGCTGCATCTGAAGCAGGACCATGACCACCGGATTATATTGTGTGCATCCAGCAGACGGATTCCACAGTATCTGGACCAGATGTTATGGAGCAGAGGAATGGGAGCGATTCTGACAAGCGGAACTTTAAAAACCGGACAGGGATTTTCCCACATTCGGAAAATGACAGGATTACAGAGAGTGCGGAGAGTCCGGGAATATGTGGCAGACTCCTCGTTTGAATATCAGAAGAACTGTCTGTTATATCTGCCAAAGAATTTGAAGACATGCAGAAGAGAAAGTCAGGAAGAGGCAGAGATGATAGCAGACCATATCCATTCACTGATCTGTTCGACTTACGGGCATACGCTAGTGCTGTTTACATCTTATCATTTGATGGGAAACGTTTACCAGATGTTAAGGGATGAAATTCCGTTCCCGATGATAGAGGTGTGGAGACATTCACCGGAAGAGATCACAAGATTTAAACAGATGGACAATGCTGTCCTTTTTGCAGCCGGCTCCTGTTGGGAAGGAGTAGACTTCCCTGGAGATATGGTATCTTCGCTGATTATAGTAAAACTGCCCTTTGCTGTTCCTGATCCCATCAGTGAAGCACAGAAGAAGGAATATGCCAGCCTGAAAGATTATATTCAGGCAGTGATTGTTCCAGACATGCAGAAAAAACTAAGACAGGGATTCGGACGTGCTCTCCGCACCGAGACAGATACTTGTGTCGTGTCCATTTTAGACGAGCGTGCAGGAGAAGGTGGCAGGTATCATGAGGAAGTAATGTGTGCGCTTCCGAGCTGCAAGATGGCAAAAGATATCAAGGATGTCCAGCACTTTATTCGAAACCGGAAAGGCGTGGAATACTACCTGTAACCGTTCGTGGTTCTGCTACAGAAAAAGCAGATTTTGCACGAAAAGTTTGGTGGTATTTCAAGGGCGTTTTCGGTGGGATTGTTGGTATTGATGAATAGCTATTTCGGCATGAAGTGGGTATACTGTGTATAGCGTTAGAGGAAAGGAGGCAGCTTATGATATACAAGGTGGAAACGATAAAAGATGGAACAGAAAAATATTTTTTCATCAGAAATCTGGAAACAATGAGTATTGAAGAACTGCCAAGTAAATATCTAATGCATAAGATTAAATGTAAACGTTCACCAAATACAGTGAAACGCACAGCATTTTCAATCTGCTATTATATGAAATATATGGCAGAGAAAGAAATGGAACTCACAGAAGTCTATCAGTTAGATTATGAAAAACAGACAGAACACTTTGTGGAATTTTTATACTGGCTTAAAGCCGGAAACCATACAGAGCAAACGGCTGGAGAAAAGAAGTGTCCGAATGAAGGAACCTGCAACGCATACTTAAAAGATGTGTTCAGGTTCTATTTATTTATAGAGGCAGAATATGAACAGTACGGAAGTCTCAAAACCTTATCGTATAACCAGATTATAGCGGTTAATCAGGTGGGAGTAAAAAAGGTACTGCGGAATCATTCTTTTAAAGCCTATCTGAAGGAAGAGGAACATCGTGGGAGAACAGCAAAAGAAAATCAGATTATTACAATTTTACAGGCCTGTACGAACCGAAGAGATCAGCTTCTGTTACTTATGTTAGCAGAAACCGGATACAGAATTGGGGAACTACTGGGAGTAAAATATGTCAAAGATATTGATTATAGGAATCACATGATAAGGGTATGCTTCCGGGAAGATAATGAAAATGAAGCGAGAGCCAAAAATGCGGAATACAGAAGTGCCAAGATAAGTAATGATACGTTTGAATTTCTCATGGATTATCTGGCAAAATATCGGAAAATCCTGCAACATCAGGATTACCTGTTTGTGAATATCATGGGTGAGAACATTGGAAAGCCATTAAGAGTGGACAGTGTATATGATATGTTGGACCGAATGGAAAAGAAAACCGGAGTTAAAATCACACCCCACATGTTACGTCACTATTTTGCAAATATGCGAAAGCAGGCAGGATGGGAACTGGAAATGATCAGTCAGGCATTGGGGCATAAACATTTGGATACGACTATAAAGTATCTGGACTGGCTGGATGATGAACTGATAGAAGCAAGTAATGAGTTTTATGCACAACACACTGCTATTTATGGGGCGGAACGTCTGCTGGAGTAGGGAGGTGTGAGAAATACCTATATATTTATTGCAACAGGCAGAACACATAACAGAATCTGAAGTAGATATTGAGAAGAAAAAGCAGGAACTATATTCAGAAATTGATGCACTTGGAATAAAAAGCGATTCAAGAATTAACAAATTGAAAAAGTTCTTGGCAGATAGAAAAATCTGGCATCTGGAAGAAATGGATTATCCTTTGCGAAATTCGTATGAACAATATTTAAGAGGACAGATACGATCACAAATTGTATCTTTCTATTTGAAAATATATGATACGGTAAAACAACAACATATCTATCAACAAATGCAGACGCTAAATGGAAAGCGGATATATGAATGGAAATATCAAAATAAAATTTATTTTCTGAAGTATTATCCGGAAAAGGAAATAGCTGAGACCTTTGAAACTTCTTATAAAACAAACCTATTGGTGTGGGATTTTACACAAAATTGTTCAGAAGTTTTAAAGAAACAAATTTTTTATACGTTGAGTCGTATCATTGCCAATACTTCAATGTCTAAGGCTTATAGAAATGTCAGGTTAAAATCCTTAAAACTTCTTTATGATTCTTGTGTTCAGTTAAATATTACGGATATTGGATTGCTGGAAATGGAACAAGTGGAAACTATTTTAAAGAATTTTCCCGAAACGAGTCAACGAAGTATTTTAGGTGAATGCAGAAGAGATGCGTTTATGCAGCAGGAACAGATCCAATGGGAAGCAAATGTATGGTATCTGGAACGATTACATCTTGGAAAACATCGGATAGACGAAAGTAAATCCTTAATTAGCATTTCTTTTATGGAAGTCAAGGAAATACAGAATCGAGAAATTTTACAGGCATACATGAAATATGAACTGGGAATTACTGGACAGGCAGTCAGCACGATTGTACGAAGATTTGTATGTATTAGAAATTTTATTGAACTGCTGGAACAAGAAAAGATACTGGCGATTCATGCAACTGTCGCAGAAGTAAAAAAGTATGCAGACGGCTTGCGAGAACGGGGAATACAGGCAAAGGGATTTAATGAAAGAATTTTCGGTATCGGTCATTTTTATAAATTCATGGAAGTTAAACAGTATATTACAAGAATGCCATTCCGAATTGAATATTTCCAACAAAAAGAAGTAATAGTACATCATGATCGTAGCGTTGAGGAAACAGTATATATGGAAATTTTGAAAAAATTATATCTTTTTCCAGAGCGATTACGATGTATGTTCCTACATCTGTGGTGTCTAGGATTACGGGCGAGTGAAGTGTGTACATTGAAAGGAAATGCTTATTATCAGCAGGGCGAGGATTATTGGATTCAGGTGTATCAGGTCAAAATGAAGAATTATAAAAGGATTCCAATCCCACAGGCACTTTATCAGATTATGAAAGTATACTTGAAAAAACATGAAATTCAGCCTGAAGAATTCATTTTTAAAAACAGCAGAGGTGGTGCTTGTCTATATGGTACATTCCGAACTCAGATGATAGAAGCGTGCCGGGAAAATAAGATTGCAAATGGAGAATATTTATTTCAATCACACGATTATCGACATACAGTAGCAACTATGTTTTATGACAGTCATGTATCACTGCAAAGTATCAGGGATTATCTTGGACATACTTATGAAGAGATGACAAGACAGTATATTGATTATATGCCGCAAAGGATTGCAAAAGCAAATGATGAGTTCTTTGAAATGCAAGGAAGTAGTTTAGCATCATGGCTAAAGAAAGAGGAAAAAGATGGAAAATGATATTATATACTTCAGCGATTTCCCCAATTTACAAGAAACAGGGACACGTAAGGATAATGGAAAATTTGATTTAACGTTGCTTCCAACGCAAGAATTAAAGGAAGAGTTTCGAGGTTATATTATGTATCGCTGCAAAAACGGAACGTTTAGAGCATTGATTCAGGATCGAACAGCTTATAATCATATTGCAAAGTTTTTGAACAGCAGAATAAATCGGAGAATCAAAAGCCTTGGAGATAGAAATCCAGAAAAATGGATATCACTTTTAAAAGGCTGGATGTTAGAACAGGGAATAACTATTGTAAAAGAAAAGAAGAGTGTGTATGGTACAGTAAGCTATGGCGAAGCAGTGACGATATTATATTTCAGAAACGTACTGAAATTTTTAGGGCCAGAAGATTTACGGGATGAGATAGAAAAAGATGTTTGGGAACTAAAAAATCTGGATATTAAAATCAGATCCAATCCAATTTATAATGTAAAAACACTGGATTTCAGAAAAATATATCAGCCAGATATCAGGGAAGAATGTAAGAAAGCTGTTTATATGAATCTGCAGTATGAAGCAATAGGAACTGTACAGGGAGAATTGACAATAATGAGGATATTCTCAGAATATCTCCAAAAAGAGTATTCCAAAATAAAAAGCTGCAGTGAAATAGACAGAGAAGTGTTGGAAGAATTTTTGATACATCTGTCAACAAAAGATACTTCCCATAGTGCGAATAGTTCTTATGTAATTTCATTAAGACGACAGTTAGAGACAATCGGAAAAATTTACAGCTATGAAAGATTGGAGCATTTATTTATTAATACGGATATTCCACCGGAAGTAAATGCAGAATTTAGAGTGTATTCTGATGATGAAATGAAACGACTGAATGCGGAAATTACACAGATGGATGTACAGATTGCAAGATGTCTTCTGATACATCAGATGCTTGGAACTAGGATATCAGATACCCTTACACTGAGACCAGATTGTCTGACGAGAGAAAATGGCCAAGATATGATTGAAATATATCAAGTTAAAACTAAAAGATATAAAAAACCGATCAGTAAAGAACTTGCAAAACTGTTACAGAGTTCTATTGAATATACACAGGAAAAGTTCGGTGATACAGAATACATATTTGTTAATGAAAAAGAACCTGACCGCCCGATGCAGTATATGGCTATAAAAACAAAAGTCATGTCCATGATACAGGAAAAGCAGTTGAAAGATGATCATGGCGAATTATTCGGGTTTGGAACGCACATGTTCCGGCACTACTATGGCGTCAAACTTACAGAAATGCATCTGGATGACTGGACGATAGCGAGACTATTGGGGCATAAAAGACTGAATAATGTACAGCATTACCGGAAAATGAGCAATCAAAGAATGGCAGACGAAACCAGAGAAGTAAGACAGAGGATGAGTGACATCATATATATGAGTCTGGCAAGATGGGGTGAAGAATATGAGCAAATACGACAAGATGATTGAGGAAAATCAGAGAAAAAGTAAAGAGAAAATTGAACTGGCATTGCAAGCAATACAAGATCTGTCTCTTATACACATCTGACGCTGCCGACGAATAGCCTTGTGTAG
>ENA-OYWU01000543-OYWU01000543.1-human-gut-metagenome-genome-assembly--contig:-NODE-543-length-20610-cov-5.894040_pt1 | contig 20610 bp, 19 predicted proteins | sample MGYA00244173_ERZ653403 | MGnify/ENA primary metagenome ERZ653403 (study PRJEB26926, sample SAMN06165043) | human gut metagenome | biome: ENVO:00009003; feature: ENVO:2100002; material: ENVO:00002003...
GAGATGACGTCGAGTCTCGTGGGCTCGGAGATGTGTATAAGAGACAGGGTAAGCTGTTGATAATTGATTTTCAACAATCACAAAGCACCGTATTTCCCATGCAGTTCATTGGGGGATACGGTGTTTATTTCTATAAACTATTGAAAAAAATTGTCAAAACCCCTAGATTTTTTAAAGGAAATATGAGAGAATGAACACGACCATTATGATATTATTTTATCAATAGTATTATAAGTACATATTGAAAGGAGATTTCACATGATTTATTCAAAAGAAGTTGAAGAAATGTGTCCCGTTGCACAGGGCGTACATCATGGTTGTGCTCCCATTCCCGAAGAGGCAAAATGGGTGCAGGCAAAAGAAGTTAAGGATATTTCCGGTCTGACTCACGGTGTGGGCTGGTGTGCACCTCAGCAGGGTGCATGTAAGCTTACCCTGAACGTTAAGGAAGGCATCATCCAGGAGGCTCTGGTTGAGACCGTTGGATGTTCCGGTATGACCCACTCCGCAGCTATGGCTGCTGAGATTCTGCCCGGTCTGACCGTTATGGAAGCTTTAAATACTGACCTTGTATGTGATGCAATCAATACCGCTATGAGAGAGCTGTTCTTACAGATCGTATACGGACGTACCCAGAGTGCATTCTCTGAGGAAGGTCTGCCTGTCGGTGCAGGTCTGGAAGACCTCGGTAAGGGCTTAAGAAGCCAGGTTGGTACTATGTACGGTACTCTGAAGAAGGGTCCCCGTTATCTGGAGATGGCAGAAGGTTATGTAACCGGTATCGCTCTGGACAAGGATGATCAGATCATCGGTTACCAGTTCGTTAACCTTGGCAAGATGACTGACTTCATCAAGAAGGGTGACGATGCTAACACTGCATGGGAAAAGGCTAAGGGCCAGTACGGTCGTGTAGATGATGCAGTTAAGATCATCGATCCCAGAAAACAATAAGATACAGGAGGACAGAAAAAATGGCTTTATTTGAATCATATGAAAGACGTATTGATAAGATCAACGCTGTACTGAACAGCTATGGTATCTCCTCTATCGAAGAAGCAGAGAAGATCACGAAAGATGCTGGTCTGGATGTATACGATCAGGTTAAGAAGATCCAGCCCATCTGTTTTGAAAATGCTTGCTGGGCTTACACTGTAGGCGCTGCAATCGCAATCAAGAAAGGCTGCAGAAAGGCATCTGAAGCAGCAGCAGCAATTGGTGAAGGCTTACAGTCATTCTGTATTCCCGGTTCCGTTGCGGATACCCGTAAGGTAGGTCTTGGTCATGGTAACCTGGGCAAGATGTTACTGGAAGAGGATACCGACTGCTTCTGTTTCCTGGCTGGACATGAGTCCTTCGCAGCAGCAGAAGGTGCGATCGGTATCGCAGAGAAGGCTAACAAAGTTCGTCAGAAGCCTTTACGTGTTATCCTGAACGGTCTTGGTAAGGATGCTGCAAAGATTATTTCCCGTATCAACGGATTTACCTTTGTTGAGACCTCTTATGATCCTTACACCAACACCGTTACCGAAGTAGAGAGAATCGCTTACTCCGAGGGACTTCGTGCTAAGGTTAACTGCTACGGCGCTAACAGCGTTCCCGAAGGCGTAGCTATCATGTGGAAGGAGAACGTAGACGTATCCATCACCGGTAACTCTACCAATCCTACCAGATTCCAGCATCCCGTAGCTGGTACTTACAAGAAGGAGAGACTGGAAGCAGGCAAGAAGTACTTCTCCGTAGCTTCCGGCGGCGGTACCGGACGTACTCTGCATCCCGATAACATGGCTGCAGGTCCCGCTTCTTACGGTTTCACCGATACTCTGGGCCGTATGCACTCTGACGCGCAGTTCGCTGGTTCTTCCTCCGTACCTGCACACGTTGAGATGATGGGTCTGATCGGCATGGGCAACAACCCGATGGTAGGTGCTACCGTAGCTGTTGCTGTATCCATCGAGGAAGCTGCTAAGGCTGGTAAGTTCTAAAACATAAAATCAGATAAATCAAGGATTTCAAGGCTCCCGACATTGTTCGGGAGTCTTTTTTTCCACAAAATTACTTTGTAATCGAACATGCATTCTGCTATAATCATTTATAGAAAGTGTTTGAAAGGAGGCAGCAATGGAATCACAATCCCATACTTATATTGCCATGGATCTGAAGTCTTTTTATGCCTCCGTGGAGTGCGTTGACAGAGGGCTGGATCCTTTGAATACGAATCTGGTGGTGGCGGATGCTTCCCGGACGCAGAAGACCATCTGCCTGGCGGTATCTCCCTCTCTGAAATCCTATGGAATCCCGGGACGGGCAAGACTGTTCGAAGTGATCTCCAAAGTAAGAGAAGTAAATGCCATGCGGAAAGTGCGGTCCCCTGGCGGCAGATTTTTGGGAAAAAGCACCTTTGCGGATGAATTGCAGAGGCATCCGGAACTGGAAGTTGGTTTTGTGACCGCCACGCCCCGGATGGCGAGATATCTGGAATATAGTACCCAGATCTATAATATTTATTTGAAATATATCGCACCGGAAGATATTCATGTCTATTCTATTGATGAAGTGTTTCTGGATGTGACACAATACCTGAAGACCTATGGTATGACAGCGAGAGAACTAGCATCCAGAATTGCAACAGAGATTCTGGAGAAAAAAGGGCTGACCGCCACAGCAGGAATTGGAACCAATCTGTACCTGTGCAAGATTGCCATGGATATTGTAGCAAAGCATATGGAACCGGATGATAACGGAGTCCGGATCGCCGAATTGGATGAGATCAGCTATCGGGAACTTTTGTGGGATCACAGGCCGTTGACGGATTTCTGGAGAGTCGGCGCCGGATACCGCAAGAAGCTGGAAGCCGCCGGAATGTTTACCATGGGCGATGTGGCCAGATGCTCTATCGGAGGACCGGGAGATTACTATAACGAAGATTTGCTGTACCGGATGTTCGGCATCAATGCGGAGCTTTTGATCGATCATGCCTGGGGGTATGAGCCGGTGACCATGGACCTGATCAAATCCTATCGACCGGAGACTAACTGTATCAGCTCCGGTCAGGTACTGCATTGCGCCACGGATTTTATGCAGGCCAAGATCGTAGTCCGGGAAATGGTAGAACAGCTGGCAATGGATCTGGTGGAAAAAAAGCTGGTCACAGATCAGATCGTGCTGACTGTTGGCTATGATATTGACAACCTGAAGATTCCGGAGATCGCAGATCATTATCATGGTGAAATCACGGTAGATCGTTATGGCAGAAGCGTGCCGAAGCATGCCCACGGCACTGGAAACCTTGATGCAATGACTGCGTCAGTCAGCAGGATTACAGAGACAACAATGGGATTATATGAACGGATTGTAGATCCCATGCTGCTGACCCGAAGAATCACTCTGGTGGCCAATCATCTAAAGGATGCGGACAGCGTAAAGGAAGAGCCGTTCTACGAACAGCTGGATCTGTTCTCCGGAGGCTTTTTGCAAACGGGGCAGAAGGAAACTTCCCGGGAAACAAAGCAGCTGGAAAAGGAACGGCTGGAAAAAGAAAAACACTTGCAGGAAGCAATGCTAAGCGTAAAATCAAAGTATGGAAAGAATGCGATTCTGAAGGCTGCCGATCTGCAGGAGGGAGCCACAACCATAGACAGGAACCGTCAGATTGGCGGACATAAGGCATAATATTTATCGGACCACAAAATCCGATAACAGGAAAAGAGTAAAAAGATGAATGATAAATATAAGGACATGCTTCATCTGCCTCACCCGGTGTCAGCCACCCATCCCCGAATGGCTTTACAGGACCGTGCTGCACAGTTTTCACCGTTTGCAGCATTGGCGGGATATGATGACGCTCTGAGAGAAACGGCCCGCCGGACAGACCGTTTTGTGGAACTGGATGAGGACAGAAAGCAGGAGATCGACCGCCAGATTTCTTATTTGCAACAGCATCCGCTGGACACAGTGCCGGTGAAAATTATTTATTTTGTGCCGGATGAGAAAAAGGATGGCGGCAGTTATACTGCCGTAGAAGGCTGTGTCCGCAAAATCGATGAAAACACAAAAAGCCTTCGGATACAGGGAACAGAAATTCCGGTAGAGAGGATCTACGGGATCGATTTTCTGTAGTTACATTGTAAATAGTTCAGAGAAATGCTAAAATATTACCAATAGTATTTTGTGAACAAGAATGGAAAGGAATTTCTGACAATGAAGAAAAAATGTATCAGTACAGCAACACTGTCAGTGCTTTTGCTTGTACTGTTTCTTCCTGTTTTCTATTATATAGTATTCTACGGGACCAATGTGAACTACAACGAAATGCATAAGATCATTACCGTGGAGGGAAATAAAGTACTATCCCTGTGCGCGGTGATCGGAGTGGCTGTACTGGGGGCAGCGTACTATTTTCTGCGAAAGATTCCTTACACCGGACGCATAGCAGTCTGGTTTACCGGGATCACACTGGCAGTCTGTATTCTGTTCTGTCTTGTGAATATAAAAATATCCAAATGCATTGCATTTTACGGTGGCTGGGATTGCGGCATGGTGGCCAATTCCGCCCGCTGGCTTTATGAGGGCCAGACACTGGGGTATGACGATTACTATACGATCTACAGTAATAATATTCCCGTTACATGGCTTTTGTATCAGTTGTATTCTTTTGCCTCAGGACTTAAGGGGTATCCCTACAATCCGGAATTTATCTGGATCCAGTTCCAGTGCGTCATGCTGTCACTGGCGGTATTCTGTTCAGTACTTCTGGTCCTTCAGGTCAGCAGGAACCTTGGAATTTCCGTGATTGCCCTGGTCTTTCAGAGCATCTTTCTGGGAATCTCTCCCTGGAAGATTATTCCCTATACGGACGGAAGCACCATTGCCATGCCGATCCTGATTCTTCTACTGTATTCATTGTTCCGGAAGAATGGGAGAAAACGGAAATACCTTTTATGGTTTTTGATAATGTTTCTGGGGTGCCTTGGCGGAATCATGAAAGCCACCTGCTATGTCACATTGATTGCGGTAGTACTGGTGGATCTGGTATGGTCTGCCTGGGAAGAGGTGCCAATGCGTAAGCGGCTGCAGAAGACCGGCTTAAAAATCTTGCTTCTGATAGCGGCTTTCGGACTTGGGGCTTTCTGTAAGCAGGGAATCTACTGTTCCGTACAGTATGATTATAATGCGGATATGGAGATCGGCTGGAGTAATTATATGTATAACGGCCTCAATGAGGATACTACCGGGGCCTGTTCCGGAGAGGGACTTGAGATCGTACGATCTTTTGCTGGTACGGATAAAAATACCCGGATACAATATGAGATGGAAGGAATCCGCAAAAGAATCGGTGATCGTGGTATTTGGGGTACAATCCGGTTCTGGCTGCGTAAGCAGGTCATGAATTTTAACGATGGGACGTTCAGCTGGTATCAGGAAGGGTATTTTCAGGCGTGGGAATATCCGTTGAACATTGACAGCTCCGGGAAAGAAGCTCTGAGGGCTTTTTACTGGCAGGACGGCAGCAATTATATCTGGTTTACGACGATCAGCCAGGGATTATGGCTTTTTGTACTGTTGGGAGTCATAACAGAGGCCGGTATGCTTTTGTGGACGGCGGTGTCAACAATCCGCAGACCCAAATACCGGACAGAAGAGAACCTGTCTGACCGGCTGTGTCTTTCTACTGTGATGATCGTTACATTTATCGGTATGTTTTTATTTGTTATGTTATTCGAGGCAAGAGCCAGATATCTATATAATACCATTCCGGTATTCTCTGTCATGGCAGTTTTTGGATATTACGAATTGTATCGGAAATTATTCATATTTTGTGACAAAAGGCGGAAATAACTTCGTTTTCCGGTAGAAATTGCACGTTATGAGAGCCTATAATGTGAAAATAGCACTGGTAAAATATATAAACATCCTGTATAATGTACAGTAATGACTGAGAAATGAGTCAGGAACAAAAAAGAGGGAGGAAGAATAAATGTACTTTTGTAAGAATTGCGGCGAGCCTTATATGACAGACGAAGCTGTGATGTGCGTAAAGTGCGGTGTGGCCAAGGGACAGGGGAATAATTACTGCCATAACTGCGGTAAGCCTTTAGCTCCGGATGCAGCAGTATGTTTAAACTGTGGCGTAGCCAATAAGCAGGCACCGGCACCGGATGCAAAATCCAAACTGGTAGCCGGTCTGTTGGCAATTTTCCTTGGTACGTTCGGCGTACATAATTTCTATCTTGGCTATACCGGTAAGGCAGTTACCCAATTGGTACTTTCCATCGTGGGAATCCTTTTATGCTGTGTGGTAGTCGGCGTATTCATTGTTATGGGTGTAGGTATCTGGGGACTGGTAGAAGGTATCATGATCCTGACCGGCAAGATCGACACAGACGGCAAGGGTAATCCCCTGGCAGATTAATATCAGGCCTTTTCCAGGCCAGAAAGAGGAGAAAATGGACGGACAGAATTTTGAAAATGAAAACAATGTTACAGTAGATACTACTGCAACAGAAGTAAGCTCCGCAGCAGAAACTGTACAGGAGACCCCGGTAACAGAACAGCCTGTGAACAATTATCAGGATTATACCGCAAATGTACAGCCTCAGGCAGCTACAACAGCTCCTGTACAGCAGCCGGAGGACAAAGAAACCAATGTACTGGCTATTGTCAGCCTGGTACTGGGTATCCTTTCCATCGTACTTGGATGCTGCACCGGATGGATCGGCGCACTGTTTGGAATCGGTGGTATCATTTGCGCAGTATTTGCCAATAAGCAGGGCAAGACCGGCCTGGCAAAGGCTGGACTGATCTGTTCTATCATTGGTATTGTACTGGGAATTATCATTACAATCTTAGCTGCTGTATTTTCTGTAGCATTTATGAGTGAACTTGCAAACTACTACTAAAAACCAGCGGAGCCTGGAAGATCAGCTTTATATTGCAGGATGGATATTTCTGCTGGTCGGAAGCATCGGAAGCTTTCTGTATCTTCATATAATCGTTCCGAGACTGCAGGGATATACCTGCGTGGTCTATCGATTATTTGGGATTTACTGTCCCGGCTGTGGTGGAACGAGAGCGGTAAGTGCACTGCTTACTGGACATCCGCTACTGGCCACCTGGTATCATCCACTGGTTACGTATACTGTTGTTATCTTTGGAGGTTTTATGCTAAGTCAGACCCTTGCCAGATTACATATTGGCAGGATCAAAGGCTGGCGCTTTCATGAATGGCATCTGTATGCGGCGGTAGGGATCATGATAGGGAACTTTATTCTGAAGAATATTTTGCTTCTGAAGTTTCACATTACATTATGACTGTATTTGCATTTTTTACATATACAGAATATTTTATCGCACAAAAGTGCAGAGGGAGAAAACATGAATAAAAAAACTACGGGTATCATTGCTTACATTACCTGGATCGGCTGGATCGTTGCTTTTTGCGCAGGTGACAAAGAGGGTGCTAAGTTCCATCTGAATCAGGCTCTGGTTATTCTGATCGGCCAGATCGTTGCAGCAGTAATCAACTACATTCCTTATGTAGGTGGTATTGTTGGCACTATCTTAAGCATCTTTCTGTTTGTATGCTGGATCATGGGTCTGATTTATGCTTGCCAGGAGCAGGAGAAGGAAGTTCCTCTGATCGGCCAGATCAAGATTTTAAAATAATAAAAATGACAATAAGTCATAAAAAGAATCCCCGGTGTTCATTACATCGGGGATTCTTTTTATGGGTGCGCCTGGCAGCGCACGTTTCTGTGATTATTAAAAAATTGTAACTATTCTGCAGCAGAAGCAGCCGCTGTTTCCTCTGCAGTGGTCAGATTTACATCTTCGGGCTGTTCACCGTGCAGGAAAGTGATGATGATCTGGATCCGCTTGTAAGCTCTGGCATAATTTTCCTTTGCATAGTCTGCGGTCAGCTGATTGTAACCACCGTTATCATAGGCATCGTGGTAACTCTCTACCGCAGTGGTCATATATTCGCTTGCTTCATCGGCAAGAGATTCCAGATAATCAAATTCAGTAGGAAAATCCAACGCTGCAAAATCCTGAAAAGCGCTGTCCAGCTGATCCAGATAACCGAGAAGTTCATCGGTGGCATTTTCGGATGTCGCGTCTACGTTGTTGATCTCGGTATCTATATCGGAGATCTCGGTACAAAAAGAATCTATTTCCTCCTTAAACTGTGTCAGCGCAGGATCCTTTCCGCAGGCGGTAAGCGTAAGTGCGGTCAGCAATCCGGCCGTAAGGGCAAGTATTTTTTTCTTCAAAATTATATCCTCCAAATCATTTGATCCATCTAAAAATTTATCATATTCTGCAGTTTTACGCAACCTTATAATGTTAAAACGTCCCCTTTACGAATAAAAGGACATTGTGGTATGATTAAAAGAATCAAGATACAGGAAAAGAGAACTATGACAAGAGAAGAATTTATTACGTTAAGTAAAGACCATATTTTATATCTGGACGGCGCTACAGGATCCAATCTGGTGAAGGCAGGAATGCCTTCCGGCGTCTGCCCGGAGCAGTGGATCCTGGAGCATCAGGATGTCATGCTGCAATTACAGAAGGATTACGTGCAGGCGGGAACCAATATCCTGTATGCCCCTACCTTTACCGCCAATCGCGTCAAACTGGCAGAATATCATCTGGAAAAAAATATGACTTCCATGATTCGTGATCTGGTGGCTATTTCGAAGAAAGCGGCAGAGAGTACTCCGGGACATCCGGTTTATGTGGCCGGTGATCTCACAATGACTGGTGAACAGTTAAAGCCCATGGGAAAAATGGAGCTGGAAACACTGATCGATATTTATAAAGAGCAGATTCTTTGTCTGGTGGATGCCGGGGCGGATCTTCTGGTGGTGGAGACCATGATGAGCCTGGCGGAGACCAGAGCGGCACTGATCGCGGCGAAAGAAGTCTGTGATTTGCCGGTAATCGCTACACTGACCTTTGAAGCGGATGGAAGAACTTTGTTCGGTACGGATGCGAAAACGGCGGCCATTGTGTTGGAAAGCCTGGGGGCCAGTGCTATCGGTGCCAACTGTTCCACTGGTCCGGCTCAGATGGAGAGCATTATTTCGGAGATGGTATCCCATACCAGAATTCCTGTAATTGCAAAACCCAATGCCGGACTTCCTTTTCTGGATGAAAACGGAACTACCTGCTACAACATGGAAGCAGAAGAGTTTGCAGAAGAGATGGAAGTACTGGTCAATGCCGGAGCTACGATTCTTGGCGGCTGTTGTGGTACCACTCCGGAATTCATAAGACAGATCCATGAACGATTTGGTACAGATGCGAAGGTTGCAGCATCCCGAAGACCGGATGGAATTCGATATCTGACCTCCGAACGTATTACCCACAGCTTTGGTCTGGATGACGGCTTTTTCGTTGTGGGAGAGCGTATCAATCCTACCGGCAAGAAAGCACTTCAGGCACAGCTTCGTGAGGGCAGCTTTGAAAAGGTGATACAGTTTGCCGAAGAACAGGAAGCCTGCGGTGCCAAGGTACTGGATATCAATATGGGCATGAGCGGTATCGACGAGAAAGCCAGCATGCTTCGGGCTCTGGAGGAAGTCAGCGGTGTCACGAACCTGCCTCTTTCCCTGGATTCCAGCTACGTGGAAGTCTTAGAAGCTGCACTGCGTAATTATCCCGGACGTGCTCTGGTCAATTCTGTATCTCTGGAGACGGAAAAATTTGAAAAACTACTTCCCATTGTAGCCAAATACGGTGCTATGTTTATCCTGCTTCCTTTGTCGGATGCGGGACTGCCCAAGGATATAGAAGAGAAGAAAGAGATTATTCACAAGATTTATGACCGGGCACTTTCTCTGGGAATGTGCAAAGAAGATATCGTGGTGGACGGTCTGGTGGCAACGGTAGGTGCCAATCCGAAAGCTGCACTGGAAACGTTGGAGACCATCCGCTATTGCAAAGAGAACGGTTTTGCCACGATCTGCGGTCTGTCCAACATTTCCTTCGCCATGCCGGAGAGAAGTTTTGTTAATACCGCATTCCTGACGCTGGCAATTCAGGCGGGACTGACCATGGCTATTGCCAATCCTTCCCAGGAACTTCTGATGAGCTGTGCTTTGGCTGCGGATCTGCTGTTGAACAAAGAAGAAGCCGCTCTTCGCTATATCGAGTACGCCGGTGGCGTCAGGGAGCGCAGAGAAGAGAAAGAAGCGGAACTGGCAAAAAAACTGGCCCTGCTGGAAAATCAGGGAACAACCGCCAAGACAGGCACTGCCGGCAATGCCGCCAAAGAAGCGACTGCTGATAACGGTCCGCAGATCAATGAAATGCAGGACAAGCTGAAGACGGCTGTACTGAAAGGCAACCGTAACGGCATTGTAAAGATCACGAAGGAAGCATTGGAAAGCGGAGAGAAACCTGCGGAGCTATTGAATCAGGTACTGCTTCCTGCCATTAATCAGGTAGGTGAATTCTTTGATCAGGGCAAGTATTTTCTGCCGCAGCTGATTGCCAGTGCGGAAGCCATGAAGAATTCCATCGAGGTGCTGGAACCGTTGCTGCAGACCGGAGGCACCGGAGAAGAAATGCCGGTGGTGGTCATTGCCACGGTGGAAGGAGATATCCATGATATCGGCAAGAATCTGGTGGCACTGATGTTAAAAAACCACGGATTCCATGTGATCGATCTGGGCAAGGATGTGCCGCAGGCGAAAATTCTGGAGTCGGCGAAAGAACATCATGCGGAATTTATTGCCCTGTCAGCACTGATGACCACCACCATGCAGAGAATGCGGGAGATCGTGGCAGCCGCAAAAGAAGAAGGCATCACCGCCAAGATCATCATCGGCGGCGCTGTCATTACGCAGGAATATGCGGATGAGATCGGTGCCGACGGCTATTCCAAGGATGCGGCGGATGCCGTGAAACTGGCCAAAAGCCTGATGTAAAAGAGTCTGAAACAACAGAAATAATGGAGTATAGATAAAGGAGCAAAGCAAAATGATTGGAGCAGATGCGATTATTAAATGTCTGGAAGCAGAGGGGGTAAGTACTGTTTTCGGATATCCCGGTGTTGCCATATGTCCTTTTTTCAACAGCATTCTGGATTCTGACATCAAAACGGTGTTGATCCGTACAGAACAGAACGCGGCCCATGCGGCCAGCGGTGTTGCCCGTATGACCGGAAGACCCGGTGTATGTGCGGTGACCTCCGGCCCCGGTGCCACCAATGTGATCACCGGTATTGCCACGGCATTTGCTGACAGTATCCCCATAATCTGCATCACCGGTCAGGTCAACAGTGAACTGCTGGGCAGTGATGTGTTCCAGGAGGCGGATATTACCGGTGCCGTGGAATCTTTTGTAAAATACAGCTATCTGGTGAAAAATGTAAATGATATTCCCAGAGTGTTCAAGGAAGCATTTTATATTGCCAATACCGGTAGAAAAGGGCCGGTATTGATCGATATTCCCATTGATATCCAGAATGCAACGATCAAAAATTTCCATTATCCGGAAGAAGTGAATCTACGTACCTACAAGCCTACCGTCAAAGGACATGCCGTGCAGATCAAGAAGGTTATCAAAGAGCTGGAGCGGGCGAAACGTCCCATTATCTGTGCCGGAGGAGGAGTCCTGCTCAGTGAGGCCGAGGAGGAGCTGCGCAGCTTTGCGGAAGAACACGGTATTCCCGTGGTGTCCACCATGATGGGTATCGGTGTTATGCCTACCGAACATCCGCTTTATTATGGAATGGTGGGCAATAACGGTAAGACTTATGCCAACCGTGCCATGAATGAATCGGATCTGCTGATCATGGTGGGAGCCAGAGTGGCAGATCGCGCGGTCAGTCAGCCGGATCTCATCACAAGAAACAAAGTGCTGGTGCACATTGACGTGGATCCTGCGGAGATCGGCAAAAATGCGGGTCCTTCCATTCCACTGGTAGGTGATGCAAAACACATCTTCCAGGATTTTCAGAAAGAAGAATTTGACTGTAACTACGAGGAATGGCTCACTACATTGAATGAATATCGTTCTACCATGGAGAAGAAGAGAACCCCCAATCCCGATTATGTGGATCCTGCAGCATTTATCACAAGACTTTCCGAGAAGATGCAGGAGGACGGTGTCTATGTGGCGGACGTGGGACAGAATCAGATCTGGTCCTGTGGCTATCACATTGTGAAAAAAGGCAAATTCCTGACCTCCGGCGGTATGGGAACCATGGGTTATTCTATTCCGGCAGCCATGGGAGCCAAGACAGCGGCCATGAATAAGCAGGTTATTGCGGTATGCGGTGACGGTTCCTTTCAGATGTCCATGATGGAGCTGGCTACGATCAGACAGCACAATATCCCGGTAAAGATCATCGTGCTAAAGAACAATTATCTGGGTATGGTAAGGGAATACCAGCACTATACCTACAAAGATCATTATTCTGTCGTGGATCTGTCCGGAAGCCCGGATCTGGAGAAATTATCTGCGGCCTATGATATTCCGTATCTGCGATTGAACAACATGGAACACGTGGATGAGATTCTGGACGCTTTTCTGGCGGAAGACAATACCATGCTGTTAGAATGTCTGATCGATCCGATGGATCTGGTAAAATAACGGAAGGGAGCTGTACTTAAAATGAAGAGAATATATTCCGTATTGGTAGAGAACCGTTCCGGTGTTCTGTGCAAGGTAGCCGGTCTGTTCTCCAGAAGATGTTTTAATATTGACAGCCTTGCCGTGGGAGAGACCGATGACCATGCAGTTTCCTGTATGACCATTGTAAGCTCCGGCGATGAGCGTACCCTAGAGCAGATTGAAAAGCAGCTGAATAAGAAACTGGATGTCATCAAAGTGAAGACTTTGTCCCAGGAACAGTGCTATACCCGGGAATTAATGTTATTAAAAGTTAAATATAACAAGAATAATCGTAGGGATATTATAGAAATCTGTGACATTATGAAAACAGAGATCGTAGATATGTCAAAACACTTTATGATGCTGCAGATTTGCGATGCTCCGGAGAAAATCGACACTCTGATCAAGATGCTTCAGACCATCAGTATTGTGGAAGTAGCTCGAACAGGAACCTTGGCATTATCAAAATGCACGGAAAATGATGATTAAAATACATCAATCATAATGTTAAATTCACTAATTGACATTCTGTAGTCATCTTGCTATATTAAGAATACAGTTGCTGCTCCGTCAGGGAGGACGGCTGTAGAAATACGAAAGGTATGGTAGATATTCATGCAGAAAAAAGTATTTCAGCTGTTAGTTGACAACACTTCAGGTGTGTTGAGCCGTATTGCCGGATTGTTTTCCCGTCGCGGTTACAACATCGAAAGTATTACGGCAGGTGTGACCGCCGATCCCCGTTTTACCAGAATCACCATTGTGACATCGGGAGATGACGATATTCTGGAACAGATCGAGAAGCAGGTGGGAAAGCTTGTGGATGTCCGGGATATTAAGGAACTGGATCCGGATGACAGCGTGTACCGCGAACTGGTACTGGTCAAGGTGAAAGTAGATCCCGAAAAGCGTCTGGAGATTCGCCAGGGGGTAGAATTCCTTGCCAACAATTTCCGTGCGAAGATCATTGATGTAGGTGCGGAGAATCTGATCGTTGAATTTACCGGTAATCACAGCAAGGTCAATGCGCTGATCCAGCGTTTTACGGAAGAGTACGAAGTGTTGGAGCTTGCCAGAACCGGTATCACAGGTCTGGGAAGAGGTATCGAGAACGTTACCTATATTGAAGATTGAGGACTGACAGGCGTAAGACCTCACACTTTATGTTAGCTCTAGGGAAGATCCCTATCAGTTATAAATTTTATGTCTCATAACGGAGGAGAAGAAAATGGCTAAGATTTTTTATCAGGAAGATTGTAATCTCTCTTTATTAGAGGGTAAGACTATCGCAATTATCGGCTACGGCAGCCAGGGTCATGCACATGCACTGAACCTGAAGGATTCCGGATGTCATGTTATCATCGGTCTGTACGAGGGCTCCAAGTCCTGGGCAAAGGCTGAGGCACAGGGGTTCGAAGTATTCACCGCTGCAGAAGCTGCAAAGCGTGCTGACATCATCATGATCCTGATCAATGATGAGAAGCAGGCTGATCTGTACAAGAACGACATCGAGCCCAACCTGGAAGAGGGCAATATGCTGATGTTCGCTCATGGTTTCAACATTCATTTCGGATGTATCGTACCTCCCAAGAACGTTGATGTTACCATGATTGCTCCCAAGGGACCCGGACATACCGTAAGAAGTGAGTATCAGGCTGGTAAGGGTGTTCCCTGTCTGATCGCTGTAGAGCAGGATGCAACCGGTAAGGCTCAGGATCTGGCACTGGCTTATGCACTGGGTATCGGCGGCGCAAGAGCAGGCGTTCTGGAGACCACTTTCAGAACCGAGACCGAGACCGATCTGTTCGGTGAGCAGGCAGTTCTGTGTGGCGGCGTATGTGCTCTGATGCAGGCTGGTTTCGAGACTCTGGTTGAGGCTGGTTACGATCCCAGAAATGCATACTTCGAGTGTATCCATGAGATGAAGCTGATCGTAGATCTGATCTACCAGAGTGGTTTCGCAGGCATGAGATATTCTATCTCCAATACCGCTGAGTATGGTGACTACATCACCGGCCCCAAGCTGATCACCGAGGAGACCAAGAAGACCATGAAGAAGATCCTGTCCGATATTCAGGATGGTACTTTTGCTAAGGAATTCCTGTTAGATATGTCTCCCGCAGGCAAGCAGGTTCACTTCAAGGCTATGAGAAAGCTTGCTGCTGAGCATCCTTCCGAGAAGGTCGGCGAAGAGATCCGTAAGCTTTACAGCTGGAACAACGAGAGTGATAAGCTGATCAACAACTAATCAACTGTAAAAAATCCAATGCTATGACAAAAGGGCTGTGTAAGAATGTAAAAGTTCTGACACAGCCTTGTTTTGACAAAAAATCAGTTGTTTTCAAAGGAAGACCGCAAAAACAAACTGGAAAATACATATTAATTGCGATAAAATGAATAAGTAAGCCCGAAAAATAGAAACGTGGCATTGAAACATGAAACAGATCTGTGGACAGGAAAAGACATAAATGCGCAGATCACGGAAAGGCATGAAAAGCGGTATGAAAGATTTTGAAGCAAAAACCTCTCCCAGGCAGAAAATGGATACCGAAAGCTGGTTTATCGAATGTTACCGGAACAATCAGGGGCATCCTCTGCGGACGTTAGTGCATCTGTACAAGGGAAATTATCATAAATTTGTTCTGGCAGTCATCTGCTTTTTTGCAAAGCATGCCTGCGTCTGGGTACTGCCGATCATTACGGCCAATATCATCAATGATGTGACATCCCATAACCCGGATACTTTTCGGAACATTATTTTTTACAGTATTCTGGAAGCAGGGCTGATCCTGCTGAACATTCCGATGAACTATCTGTATACTTCCTACAAGAGTCTGGCCACCCGCTATGCGGAGACGGGACTGAGGAAAGCATTGATCCGAAAGCTTCAGCAGTTATCCATTTCCTATCATGTGGAGACTCAGTCCGGGCGATTGCAGTCCAAGATCATGCGTGACGTGGAAGCGGTAGAGGGACTTTCCACACAGTTATTTTTAAGCATTCTGAACATTGCGCTGAATATCGGTGTGGCGCTGGTGGTCACCATCAGCAAGAGCCGGATCGTATTTATCTTTTTCCTTTTGACCACACCGGTAGCAGCCATCACCATGGTCACTTTCCGGAATATCATGAAAAAACGGAACACTGAATTCCGTAAGGAAATGGAAGAGACTTCCGCCAGAGTCATGGAAATGGTGGAACTTGTGCCTGTGACCAGAGCACATGCCCTGGAGGACGAAGAAGTGGCAAAAATGAGCGGCCAGCTTTTTGCTGTGGCGGAAAAAGGCTACAAACTGGATCTGATCCAGGCATTGTTTGGCTCGGTGGGCTGGGCAGTATTCCAGATCTTCCAGGTGATTTGTCTGGCATTTACCGGATATCTGGCCATTGGCGGCAAAATTCAGGCAGGCGATATCACATTGTACCAGAGTTATTTTGCCACGGTAGTCAATCAGGTGTCCTCCATCGTCACCCTGCTGCCTACCATTGCCAAGGGTATTGAATCCGTCAATTCCATCGGTGAAGTATTGTTATCTGAAGATATCGAAGATAATGAGGGCAAGGAAAAACTGGAACAGGTGACCGGTACTTTTGATTTTGAGGACGTATGTTTCCATTATAAAAATAACGAGCATAATGTATTGAACCATCTGAATCTTCATGTGAAATCGGGAGAGACTATTGCACTGGTGGGAGAATCCGGCGCCGGAAAGTCTACGATCCTGAATCTGGTCATCGGTTTTAATCAGGCGGAAAGCGGAAAAGTCCTGATCGATGGCAAGGATATCAGTAAGATCGATCTACGCACCTACCGAAAGCACCTGGCGGTAGTTCCCCAGACCTCGATCCTGTTCTCCGGAACGATCCGTGACAATATCACTTACGGTTGCGAAAATGTGTCGGAGGAAGAACTGCAGAAAGTGATCAAAGCTGCCAATCTGTCGGATCTGATCGCATCACTGCCTAAGGGTCTGGATACCATGGTGGGAGAGCACGGCGGCAAACTGTCTGGCGGTCAGAGACAGCGTATCTCCATTGCCAGAGCACTGATCCGGAATCCGAAGGTGATCGTACTGGATGAAGCCACCTCGGCTCTGGACAGTATTTCAGAAAAGCTGATCCAGCAGGCGCTGAACAATCTGACAGAAGGGCGTACCACCTTTATCGTGGCCCACAGACTGTCCACCATCCGGGATGCCGACAGGATCGCGGTCATTGCAGACGGTCGCTGCGCAGAGTACGGCACTTATGAAGAACTTATGGCTCTGCAGGGAGAATTTTATCAGTTGAAACAGATTCAGAGCTGATGGAAATCAGAAAACAGAAAAGTTGCTTGAAACATATGTTCGGCTATGGTATGATAAACATATCGTAGCCGATTTTTACAGGTTACTATTAGCAGGACAGGAAAGACGAGGACTTAGTATACATGTTTGCATATGTGAATGGCTTTTTGGAAGATACCACGGTAGATAACGCTGTGATCGATGTCAACGGATTTGGCATCAATGTAAGGATTTCTGCGGATACAGCCTCCAGGCTGCCGGGAATCGGAGAAGAAGTTCGGCTTTACACTTATACCTATGTGAAGGAAGATGCCTTTTTACTATATGGTTTTCTCTCCCGAAGTGATCTGGAAATGTTCAAGCTGTGCATTACAGTCAGTGGAATCGGTCCAAAGGGAGCGCTGGCAATATTATCGGTCATGGATGCAGATGCTCTGCGGTTTGCCATTATGTCCGGGGATGCCAAGGCAATCTCCAGGGCCCCGGGAGTGGGAGCCCGGACGGCGCAGCGCCTGATTCTGGAATTAAAAGATAAGCTCTCCATTGATGATACACTGATCTCCAGAGAGATCGCCGCAGGCGGAGCCCAGGGAATCCTGACTGCCGGCAGCCTGCACATTGACAGTGAGAAGAAAAAGGAAGCCGTGGAAGCACTGGTGGCACTGGGATACGGACAGGCAGAGAGCCTCAAGGCTGTCAATGCCCTTGAGGATGTGGAGACCATGGATTCCGGCGCGATTCTGAAAGCTGCCCTGAAAAAATTGTTTTAAGGAACCGGATAAATTATGCCTAGAAGAATGATAGAGACAAATATCACAGAAGAAGATATCAAACTGGAAGGCTCTCTGCGGCCCCAGACACTGGACGACTATATCGGCCAGTCCAAGATCAAAGAGAACCTGAAGGTGTATATTACCGCAGCAAAGCAGCGCGGAGATGCACTGGACCATGTGTTGTTCTATGGACCTCCCGGACTGGGCAAGACCACGCTGGCAGGAATCATAGCCAACGAAATGGGTGTGCATATGAAGGTGACCAGTGGCCCTGCGATTGAAAAGCCCGGTGAAATGGCGGCGATCCTGAACAATCTGGAGGAGGGAGATCTGTTATTCGTGGATGAAATCCATCGGCTGAACCGTCAGGTGGAAGAGGTACTGTACCCGGCCATGGAGGATTACTGCATCGATATTATGATCGGAAAGGGTTCCAGTGCCAGATCTGTGCGTCTGGAGCTGCCGAAATTCACTCTGGTGGGAGCGACCACCCGTGCCGGACTTCTGACTGCACCTCTGCGGGATCGTTTCGGCATGATCCATCATCTGGAATTTTATACCATAGAGGAATTACAGCAGATCATCATGCATTCCGCCCGGATCCTGGACGTGGAGATCGAACCGGCCGGAGCAAAGGAAATGGCCAGAAGAAGCCGCGGTACACCGAGACTGGCGAACCGGATCTTAAAACGTGTCCGTGACTTTGCACAGGTCAAATACGACGGGATCATTACCGAGGAGGTAGCCAGAACGGCATTGGATCTGATGGATGTCGATAAGATGGGACTGGACCATATCGACCGCAATATTCTGGTCACGATCATTGAGAAATTCGACGGAGGTCCCGTGGGGCTGGATACCCTGGCAGCTGCCATCGGTGAAGATGCCGGTACGATAGAGGATGTCTACGAACCCTATCTGATCAAGAACGGATTTCTGAACAGAACACCCAAAGGCCGTGTAGTCACAGATCTTACCTATCATCATCTGGGACTGAATTGATACGTGCAGCTTACGAAATTTTACTTGCCACCCTATACATTCTGATATATAATAAATCTTGTATTATATTTTTACGTAAATGGCATATATTGTGTTTTTCAAAAGAGTGTTAAGAGGGGTGTTGAGATGTCACCTAAGACAGATACAGAAGTGATCATAGGCGGAAAAGTATTTACTTTAAGCGGCTATGAAAGTGAAGATTATATGCAGAAAATTGCTTCCTACATCAACGGAAAGATTACCGAATACGGGAAGCTGGACGGCTTTCGCAGACAACCTCTGGATAAGCAGAACATTCTGCTCCAGTTGAATATTGCAGATGATTATTTTAAAGCCAAGAAGCAGATCTCCATTCTGGAGGAAGAACTGCAGGGCAAGGAAAAAGAGCTTTATGATCTGAAGCATGAACTGATTTCAGCACAGATCAAACTGGAAAATGCAGAAAAGCAGGGGAAGGAACTGCAAAAGCAGTTAAATGAAGACGCCAAGAAGATTGTACGTCTGGAGACAGAATTAAAAGACAAATAAATTGATAGCTGTCCGTTTTCGGGCAGCTATTTGCTTATATGAATCGAATGCAATAGAGGAAATCTGAAATCTATGAAAGCAGCAAAAAAAGTAGAATTACTGGCACCTGCCGGAAATGCGGAAGCCTTTTACGGGGCTATCCATGCCGGTGCGGATGCTATATATCTGGGTGGCAGCCGTTTCGGGGCCAGAGCTTATGCGGAAAATTTTTCGGAAGAAGAACTGGTTGCCTGCATCCGGTATGCTCATCTTTTTCAGCGAAAAGTATATCTGACGGTAAACACACTGGTAAAAGAATCGGAATTTTCCGGACTGTATGAATATGTATTGCCCTATTACCGGGCCGGACTGGATGGGGTGATTGTCCAGGACATGGGAGTATTTGCATATCTCAGAGAACATTTTCCAGGGATGGAACTCCATGGAAGCACTCAGATGACCATTACAGGGGAATATGGGGCAGCTTTTCTGAAGGAACAGGGGGCCTGTCGTGTAGTTCCCGCCAGAGAGCTGAGCCTTGCGGAGATCCGCAGGATCAAGGAAGTCACAGGGCTTGAGATCGAATGCTTTATCCATGGAGCCATGTGTTATTGCTATTCCGGACAGTGTCTGTTCAGCAGTATTCTGGGGGGCAGAAGTGGCAACAGAGGACGTTGTGCCCAGCCCTGTCGCCTGCCCTATACCACTGGAAAACATCCGAAGGAATGTTATCCTTTAAGCCTGAAAGATATGTGTACCATTGAATATATTCCAGAGCTTCTGGAGGCAGGGATCGACTCCTTTAAGATCGAAGGCCGTATGAAGAAGCCGGAATATGCCGCCGGAGTTACGGCAATTTATCGCAAATATATTGACCGGTATTATGCGGATTCCAAAGCTCCTCAGAAGATTTCTGCGGCAGATATGCATACGCTTTCCTGCCTCTATATTCGCAGTGAGAGACAGGATGGTTATTATCACAAGCACAACGGCGGGGAGATGGTGACTCTGGACAGCCCGGCTTACAGCGGTAGTGATGAGACTTTGCTTCAGAATATCCGGAAGAAGCATCTGGAACACAGGCTGACCCTTCCGGTATCCATGCAGGCTGAATTCCTGACCGGGGAGACCGCAAAATTGTATTTGTGGACCGGAGAGAGTGCCGTCACCGTAGAAGGGAATGTGGTAGAAGAAGCTTCCCGACAGCCCATCACACAGGAAAATATAGCAAAACAGCTGGGGAAACTTGGCGACAGTCACTTCCATCTGGAGGACTCCCTCGGAATCCGGGTAAGTGACAATGCTTTCTACCCGTTAAAAGCTATCAACGAGTTACGCCGAAAGGGACTTTCCCTGCTGGAAGAGCAAGTGATCCTTGCAAACCTGTCTCTTATACACATCTGACGCTGCCGACGAATAGC
>ENA-OYWU01000556-OYWU01000556.1-human-gut-metagenome-genome-assembly--contig:-NODE-556-length-20299-cov-21.064612_pt1 | contig 20299 bp, 27 predicted proteins | sample MGYA00244173_ERZ653403 | MGnify/ENA primary metagenome ERZ653403 (study PRJEB26926, sample SAMN06165043) | human gut metagenome | biome: ENVO:00009003; feature: ENVO:2100002; material: ENVO:00002003...
AAGCGTGAATACCGCTTAAAATGGTTCTGTCTGTGCCTGTTCCGTCATCAAGAGTAAACTGTAACAGTTTCTTTGACTTCGGTACTGCAACACACTCTTTAACCTTTACTGCACGGAAATCTGACTTGCTGAATGTATCAAAGTCTACCATTTCCTCAAACAAAGGCTCAATCTTTACTTTAGAAAAATCAATCTTTTCAGACTCAGTTTTTACCTCTTCTGAAGGCTTAGAACTTACGCCATTTTCAGCCTTTACGCCACCGACGCTCTTCATTGTCGGGAGCTTTTTCGCTCCTGCTGTAAAGAGCTGTAAGATGATTTACATTTCTTTAAATCATTACAATATTTTCTTTAGCAAGCTGTACTAAAACAACCAAATTTGCAGTCTTTTTTGGTCATATATTAGTCATATTAAATTTTTTTGGTCAATTGCCTAGTCCTCAAATCAGAGGACTCTTTTCTATATTATATCGTTGTTTCTAAAATACATCCATGTTCTTGGCAAGTTTCTCCAAAGCCTCTCTAGTAACCTCCGGATTTGCCTCCGCATAAATGTTCATGGTTGTGCTGACATCAGCATGTCCCATTACTTCTTGAATAACTTTTACATTGGTTTCGTTCTCACAAAACCTTGAAGCAAATGTGTGTCTAAAAATGTGACATGAAAACCTGGGCAACATTATAGGTTCTCTCTTCTTTTTCTTTGCCTCTACCTCTTCTTCGGCATTATGAGCATCAACGATTCTCTTGATTGCACGATTTACTGCCTGCGGATTATGTGGATTTCCAAACCGATTAGTAAATATAAAGTTTGTCATTCCATCAACCTCTGCAACACAAAAACCTTCTTCCTGCTGACGCTGGTATTCAGACTTGAGCACTTCATACACCGGTCCCATCATTGGAATTGTCCTTATTCCTGCTTCTGTTTTAGGTTCTGAAACCCTAAACTCACACTTGAATGAATTGTCAGATCTTGTGTAATAAGTAAGACTATGGTTAATATTGATTGTTCGTTTCTTCATATCAACATCGTCCCATCTGATGCCTATTGCCTCACCGATTCTGCATCCAGTTCCAAGCAGAAATACAAAAAACGGATACCAATGGAAGAAAAACGGATTCTTCGCAACATAATCAATAAATTCTCTCTGCTGCTCTACTGTCAGTGCTCTTCGACTCTTTCTAGCACCACCATTTCTTTTTTTCACCTCAGCATAAGCTCCATCTACAGGATTTCTTCTTATAATATCATCTCGTACTGCCAGCTCAAATGTAGGTCGCAATACAGTATTGATACTCTCCAAAGTATTTACCTGCAATCCCTTGTTCGTAATCAAATCCGTATAGAAAAATAAGACATCAGAATACTTCACATCCTTAATCTTTTTCTTTCCGAACGTATCCCTGATAAAATGATCCCATGTATATAAGTAATTTGCCTTTGTAGTACTTCGCAACTCCGTCTTGGTAGAAATATATCTATCAAACAGAAAATTCACATCTGCACTTCCGGCAACATATACATTTAATCCATCCATCTGATCACGAACAAGTTCGTCTTCTTTCTGCCTAAGTGTTACAAGAGATTTCGCATATATCGTCCTTTTTTTCCCTAATGGATCAGTATAAATATATGAATACCTGCCATCAGTTTTACGATAATGCTCTCCTTTTCGTAATACTCTTCCTTTACCATCTTTTCTACAAGCCATCTTTTCTCCTTTCTCAAAAAGAAAAGAGCCTGCATTACTTCTGGTCAGCCATTAGTTTCTCTAACACTGCCATTTTAACTACTTGCGTCATAGTCATGTTATGATTTTTGGTGTATTCAAGCAACAATTCATGTTCTTCACCATTCAGTCTGATTGTAACCTTCTTATCAGCAGGTTTTTCAGCCTTTGGTCGTCCCATCTTTGCCAATATATCACCTCCATCTGAACATAGTATACTTTATGTCCGACATAAAGTCAAGTATATTAATGCAAACTCTTTCATATTCTTTTTAATTTATTTGTAGAATTCCTCGTCTTCTATATGAAATGTCTCCAGATATTCATCAAGAATATCAAGGTTCACCAGCACCAGTCTATTCATCTTATAACATGCTTTCGCATCCTTTTGCTTGAATCTTGATAATCCCTTATTCTTCGGCTCCGACTGATGAATGGTACTCTTGCGATAGGACTTCTTTCTATCCGTATCAGTTACCTTTGCACCAGCTGTCTTAGGACCTCTCTCTACTGTATAGATGTTACTCCCCTTAATCTTGGCTCCCTTCGGTTCGTGGGCATGAATCTTGGCTTTCTCCTTGGTGTGAATGACCATCGGTTTGTCATCAACCTTTCTAATTTTCAATTTTCTCACCTCCTACTTTGAAAAATAAAATAAGCCGCTAGGGAGCAAAAATTACTCCTTAACGGCTATGTAAAATCATTCAATATTCAATTATTAAAAGCAACATGAAACTGAAATTTCACGCAGACTATTCCTATACCGTAATGTCTATTCTGACCGATGATTTCTTCTCACCAAAATGCTTTATTTCGATATCCTTCATTTCCTCTATAACATCTTTTTCAATTTGGTGAACATCACTTAATTGTAAATCTCGCTTCGAATCATTTACTATTTTTGCTGCCTCATCTACTGAAACAGTTGTATCTGATGTTAACTGTTCAGACATTTCAGTATCGTTTGAATCCTCTGCAACCTGCCCCTTTTCTATAGATGTCTCTACAATTTCCTCTTCTGTTGGCAAATCCCTATATTCTGTACTTTTTACAAATCTTGTGAATGACTCTACAGCTCTAAAAGTATTTCCCATGATACGTTGAGCTTCCTTAAGCTTTTCACTCTTTGGAATATTTGGATTATTCACGATACTTTTTAGTTCTGCCAAATTTCCATTCATCTCATTTACTTGAAGCCTTTGAGCCTCTTCTTTTGTCTTACATCTCTCCAACCTACGCTCATAAGCTTCTTGTTCCATTCTTGCCGCTTTATATTCCATATAGGCTTTAGGGTCTTTCTGACGAATAGCATCTTCTTCTGAAGCTGTTAATTCTTGACCGCTTGCAATCTTGTTATAAATCTGACTATATGCAGAACTTTCTTTGTCTCGCTCAAGTTGCTCTCGGAAATGCTGAATCATGCTTTCTTCCTGACTTGTTACAGTCATACCCTCTTGCTTCTTTACAACATCCCCGGTAGCCTTCTTTTGCTCCCAATCATTTACTAACTGCATCTGATTCACAGCGTTTCGTATTGTACCTGCAATCATAGCACACCTCCAATTCCCGGTTAATGCTACGATTAAATAGTGATATCAAACTTCATACCCTGTGTTGCCTTTTCTTCTGTTATCTTACTCCAATCCAGTTCAGAAATCTTTTCAAGTAATTCTTCTTTTGAATTTGCCTGAATTGTAGTCCGCTTAACAGTTACATCCTTCTTTTCCTGCTTTTTCTCCTCTGCACGTTTTTCCTTTAATTCTTCAAGCCGTTCTTTCTGCTTTTCTGTAATCTTCTCCAAATCAGCAAAAAGTGTCATCTTTCCATCATCATCAAAGGACATAGTTAACTTATTTAATACAGTTCCACTATTGTCTGTCGTTCCCCAAGCACGTTCAAACCCAAACTGTTCATTGATTTTATCTGACATCTCAACTGCAGTTTTTACCGTAGACAATTTTTCCCGTGCATATTTCTCATCGGATGCCATTCTTTCAAGTTCAGCACTTGAAAAAACAACTGTAAATTCCTTATCGCTTTGGTCTACTAATCCTCTGAAATCATCGCCTTTATCAGCAATAATAAAATCGAAATCCGCATTATCCTTACGCAATGTTTCCAGATATTTCTGTGCCTTAGAAGATAACTTATCTTCGCTGGATTTTATTTTCTGTGCATTGGGCTGCACATCTTTTGCTTTCTCTGTGTTATTTTGCTTACTAACAGTATTGCTCTTATAATAATCTGTTACCTGTGTTAAATTAGCTGCTCTAATCATGGTATCATCCTCCTTGAAAATTGATACAGAAATCCGTTTCTATATCTGTAATATCGGCACTTTATATCCAAAAGTTAATAGTGCGTAAAATTCAAATTTTCTTTTCCCTAATAATTACAAATATTCCTTGGAAATTGCTTCCACACCATACATTTCCATAAATGCATCCAGGTCCGCTGCATCCCCAATCAACATATTCTCGTCAAAGTGTACGATAAGCATATCTTAAAATCCAGCCACATGTTCTCCGGTACAAATGATACATTTTAGAACTGCTTCCTTATTTATTTTTCATATCGAATCTTATATGCTTTCTTCTTAAAAATAGGGAATATCTAATTTATTATCATCAAGGTCGGACATTCATCCGACCTCTTGATTATACTATAGATTCTATAAAAATTCATCTGTTATCACTGCAGCATTGCTTCTTTTTTCTTCTGTTCCGCAATCTTCTCATGAATGTTGGTATTATACAGCCTGTACAAATCCGTATCCTTGCTGATCTGATTATCAAAGGGAATTACTACCGAACCACACTTAATAAGTCCCATTCCAGAGGCGGTATTAGTTACGAACCGAAGCTGTGCCTCTGATACCCCGATAACCTCCGCCATCTTTGAACTGTCTGTATTTGCCTGCTTCAAGAGTGCCACAAACTCAGAGTTTGCAAGCATTGTGGTTGCTGTGTAATTCTGCAACAGATCGACAACATTCTGCGTGATACCGGTACAAAGACCTCCCTGCTTTCTTACCTTCTTCCAGAGCTGCTGCAGATATTTTGCAGAATACTCCGAATTAAGCAGGACATGGAACTCATCAATATAGAGCCATGTTGCCTTGCCTCGCTTACCATTCTCAACAATCCTGTTCTGAATGGACTCCATCATAACAAGCATTGTGATAGGACTAAGCTCTGTACCTAAGTCCCTGATGCCATAGACTGTAAATCTGTTATCCACATCCACATTTGTCTGGTGGTTGAAGATGTTAAGCGAACCATTTACAAAAAGTTCCAAAGACAATGCAATGTCTTTTGCCTCGTCCTCCGGCTGTGCCATGAGAATATCGTAAAAATCACTCATTACCGGGATATACTTCTCTTTGCTCCTTGCAATGTCGATATACAGTTTTCTCACACAGCGGTCGATGATTGACTTTCCATCTGTTGTCATGGTCTGTACTCTGTTTGTGCATCCGCTGTCAGAATAGATTCCATAAACTGCACCGGAAAGCTTCACTCCGCTTGACTCATCTGTCTTTGTAAGCTCACCATATCCGATGTTCTCTGTCTTGACCTTGATATAGGCTTTGACAGGATCTGCTGTCGGTCTTTCAGAAATAAACTCCTGATATCCGCTCTTTCCTGTAAGCCAGAATACACAGCTTGATGTTGTCTCAACCTTGCCAGCATTGGATGTGAATGTTCCTGTTGTAGCTGTAGTATTCACGCTCGTTGAAGAGATTGTAATACTGTTGCCATTCTTATCAACAGAATATCCGCTGATGCCAAAATCAAAATCCGATAAAACACCATTGCTGTCAGATAATGTTGTTTCAAATCTCTGACTTCCCTCATTCCACTTTAATTCATAAGTTGGTGCCTCACTGGTTCTGCGTGATGCAAAACTTGGAAGTGTTGCATTGTAGGAGCTGCTGATATTGTCCCTGAGTCTCTCATAATAGCTGTATGAAGAATCAGGACTTGGTGCTGTGTTACAGAGCTTTCTTGCTGCCGAATCACCACTTCCGGTTCCAAAGATATCTGCTACAATAACCCATACCATTGCCTGAGTTGCGATATACTCATCGCACTGACTGTTGCTTGGTGCCGCCTTTTGTGTACTGTTAAACCCATAATAAAGGCAGTAACTTAAAAGCTTTCTCTGCTGTGCTGACATTGATGTGCTCGCATCATCGTAGCTGTTCATAAGCTGACCGCCATCTGCTCTTAATCCGAAATTCATACAATATGCAGAATTTCCGTCAAGAATTGAATACAGAATCTTGCCATGATTATATCCGGGCTTCAGCTCACTTACTTCTCCGGAATTTTTGACTGACGCATTCCAGAACGCAATATTTGCCTGCGGACTGGCTGCAAATGCTGTTGTTCCATTCGTAAAGAGTGTTCCAACCAGTGTGAGCATAGCCATAAATCCTGCCATAAAACGCTTTAGTTTCTGTTTCATGTGCTCTTTCCTCCTTAATTTACGCATAAAAAAAGAAAGACATAAGTTTATAGCTTACATCTTTCTTCCTTCTGCTTCTATTCGTTTTTATTTATCTGTGACATCGAAACTCGTAATAGTCTGTGCCGCCTGTCGTGTAAACTCCATCATAACTGATGTAGAATACCGGATCTGTTTCCAAAAGTAACATACTTGCAATATATTCTGCGATTGCATCCTCAGATGATAACCGCTGTCCATCAATGGTACTTGCTTTGTTGAGGTCTGTCTCTACAAACACACTATAATAAGAGCCTTCCATACCATCGTAAGGATAATACTCATTGTACTCTTCCTGCGTGATACTGCCGTCATTCAAATGATTCTGTAAATTCTGCTGTGTGGTAATCATCCCTCCTGCCTGACACTTTGCTGTTGCAAGTGACACAACATTCTGTGGACTGTACGCCACGGATGCAGGCTTTGGATTGCTCACATTGTCTTTCGGACTGTCTGTAGTCTGACCACCATTACCTGCATTACTCTGATTTCCACCAGCTTCCTTATTACCACTTGCAGGAGCTTTCTGTTCCGGCTCGTCATTCTGCTCTGACTTTTCTTTCTGCTTTGAAGCAGTTTCATTATCAGCAGACTGGTTATCTTCCTTATCAGTCTTCTCTCCTGAATCTTTAACCTCGGCAATATCTTTCTCTGTCTCTTCACTTCCAGCTTCGGTTGTGACCTCTGTGACAGCTTCCGTTGCCATTTCTGCTTCTTCAGTTGGCTTTACGCTTTCCGTCTGTTTCTCTGTCTGATTATCAGCCTTTTCCTTATCACCATTACAGGCAGCCATTGAAAAGACCAGTACTGCGGATAATAAGATAATACTTATCTTCTTCATAGTAATCACCCATCCCTTCTCCGCAAGAGGGACGGGCTTTGTGTTCCGTGCCATCCACCCTTGCGGTGAACTATTTATCTGTAATGCACGGGACACATAGGACTGTCCCGTATTCTGTGCATCTTAAACTCCTTTCATTATACCAGCTCTCTTATTTTAAAGAAATACTGCATAAGTCTTCTGTTTTTCTTATAATTCAAGAATAAACCCTTTGCCTGCATATATGCTCACCTCCTCTCAGAATGTGCCCATTCTTACGAATGAAAGAAATACCCTTGCCACCATAGCGAATAGAAGAAGAATTATTCTGGCAAGTCCTAAGACCAGCTTCAAAGCTCCAAGAATTATCCTTAATATCCACTTGAGTATCTCTAAAATTACTGTTCCTACGGCTCCCATAACTCTTCTCATAATAATCAGTCTCCTTTCGACATCCATCCCATTGCAAGTCCTGCAACATCTGCATCGTCCATAACATCTTCTGTAGGTTCTTGTGCTTCACTATTGGCTGCCTGCATTATTACCGGCTGACCAACATTCATCCCGGATATCACTCCGCCTAACAGCTTTATTACCTCTTTTCTAGCCTCATTGGTTGCTGCTTCAATGACCTCTTCCTTAATGTCATCAATATCTTCTGACCGGATATATTCAGCCCTCTCTTTTTCCTTCTTCTTGATAACAAAGGTTTCTTTTCCATAATTATCAATGTAAAACTGAATCGCATCTATGATGAACTGATTCTTAGATTTGAAAATCTTCGGATCAAGGTTCTGAATCACATCATTGATTTTCACATGCTGAGGATTGCTCATGTTAAGGCGGACAGAAGTTTTTACTTCATATTCAAGTCTTCTTCCCATCATCTGCCTCCTTATGATAATCGCTTAGTGCTTTTAAGTCCCATTGTGGCAAGCTGCTCATATCCTCTTGCATTTGCCTTTACATCAAGGTTATAGGAAATGTTCTTAGCATCATGACTACCAAAATTCTTCATCACAACTGCCCCGCCACCGACAAATACAATCGGTGTAGTCTTTAAGTTATACCCAAACTCACGGATTGAGTTATATACCTTATCAACAAAATCCTCTATCTCTGCCTTGATAATGGCAAAGTATTCATCATCAATATCTGACCTGCCATATCGCATGATGTTCTGTATCTCTGACTCGTCTACCTCTCCGTTAAGCTGTCTTACACACTGCTCATTGATAGAACGCATACAGGTAATAAGACCTTTTGGAATCGTCACACACTTTGATTCATCCGGTGACTTGTTGATTACCGGCATAATGTCGATTGTCCAGCTTCCAATATCTACTATCAGTGTTTTCTTTGCCATAGCAGGAATCTTGTCCACTACTGCTGCATAGCACTGAGGAAATACTGCCACATCATCAATTTCAATATGATATGACTCATTCTCATATTTGAAGCTTACACGCTTATTCTTTGTCAGGTACTTGATAAAATCATTCTTCTCTGCTCCAAACCTTGTAAGTGGAAGTCCTACAGCAAGGAATACCTTTGCCTCTGCAAGACCTCTTCTTTTAAGTTCCTTAGCAACTGCTGCAAGAGTGAGAAGATAAAAGCTGTCATCTTCGACCTTTGTATCCTTTACTTCCTGCCTTACAGTTCCGACCTTGTAAAACTTTCCTTCATACTCAAGTACATCACCGAAAAGTGCCGGAGTAGTTGTAATCTCCTTTACACCTGTGACAAATACCTGAGAGATTGTTTTCATCATTGACCATCCATGATCAATGCCGATTACTTCTAACTTATTGTTCATGTGTTTTGCACATCCTTTCTTCTTAAATAGCCACTTGAACATCTGAACCACCTACTTTCCTATCAGCTTTCGCATACAAGGAAAACAATAACCATTCCCTTGATAATATGGACATCCGACACATTCCGTCGGAAGTTTCTGTTCTTTTTTCTTAGATGATTTACAACATGTTCCATTGGCACATCTGTTGTTATGTCCCCAGAAGAATCTACAATGCATACAATCTTTTAATTCTCTCTCAAGCTTCTCTTCTGAAGATACAAACCTGCGTTTCTTATGTTTATTTCTTTTTTCAACTGTTCCCACCAGAGCTCTCCTCCCTTCCAAGGAGTGATTGCTCTCTTATATTTTCCAATATCCTGTCCGACTCGCCTGCCGTCCTTGCTAATGAATACAATACGATAAGAACAATAATTATAAATGCTATGCTAAATCCCATCATCACTTTATCCTCCTTCAAATTAGTTGCCATATAGACAGAATTTGAATTTGGAAGTGATATAGTCTACATGGCTATGCTTAATGCTAAGCATGTAGGTACACGCCAGTCTTCTAGACTCCTATATCGCCCCGTGTACAAAGAGGTGTTCTCACCTCTGGGAGTTACAGACGAGCCACAAAATGTGTTTCACGACGCCCTTCTGAATTATCAGAAGCACTATCTCCTCTTTTAGCCTTTTGAGGATAAGGACGAACTTCTCGCCCTCTGTGGTTGATTATCCTTACGCAACATGCCGAATCCTTTTTCCAGATTTCCATCCAACTTCTCACCCTTCATCTTTCGATCCATCAGGCTACTAATATGATAGCTGTGACTTTCATCTTCCAGGTACATGCCTCGTAAATTTACTACCTACAGATACTCTGCAGTGCAAACTACTTTGCAAATCTGTAACTGATTATTCAATTGTTATGTCCAATCTCTCTTGGACAATTGATATTCTACAATGCACTTTAATTTTACGGAAGTGACACCACTGGTGTATTTTTACGAATTTTCACCAGTTTTTGGTGTATTTGTCATTTCCTTTAATTTGTCCCATGTATGCTTAGGCAGTTCTCTTGCCGGCTCTCTGAATCGTTCAAGATATTTTTCAAATAATTCCGTATTGATTAATGCTGAATTACCGACTTTATAGACTGCTCCTGCCTCTCTCGCAATTACTATGATTCTAGATTTACTTATCCCATAAATAATCGCTCCTTCCTCTGCATTGACAAATTTTTTCATAAAATCCTTTGTATCTGAATAGCACTTATATGAGTAACTCATTCATCAGTCTCCTTTCACATTTGGCAATGGATGTTTCATTTCTGTTGGCGGTTCTCTGAATTGCTCCATATATTCATCAAACACCTCCAGATTAATCAGAATAGTATTTCCTTTTGCTTCGCCTATCTTATATACAGCTCCAGCTGCTCTAGCCATTTCGATAAATCTATGATGTCCTATGCTGTAAGTCATTGAACCCTCTCCGATTCTCACAAACTTCTTTTCCACAATTTTATTTGAACTAGGAACTCTTGCAGAATGTTTCATAAATTTCATCAACCTTTCCTTATGTACTAATATAATCTTTGCAAGCTGATATCTTGCTCCAGCAGCTAATGCTATATCCATTGCCTCATCTCGTGTTACATCTAATAAAGCCATTACTTCATCAATACGAATAAATCTTGGTTTTACATTTTCTTTTCTATAGGCACTAACTGAACCACTCAATGTATTTACCATAACATCACCTACTTATAAAACTCAGCATCTGTAATATGAAAAGTTTCAAGATACTTATCCAATATTTCTGTATTAACAAGTACAAGCTGACCAATCTTATAACAAGCCTTGGCATCCTTAGCCACTTCTTGAAATTTTGTCATTCCCATACTGTACATCTTTGCACCATCTGAATATCTTACAAACTTTTTTGCATCCTCATATCTATCTTTCTTCTTTGATTCATTCATTGCTGTGCTCCTTTCACTTTGACTTCATAACAAATGACGTATTTTCTCCATAACGCAAAAAAGAGGACATCTTCTAAATTTCTTTAGAAAATGTCCTCTTAGTAGTTCATATTTGATTGAATCTTTTTCTTTTCAGATTGTGTACTCTTTCATACTGATGTAAATGACTATGCCAAAATACGTCTTTTAATGCGTCCTTTGACGTACTCAAATGCCTCAATCCCGCATAAACACTGGGTTTATTTATCCAAGCTCTTCATCGTCGGGAACAGCAATACGTCACGGATTGCCGGTGAATCTGTCAACAGCATAACCAGGCGGTCGATTCCATATCCGATTCCACCGGTAGGTGGCATACCGATTTCCAGTGCGTTCAAGAAATCTTCGTCGGTATGGTTTGCTTCCTCATCACCGGCTTCGAATGCGGCATCCTGTGCTGCGAAACGCTCACGCTGGTCAATCGGGTCATTTAACTCGGAATATGCATTACACATTTCCCATGTATTGATAAATAATTCAAAACGTTCTACCTTGGTTGGGTCAGACGGTTTCTTCTTGGTAAGCGGAGAAATTGCTACCGGATGATCCATGATAAAGGTCGGCTGAATCAGTTCTTTTTCACAGAATTCTTCGAAGAAGAGGTTGATGATATCACCCTTGGTATGACGCTCTTCGAATTCAATGTGATGTTCTCTTGCCAGCGCCTTTGCAGCTTCATCATCTGCTACGGTATCAAAATCGATGCCGGCATATTTCTTGATGGCATCGTTCATGGTCAGACGCTCAAAAGGCTTTCCAAGGTCGATTTCAATGCCATTGTAAGTAATCTTTGTAGTGCCGCATACTTTTTCTGCAAGATAACGGAACATGCTCTCGGTAAGTTCCATCATGCCTTCATAATCGGTGTATGCCTGGTATAACTCCATCAATGTAAATTCCGGATTATGGCGGGTATCAACACCTTCGTTACGGAATACCCGTCCGATTTCGTAAACACGCTCCAAGCCACCAACAATCAGTCTCTTTAAGTATAACTCAAGAGAAATACGGAGTTTTACATCTTCATTTAATGCATTGTAATGTGTTTCAAACGGTCTTGCGGCTGCTCCACCTGCATTGGAAACCAGCATAGGAGTCTCAACTTCCATGAAGTCACGTCCAGCTAAGAAATTACGGATTTCCTTGATAATCTGGGAACGTTTGATGAAAGTCTGCTTGGATTCCTGATTCATGATAAGGTCTACATAACGCTGACGATATCTGGTATCGGTATCAGTAAGTCCGTGGAACTTCTCCGGTAAAATCTGTAAGCTCTTGGATAATAAAGTTACCTCAGATGCATGGATAGAGATTTCTCCGGTCTTGGTCTTAAATACCTTTCCTTTGATTCCTAAAATATCTCCGATATCATATTTCTTGAAATCTTTATAAGAATCTTCTCCGATTTCGTCTCTTGCGACATATGCCTGGATGCTTCCCTTTAAATCCTGTACATTACAGAAAGAAGCTTTTCCCATCACACGTTTGAACATCATACGACCTGCGATAGATACCTCTTTTCCCTCAAAAGCATCAAAGTCGTCTTTGATATCTGTGCTGTGGTTTGTTACATCATATTTGGTTATCTGGAACGGATCTTTTCCATTTTCCTGAAGTTCTTTTAACTTATCACGGCGCACCTTGATTAACTGGTTAATATCCTGTTCCTGTACGTTCTTCTGTTCCGCCATCTTTGTTCTCCTAATCTATTAGTTTGATCTGTGGATTCCTAATACTTTATATTTTAAGTTACCCATCTGGGTCTCAACTTCTACTACGTCACCAACGCCGGCACCGATTAATGCTTTACCAACCGGAGACTCGTTGGAAATCTTTCCCTTTAAGCTGTTTGCCTCTGTAGAACCAACAATTTTATATTCCAGTTCCTCATCGAATTCCATATCAAGGATTTTTACCTGACATCCGATGTTAATCTTGTCTAAATCAACTTCTTCTTCTACTACGACTTCTGCATTCTTTAAGATTTTCTCGATCTGTTCGATTCTTGCTTCGATATCACGCTGCTCATCTTTTGCTGCATCATACTCAGCGTTCTCAGATAAGTCTCCCTGCTCTCTTGCTTCTTTAATCTTCTGTGCAACTTCTTTTCTTCTGACCACTTTCAGATTCTGTAACTCGTCTTCCAGTTTCTGTAAACCCTGATAGGTCAAAATGTTTTTCTTATCCATGCTTATTAGCCCTTCCTTTTATAGATTTTCTATTCTGCATAAAATTCTCGCTCTAATCGATCTGAAACCGCTTCACAGCCTGTAAAACCGGTTCCCTTAACAATCATAATATTATACCCAATAGGTACTTCAATGTCAAGATTTGCCCGCTGATACCAGTTCCTTTTATAAATGGAAATATAGATACTTTTTTCCGATAGAAATTCTTCCCGGATTCTTCCGTCAGCTTCAAAATCCAGTATCAGTCTGCCCTCTTCCTGGCCGGTTCCCTTTTGCATTGCCTTTTTCTTCTTCTCAAGCACTTCTACAATCAGTCCCATCTCTTCATATAGATAATCCATTTCCTTCCGGTGACATTCCGGCTGTCCGGTGCAAAGCGTATATGCATTAAGTCCCGGATAAAGCTGTCGGAGCATATACTGTTCTTCCTCCTGTCTTAGATATGCGCCATCTTCCGCATCAATGACAAATAGCCGCATGTCCCGGTAGAAAATGCCTTTCTGCTCTAATACTGCTTCGATTATTTTCCGAAAAAATGCATTGCAGGGAAAATAAATTTCTTTTTCAATCAGGTCATCCTGATGGCTATTCCTGTTTTCTGATTGCAGATTGCTTTTATTCCTGCGTAAAAGACTTTTTAATTTTTTCCACCATTTCATGCTTCATTATATGATGCAAAGGTTTCTAATAATTCCTCCAGCTGTTCGTAAGTCTCCACTTCATTGAGCAGGCTTCGAAGCCTGGATGCATGCTTGTAGCCGCCGGTGTACCAGGCTGCGTGCTTACGCATTTCCCGCATTCCGGTAAATTCGCCCTTAAAGGCAATCTGCATCTTTGCATGACGCAGCACCATATCCACCATTTCTTTGGCGGATGGCTTCGGCAGTTCTTCCCCCGTTTCTAAGAAATGGTTAATCTGTGCAAATATCCATGGATTCCCCTGTGCTCCCCTTGCTATCATCAGCCCGTCACAGCCGGTTTCCTGCTGCATCCGGTACGCATCCTGTGGGGTAAAAATGTCACCGTTTCCGATGACCGGGATCTTTACTGCTTCTTTCACTTTCCGGATAATCTCCCAGTCCGCTTTGCCGGAGTAATACTGTTCCCTGGTCCGTCCATGCACCGCAATGGCAGCTGCCCCGGACTCTTCCGCAATATGTGCCATCTCTACTGCATTGACATGGGCTTCATCAAAGCCCTTTCTGATTTTTACCGTCAGAGGCTTCTTTATGGCTTTCGCTGTCTTTTCGATGATTTCACCTGCCAGAATCGGATTTTTCATCAGTGCAGAGCCGTCACCATTATTGACTACCTTTGGCACCGGACATCCCATATTGATGTCAAGAATATCAAACGGTCGATGTTCGATACGCTTTGCCATCTCGCTCATAATTTCCGGGTCGGAGCCAAAAAGCTGCAGGGAAACCGGATGTTCCCGCTCATCAATGGCAAGCAGGCTCTCGGTGTTCTTATTATTATAATAAATGCCTTTAGCACTGACCATTTCCATGCAGATAAGTCCTGCTCCCTGCTCTTTGCAAAGTACACGAAATGGCAGGTCTGTTACCCCTGCCATTGGTGCTAATATCAAATTATTATCAAGTGTTACATTTCCTATTGTCAGTTTCATCGTTTCTGTTTTGCGTAAATAAGACGCATTCCTTCTAATGTCAGTGTCGGATTGTAGTACTGAATATATTTTGTCTCATTTGCGATGATTTTACCCAGTCCGCCGGTTGCAACTACTTTTACATCCTTAAGTCCGGATTCTTTTATCATATTTTTTACGATATATTCTGTCTGTCCAATCTGTCCGAATATCAGTCCTGCCTGCATACTGCTGATGGTTTCTCTTGCAAGGATGGTAGACGGTTTCTTAATCTCGATTTCCGGAAGCTTTGCGGCATCTTCCCAGAGTGCCTTTGCAGAAATGCGGATTCCCGGGGAAGTTACTCCTGCGAAGAAATCTCCATTTCCATTGACGAAGTCATAGGTGGTTGCTGTACCATAGTCGATTACTACAACCGGTCCGCCATAAAGCTCATATGCACCTACAGCGTCTACAATACGGTCTGCGCCAATCTGTGCCGGATTCTCGGATGTGATACGGATTCCTGTCTTCACGCCCGGTTCCACAACCATTGGCTGAATATCAAAATATTTAATCATTCCACTGCAGAGGGAATGCATGACATTTGGTACTACCGATGAAATGATGGCATCCTTGATTTCATTATGGGAAATCTCGTTATGCTCTAATAAATCAATGATTGTAATACCGTATTCATCAGAAGTTCTCTGCATTTTTGTTGTCATACGAAATGTTGTGATTAATTTTTCCTTATCAAACACTCCAATGGTAATGTTGGTATTTCCTACGTCAATTGCCAGTAACATATTAGTCCTCCTTATCTTCTGTGAATTCTTCTCCCAGGAAAAATACACGGTAATACATTTCAAGCGATTCAAAGAGCTCTGTCTTTTCCCGCTGCATCTGTTTGATTTTTAACACACTGCCGATTTCATCATAGAAGAAATCTCCATCCTCACATTCCGTCCGGAAATTAAGATTTCCCTCTTTGTCAAATATAAGCTGCAGTGTTCCTCCGATATCCTCTGTATACAGTACACAAAGAATATTCAAATCCTCTTTGATTCCCTCCGGAAGTCCGTTAAACAACGGATTCAGATAGAATTTCTTGGTATAAGCGCTGGAACCGCATAAAACGATTTCTTCCTGCTCCATATATTCATACTCCTTTTTCTTATTTATGCCTTTTTTATATCTGGTAAATGTGGCTTTTCCTGTCTATCCTATAAACATCTATCTCGATGCATATCTATACATATCCATAAATCCCGCGGACAGATACTTCCCCGGAAGACACCAGTTTTCTTGCTTCCCAGGTATCCACGATTAATTCGCCCCGGTCGGTAATGCCCTGTGCCACTCCCTCAAATGGCTCTTTCGGGTCTAACACTCTTACCTTCTGCCCTTTATTGGCAAGGCTTGCATCGTATTCCTTCCGCAGATCCCGTAAATCCTGATATGCCATAAACCGGTCATAATAATGCTCGAATTCTTCCCAGACAGCTTCTATTAATCCTGCACGGTTTACCCGTTTTCCACTTTGTAACAGAAGTGAGGTGGCATTCTGCGCAATTTCTTCCGGGAAACTTTCATTATTCACATTAATACCAATGCCTACCACAATATGGTTTACATAATCCATCTGTGCACTCATTTCCGTCAGGATTCCTACTACTTTCTTACCGTTGATGACAATATCATTTGGCCACTTTATCTTTGCTTCCATACCGGTGCAGCGGGTAATGCCCTTTGCCACCGCCATAGCTGCCACCAGTGTCAGCATGGATGCATTGGAAGGATTCAGCTCCGGTTTTAAAATCAGTGTCATAAAGATTCCGGTTCCCGGCAGGGAACTCCAGCCTCTTCCCCGTCTTCCTTTTCCGGCATCCTGCTGGTCTGCCACCACAAGGGTTCCATGCTCTGCACCCTCTTCTGCAAGACGGCTGGCTCTTACATTAGTAGAATCTGTTTCATCATAATAATAGATTTTTTTTCCAATCCAGTCTGTTTTACGGATGCTGCTCAATTCATTTTCGCTTAAGATATCCGGTGTGCCTACAATCCGGTAGCCCCGGTTCTGCACCGCTTCAATTTCATAGCCATCCTTTTTCAACTGATTGATTGCCTTCCACACTGCAGTTCTTGATACACCAAAGCGTTCACAAAGCTCCTGTCCGGAAACATAACCTTCCGCTTCCCGCAGTGCTGCAAGTATTTTTGCTTTCATAGGTTCTTATTCTCCTAAAGTTGCAAGCATAACTGCCTTAATCGTATGCATACGATTCTCTGCTTCATCAAATACGATGGATTTCTCACTTTCGAATACTTCATCGGTTACTTCCAGCTCGGAGTATCCGAATTTCTCATAGACATCCTGTCCAATCTTAGTCTTAAGGTCATGGAATGCCGGGAGACAATGCATAAACAATGCCTGCTCTCCTGCATTATCCATCAGCTTCTTATTTACCTGATATGGCATCAGGTCTGTAATACGCTCTTTCCATACCTCTTCCGGCTCACCCATGGATACCCACACATCAGTATAGACAATATCTGCACCCCTGGTTCCTTCCATGGCATCCTCTGTTAAGGTAATGGTTCCGCCTGTGCGGGATGCCACATCTTCACAATATGTAACCAGCTTTGGATCCGGGAAATACTTCTTATTAGTACAAGCCACAAAATGCATTCCCAGTTTTGCACAGGTTACCATCAGGGAATTTCCCATATTATAACGGGCATCTCCCATATATGCCAGCTTTACGCCCTTTAATCTGCCAAGATGCTCGCGGATGGTTAACATATCTGCTAACATCTGGGTCGGATGAAATTCATTGGTCAGTCCGTTCCATACCGGAACGCCTGCATATTTTGCCAGTTCTTCTACGATATCCTGTCCATAGCCACGATATTCGATTCCGTCAAACATACGTCCCAAAACTCTTGCGGTATCCGGAATGCTCTCTTTCTTTCCAATCTGGGAGCCTGACGGGTCAAGGTAAGTTACGTGCATGCCAAGGTCATGGGCTGCCACTTCAAATGAGCAGCGGGTTCTGGTACTGGTCTTTTCAAAAATCAGTGCAATGTTTTTGCCAATCAGGCTGTCATGCAGAATACCCTGTTTCTTCTTTGCTTTCAGGTCTGCTGCCAGATCTATCATATAGAGGATTTCTTCTGGTTCAAAATCCATCAGTTTTAAGAAATTACGTCCTTTTAAATTCATTGCTTTTTCCTCTTTCCTTCTTACTCTTTGATACAAAACGGGCTGTCCTACATAGATGTGGCAGCCCGATTTTCGTTTCGATTCATGGTTTCCTTTTTAATTATTTATCTCCGGCAACCTCTGTAATTGATTTTACCAGCCCTGCAACACCCTGTATCTCAGATGGAATGATAATCTTTGTTGCCTTTCCATCCGCAGCCTTTGCAAAAGCTTCCAGGCTCTTAAGCTGTAATACAGCATCGTCCGGTGCTGCTTCTTTTAAGAAACGAAGTCCGTCTGCATTTGCCTGCTGAATCTTTAAGATCGCTTCTGCCTGACCTTCTGCCTCTTTTACGGTTGCTTCCTTCTGTGCCTCTGCACGTAAGATTGCTGCAGTCTTCTCTGCCTCTGCGTCTAAGATTGCTGATTCTTTCTTACCTTCTGCTACAAGAATCGTAGATTTCTTCTCACCTTCTGCACGAAGAATTGCCTCACGTCTTTCACGCTCTGCCTTCATCTGTTTCTCCATGGCATCCTGAATTGCCTTTGGTGGGATGATATTCTTTAACTCTACACGGTTTACCTTGATTCCCCATGGGTCTGTTGCCACATCCAGGGAAGCTCTCATCTTGGTATTGATGGTCTCTCTTGAAGTAAGGGTCTCATCTAATTCCAGATCACCGATGATATTACGAAGTGTGGTTGCTGTCAGATTTTCGATTGCCATAATCGGATTCTCAACACCGTAAGCAAATAACTTCGGGTCTGTAATCTGAAAATATACAACGGTGTCAATCTGCATGGTTACATTATCTTTGGTAATTACCGGCTGTGGTGGGAAATCAACCACCTGCTCTTTTAAAAGAACTCTCTTTGCGATACGGTCAATAAACGGTGCTTTAAAATGAAGACCTACGCCCCAGGTTGCAAGATATCCGCCCAGACGCTCTACAACAACTGCATTTGCCTGCGGTACAATCTTGATACAGGATACAATAATTACCAGTACAAGTATTACTAAAATGATAAGTGCTATTAATCCTTCCATATTTACCCTCCAAAACTTATATTTTGAATAACTATTCACATATTACTATACTTTTTCCAAGATTACAACAGGGTGCCAAAAAACTTCTTTTGACACCCTGACTTTATACTCTCTTATATTTTCTTACATTTTCCTAGAAAAATACATGGTTTCCGATGACTACTCCTGCCTGACCGGAACTTGCACGACGGAAACTTAACGCCCCACCGGTATTATCTACACCGGATAATGCTTCCTGTGCTGCCTGTAAACAGCTTCCGCTGACACCGCTTGAAATAACGGATGCAACTTTTCCATTTCCTGCCGGTGTAAACTGACCGCTCTGGTAAATTACATCATAAAGGCTGGATGGATATGCACCACTTCTTAAACGGTTCATAACAACTGCTCCGACTGCCAGCTGGCCTTCATAGCACTCACTTCCTGCCTCACACTGGATTAATGCTGCAAGGAGTGTTACTTCATCACAGTTTGCTGCTACAGATGCATTCTGTGTTACCATGGTTGTTGTTGTCTGTGCAGCTTTCTTTGCTGCCTCTTCTGCAGCTTTCTCGGCTAATGCAGCTCTTTCTTCTTCCATGGAAACTGCTGATGCTACATTTAAGGATACCGTTACATAATCTGCAGATACAAATGCAGTGGAATTCTTTAAGCTGACTGCAACCCATCCTTCCGGAGATTCTGTCTGTGTATCAACTACAAGCTTATCTCCTTCTGATGCTGCCTTGATAACAGATGCATCCGGATTTGCTTCACTGCGGACACGAAGACCGCCGGTGGTTACGGTTGCTACGGTGTCACATACGGTCTGTGCATAAGCATATGCTTCCTGACCTGCCACACAATATTCGCTCTTTACATATCCGTCTACAGAACCGGATGTAATATGATACCAGCCATCTAATGTCTCTACGATATCAGCTGCTGCACCTTTATATAATTTTCCAATTACTTCAGACTCTCCATCTGCGGAGCTTCTTATATATAAGAAATCATCCACATCTGCCATAAGCTTACTGTTCCATGCCTGCTGCTCCTCACTGAGCTGAGGCTCCTCTTCCTGTGCTTCTGCAACAACCACTACATCTGCACGTTCAATGGATGCCTGCTCGGTTGCCGCGTCTCCCAATGATGCCAATTCTTCTATAATGCCGGCGGAGCCATCTGCCTGTACATCTGCCACAGCTTTTGTTTCCTGCTGCGATTCTGGTACATTTTCTACTGGTGCTGTCTGCATAACTGCTGTGACTGCGGTTACAACGGTAAGCATCACTGCTATAATTGTGCTCTCAATCACTCTTTTTCTTAAATTCATTTTGACCTCCATAACATATACCTTGTTTTTCTTTTTTAAGGATTATTAACACTGTCTCTTATACACATCTCC